>JAABUP010001019.1_pt1 | contig 60117 bp, 57 predicted proteins | sample 5559201 | NCBI WGS metagenome assembly JAABUP01 (sample SAMN10711887, study PRJNA513373) | rock metagenome | isolation source: Antarctica rocks | place: Antarctica | reverse complement strand
GACTTACTCTCGCCTGCGCTATGCACTAGGGAGAAGCTAGTAAACATTGTGTATCGTAGTGAAGCACCGGCGCCTGCCGGAAGCGGCACTGACCTGCCGAACCGAAAATGAAGGGGAGCCCATGGCCCTCGATGATGATGTGATCCGCCTGGCGAAGGGAAAGAACCTGGCCACGGTAGTGACGTTGATGCCGGACGGGCAGCCGCAGGCGCTGCTGACCTGGATCGACACCGACGGTGAGCACCTTCTCGTCAACACCGAACCGACCCGGCAGCGGGCAAAGAACCTGGCCCGTGACCCTCGGATCACCGTACTGGTCCACGCAGCTGACAGCGCCTTCGACTGGGCCGAGGTGCGCGGCACCGTGGTGGAGACCATCGGCGGACAGCCGGCCCGGGCGCACGTCGACGAGCTTTCCCACAAGTACGTCGGCACCGACTATCAGCAGCCGATCGGACCTGCCGGTCGGATCATCCTGAAGGTGGCGCCCAGCAAAGTGAACACACCAAGGATCCTCTTCGGCTGAGTGGTCAGATTCGTCTGTTGGGCGGGTGTCAGCCGCGTCGGAGTCGGCATCTCGGAGGGGCGGCATCTCGGAGGGGCGTCATCTCGCCCCGAAACTTGCGACGCCGGTGACGGGTGCTCATCGGCCGATACCTCTGCCCAGAGTTGCCCCCCGGCCCCGGCCCCGGCAGCCGTCACCGTCGACCGCCGGAGGGTGGCGAGTGGTGTTCAGCCGCCGAGCGCCGGGATCACTTTGCTCTCGAACAGCTCGATGCCCGAGGCGTCGAACGCGGCCTCCGGGAAGTAGCAGATCGCATAGGACATCCCCAGACGTGCGACGGCGCCCATCTTCTGAACGATCTGCTCCGGGGTTCCACAGCCCTCGGAGTTCCGGAAATCCTCGACCACCTGGTCGGCCTTCTCGGCGCTGACGTAGCGGGTGTACCGGTCGTGCAGCCAGGACAGCTTGTTCTCCACCTCGTCCTCGGTGGCGCCGATCGCGATGTTGAAGTTCGCCGATCGGGTGATCGCGTCGAAATCTGTGCCGACATCCTGGCAGTGCTGCCGCAGGATCGCCGACTTCTCGGCGAAGGCCGACGGAGCGAAGTTGGTGTAGTCGGCGTACTGCGCCGCGATCCGCAGCGTGACCTTCTCGCCGCCACCGGCGATCCACAGCGGGATACCGCCGTCCTGCAAGGGTTTCGGCTGCACGATGGCGCCGTCGACCTGGTAGTACTTCCCGTCCAGGGTCGCGGAGCCTTCCGTCCATGCCTGCCGCATGATCTGGACACCCTCGTCCAGCATGCCGAGCCGGACACCGGCTCGCGGGAACCCGTAGCCGTATGCCTTCCATTCGTGTTCGTACCATCCGCCGCCGATACCCATCTCGACTCGGCCGCCGGAGATGATGTCGATGGTGGCGGCGACCTTGGCCAGATACGCCGGGTTGCGATACCCCATGCAGGTGCACATCTGGCCGAGCCGAACCCGCTGGGTGACGGCAGCAAATGCCGCCATCAGCGACCACGCCTCGTGGGTGGCGTCCTCGGACGGCAACGGAACGGTGTGGAAGTGGTCGTACACCCAGACCGACTCCCACGGCCCGGCGTCGGCCCGCTGTGCCAGCGTGGACATGGTCTTCCAGTGTTCGGCCGGTTCGATGCCGGCCAGGTCCATCCGCCAGCCCTGGGGGACGAAGATGCCGAATCGCGAAATCGAAGGATCTGTCATGACGCCGAAGCTACGCGCGCCGTTCGACGCCGAGACACTCGGATGCCGGACGGCGCGCGTAGCTTCGGCATTCCGGGCGATGAGCAGGGGGCTCCGGCGTGCGATCGCCACTCTGCCGGCCTTGCCGTGCCAGACCGACGCCCCTCGCCGATGCTGACAGGCCCGTGCGCGGCGCTGCCGGGAGTGCCCCGTGCGGTGCAATACGATGGAACCTGCGGCTGGACCCACTTGATCGTTACCGGTTCGTCGCTCGGCAGAAGCAACCGGACGGCGGAGACCGGCGTCTACTGGAGGTCCTGTCGGCTACTTTTCGGGGGAAGTTCATGGCTCACACAAGAAGGTTTCGCAACGGCTGGCATCCGGCCAAAGCCGCTGTCACCAGTGCGATGGTGGTGGCCATCTTCGCGACGGGCTGCAGCGCGTCCGCCACGGATGCCGGCACGGTCGGCCGCCAACAGGGCCTGACGTCCGCACCATCGGTCGGCTCGCCCGGGATGCCGGCGACGAACCGCCCGGTGGCGAACGAATCGGCGACCGATGAGCCGGGTTCCGCTCCCTCAGGATCCGCCGCCCCGGGATCGACCGCCCCCGCAGGATCCCGCAGCGCAGGATCCGCCGCCCCGGGATCCACCGCCCCCTCCACTAACGGCCGGGGTTCCGGCAGCCAGGTTTCCGGCAGCCCCGGAACCCGGGGATCGGGCACCTCCCCGACCAGCGCGACCTCATCCACCACTCCGGCGACCACCTCCACCCCTGCGCCGACCACCTCCAGCGCCGCACCGACTACCTCCACCCCGGCGCCGACCACCTCCAGCGCTCCAGCTACCACCACACCGACCGTGCCGGTCCGCGACACCCTGCTTCCCGGCATGCGGGGCGAGGACGTCAAGGCTCTCCAGCGGAAATTGAACAGTCTCGGTTACTGGAACGGAGCCGCCGAGGGCACCTACAGCGAGCTCACCAGTCAGGCGGTGATGGCCTATCAGAAGGCTGCCGGCATCCAGGCAGATGGGGCCGCCGGCCCGCAGACCACCTCGGCGCTTGCCCGCAATGTCCGGCCAACGGCGCGGACCACGACCGGCAGCGCGATCGAGATCGACAAGCAGCACCAGCTCGTCAAGGTCGTGATCGACGGGAGCTTGAAGTACATCTTCAACACCTCGACGGGTAGCGGCCAGACGTACGTCCAGAAGGGCGATCCGGGCCAGCCCCCGACCACAGCGGTGGCCACTACCCCAGAGGGCACCTTCACCATCGAGCGTTCGATCGACGGCATGCGCACGAGCAAGCTCGGGCAATTGTGGCGGCCGCGGTACTTCTACGACGGGTACGCCCTGCACGGCTCGAACAGCGTTCCGAACTTTCCAGCCAGCCACGGCTGCGTCCGGGTGGCCAACGGTGTGATCGACTTCGTCTGGTCCGCGAACCTGGCCCCGATCGGCCGAACGGTACTGGTCTACTGAGCGGGTCGACGTCGTACTGAGCGCGTCGACTCCACTGAGCGTGACGACGTCGCGCCCGTGTCGGTGCCGGACCCGGTGGTGCGAGCCGGCACTCGCTCGGTGTCGGTGGCCGATGGCATTCTGATCGACGGGTGACCCGGCCGAACAACCCGCTGGGGCGATCAGAAGGACATGACGGTGGCAGACAAGACACTCACTCGCATTGCGGCGTTGCTGCGCAAGGCGGAGGGGACGGACAACGAGCACGAGGCGTCGGCCTATATGGCCGCGGCCCAGCGACTGGCGACGCTGGAATCCATCGACCTGGCGGTGGCCCGCTCACACACCGCCGGTATTCAGCAGCGCGCAGTTCCCCAGCAGCGGACCATCAGCATCGGGCAGAGCGGCAAACGTGGACTGGGCACCTACGTCCAGCTGTTCGTCGCGATCGCCAGGGCGAACGAGGTGACCTGCGACGTGGCCCGCAACTCCACCTTCGTCTACGCGTACGGCTTCGCAGCGGACATGGACACGTGTGAGGCGCTCTACTCCTCCCTGGTGGTTCAGATGGTGGGTGCTTGTGAGCGATTCCTGCGATCGGGCCTGCACAAACAGGAACTGACCTGGGGGCGGGACTCCCGGACCGGCACGCTGGTCCGCCGTCCGGTACACGGGGTGACCGCGCGGATCAACTTCCAGAACGCGTTCGCCCTGGTCATCGGCGAGCGGCTGGCATCGGCCCGGGAGCGGGCCAATCGGGAGGCCGAACTGCGGTACAGCACGAACGGCAGGAGCGGCGGGGACGGCGGGAACGGCACAGAGCCTGGGCAGGTGGCAACGGCCGGACCGGCCACATCCGGACTGGCACTGGCGATCCGGGAGAAAGAGCTGGAGATCAAGGATTTCTATTCCCTACGCTCACAGGCGCGGGGCGCCTGGCGAGGCGGCACCGTCGGACACTCGGAGGCCTCCAGGCGCGCCGGTGCCCGCGCCGGCCGGCGGGCGCAGCTCGGCGAGCGATCGGCGATCGGGGGGTCCCGCCGGGCGGTCGGCCCTGGTGGCTGATCCCGTGCCGCACGGTCGCCGGCGGGACACCGATCGTGCGGCGGTGTACGAGGCGGAGAGCCTGGTTCGCCGGCTGCTGGATGGCTCGGCGAGTTTCCCGACCATCGAAGTGGCCGGATCACGGATCACCCTGCCGGTGGAACGCCGGTTCGGTTCAGTGGAATCGGTCCAGGCCTATGTCGATGCGGCGTTGCAGATGCCGGCGGTCCGCGACCGCTGGCCCGATCGGTCGAAACTGAGGTGCACAGTGCGCCGCCGCCGCGGGTCGACGCAGGCGCACTACGAGTTCTCCGGAGCGGTGATCGCCGTCCCGACTGCGATGACCGATCGGAACGGCACCGCCTGGGCGATGCGCGAGTCGGTGGTCCTGCACGAACTGGCACACCACCTGATCGGTGAGACGGAACCCTTCCACGGCAAACCTTTCCGGGAGGCGATGCAAGACCTGGTGGAGCTGATGATCGGCCCCGAGCTGCGGCTGCTGCTGCTGGTGAGCTACGCCGACGCCGGCGCGACCTCCCGATGAACGCGAGCTGTCGCCCGGGCGGCTGATGCGGTACCGGGCGTCGATGGCGAGCCTTCGGGCCGGACCGCGGGCACGAAGAACCGGACCACGGGCACGAAGAACCGGACCACGGGCACGAAGAACCAGACCGCGACACCAAGAGGCAGAGCGCGACACCAAGATCTAGGATCCGCCCATGTCGTTCGCTGGTATCCCGTCAGCCGCTTTCGATTTCTATGACGACCTCGAGGGCGACAACACCAAGGCGTTCTGGGATGCGCACAAGACGACCTACGAAAAAGCGGTGAAGGCTCCGATGACGGCCCTGACCGCCGCACTGGAGGGCGAGTTCGGCCCGGCGAAGGTGTTCCGACCACATCGAGACGTGCGATTCGCCAAGGACAAGGCGCCGTACAAGACCCATCAGGGTGTTTTCGTCCCCGCGGGTCCGGCCACCGGTTGGTATGCCGAAGTAGCGGCCAGCGGCTTCCGGGTGGGCGTGGGATTCTACGACGCCTCCACCGCCCGATTGACCGCGATCAGGCAGGCGATCGACTCACCGGCCGGCGTCGATCTCGACAGGATCGTCAGCAGGCTGCAGCGAGGCGGCTGGGAACGCGGCGGCGACGTCCTCAAGACGGCGCCCCGCGCTTTCGACGCGAGCCATCCGCGCATCGACCTGTTGCGGCATCGGACGATGATTCTGGCCAAGTCGTACCAGTTTGACCCGGTGATCCACACCTCTGCACTGCTGGCCAAGGTGCGCAAGGACTGGCGGGCCGGCGCGCCCTTCGTCGAGTGGGTGCAGCGCCGCACCGCAGGGGTCTCGCGGTAGCACCGCGCATTCGAGCTCCGCGCCAGGTTCTCCAGGGGGAGTGGCATGATGATGGCATGACTCGCATACGCCTCAGCACGACGGTCGACGCGTCTCTGCTTGAACAAGCGCGGAGCGTGCGGTCGGGGACTACGGACGCTGCGCTCGTGGACGAAGCTCTGGCGGCTCTGCTAGCTCGCTACCGCGCTGCAGAGGTGGACGCGAGCTACGCCGCCTATGACGAGCACCCACTCGACGAGCCAGACGAATGGGGCGACCTGGCGTCGTTCCGGCGGGCCGCGGCGACGTCGTGAGCGGCGTTCCCGCTCGTGGGGATGTCTGGTGGTGCGAGATGGCTGAGATCGGGCGTCGACCAGTCGTCGTCCTGTCTCGGGACGTAGCGATTCCGCGACATCGCCGCGCACTCGTGGCGCCATGTACGACGACGATTAGAGGGCTTGTGAGCGAAGTTGTGCTCGAACCCGCTGACGACCCGGTGCCTGTTCGTTCGGCGGTGAACCTCGATTCGGTGGAAAGCGTCTCGATCGCGATCCTCGTCAGCCGGTTGGGGCGATTGCGTGACACTCGAATGCGCGAGATCTGCGCCGCCCTGGCCGTAGCTGTCGACTGTCCGGGCTGAACAACACTCCCGATCGCGTGCAGATGAAGGATCCCTGGCCGGACCACGCGCTGTCCGCGGCGTGATCGTGCGTTCAGGGCGGTATCCCTCACACCACGGCCAACAACAGGAAACGGGCCAGGGGGTTGGCCCTCGTCCTGCAGAGGCCGGGAAAGGCGGGCGGCGATGTCACTTGGCGCAGCTACGACGTCGCGGTAGAACCGCACCGCGTCCTCGTAGTCGTCGGCCTCGACAACCAGGCGCATCTGCAGGACGCGGCGGGCGTGCGCCGTCACCGGGGGGTGGGGCAATAGACGAGCTGCTGGGTGTGGCCGTCGAGTGTCCGGCTCTCGAGGAGCTCAAGGTCGAAGTCGCCCGCGCCCCCGAGGATCGGGCTGGTCCCGGTCCGTCCGGAGATGGCGGGGAAGATCGTCACCTGCAGGCGGTCGACCAGGCCGGCGCCCATCAGTGCCCAGTTCAGCGACAGGCTGCCGCCCGGCGATCGCAGCGGCACATCCGACTCCTCCTTGAGCCGGCTCACGATGTCCACGGCGTCACCGCTCACGATGGTCGCGTCCGGCCAGCCGAGAGTGTCCCGCAACGTGGAGGACACCACCGTCGCCGGCATGCGCACCATCCGGAGGTTCCACTCATCGAGCAGGTTGGGATCGATACCCGAGGACCAGATCTGCGCCATCTCCCGGAACGTGGTGGCCCCGAACACCATCCGCTGCTCGATGTCGAACAGGGCAGCGCGGTGTCCGAGCAGCTCGGGGCCCTGCTTGCTTCAATATCCACCCCAGTCGGCGCCCTCGGTGTAGGAGCCGTAGGCGTCGAGGGTGGAGAAGACGTCCCAGGTGTAGACAGCGGTCATGTCAGTTTCTTCTTGGTTGGCCGGCATGGTGGGGTCGGGCTTCAGGCCTTCGTGAACGTCGGCGGACTGCCAGCGATCTCATCGGATGAGTCGAGAGGGGCAAGTACCGGCCGCTCCCGATTTCATCGTGCTGGCCGAATACCGAGGGCAATCGGTTCGGCGTCGATGCCGGCTGAGGGTCGCCATCGACCCGGTGAGGATGCTTCACAGGTTGCCCATCAGATGGGCCAAGTGTGTGAGTTTCAGATCCGGAAGGTAGGCGTGACTGATGGCGGCAGCGATGCGGGGCACGGCGGTGGAGTCCGGGTAACACATGTACAGCGGCCGGTAACTCGGCTGGAACTTGGCCTTGAAGCGCAGGAGCGATTGAAATCCGTACGCCGGCTCGAGAACCTTGGCCAGCAGATCCAGGACGCGCTGCAGTCCGGTGGCTGGGTGACCGTCGGCGATTCGGGCCAGTGGCGCGCCGGACAGGCTGACGAATTCAGCGTTCTCGCTCTGGAACTCCAGAATCGCGCTGCCGAGGAGGAACTCCATGACGCCGGGGAAGGCGGTACCCGGGCGGCGCATGAAGTCCAGCGTCCAGCCAGTGATCGCACCATCCCGGTAGACCGGGAGCCAGCTGGTGACACCGTGCACGGCGCCGCCGGGTCCGACGGCGATCAGGCATCGCACGTCCGGATCGTTCAGCTCATCGAGGCCGCCGAGGGTGAATCCCATCTCGGGGAGTGCCTTGTCGGCGACCCATTCTTCGGAGATCGCCTTGATCTGTTCGGAGATCGGCAACGGCGCGTCCGGAAAGCTGATCCATCGGGCGGTGATGCCATCGCGCGCAGCCCGGTTCGCCGCCGTGCGGATGTCCTGGAACTTTCGGCCCTTGAAGGCCACTGTTCCGAGTTCTATGACGGTTTCCTCGGCCACCTGCACGTCCTGCCAGCCCTGCCCCGCGGTGATCGCCCGAGTGTGGGCGGTGCAGCTGTACAGACACGGGGTCCAGCTGTGCGCGTCGCAGAAAGCGGCGAACTCGGTGATCGCTGATCCCCGTTCGGACAATGGGCCCACCGGGTCGGTGGTGGTCAAGGCAATCCCGCCATGTGTGCGGTAGGCGACGAACGTCGTACCGGTGGCATTGAACCAGTAGGAGTGATCCGGCCAGGTGGTCATGTAGGAAAGGTTCGACCCCCCGGTGGTGCGCAAGATTCGGCGGGCGCGTTCGCGGTCTCCGACAAGGCGAACATCGCGGGTTCGCCGGAAGCTGTGCAGCGCTGCGGTCAACGCGACCAGCCACACCAGCACTCCGGTCCACTCCAAGAGCAGCGTGGCTGCCCAACTGTGTGGCATGAACCGAGGCGAACCGAAACCCAGGAAACCAGGGGGGACAAGTCGTTGCGGGAAGTTGCGAGCCAGCGCCGTCCAATGCGGCCGAGGAGTGATCTGGTCGGCGATCAGACTGCCCACGATCGTATAGACACCGAACATCACCGCGATACCGACGGCGACGACGGTGATCAGCCGGCGATAGGTCCCGGGCGGCGGCCGTAATCGGAAGGAGGAGCGGCACAGCAGCAGCACGACGATGACCAGAGCGGGTACCAGGATCGACAGCGTCGAGGCAAAGGGTCCCTTCAACTCCGTCGAAGCCAGAGCACCGAAGCTGCCGTGCCGCCGCGTTGCCGTCATCACCAGCAGACTGACGGCGAACCCCAGCAACAACAGGTGGGTGATAAGAGCCATCCACCACGCCGACCGCCGGCCTTTGGTCAAACCCCAGGCCAACACCAGCAACAGGATGGCCGGCAACACGGCGAACATCGACGGCCCGAGCCCGTGGAATCTGTTCTGGGCGATCAATTCGGCGCACAGAGACCGATTCGTCGGCACGGCACACAACGAACGAAGCGATGGCCCGCTCACGCTGGGCGAAACGAACAGGTATCGCAGCACCCGCAACGGTCCCACCGCCGATGGCGACAACACCACCAGCAGCGGACCGGCTGCGGTAACCGCGACAAGGGATCCGACCAAGGATCGGGTCTCTCGGCGGCTGGAGCGGAAACGGGACGTCGATGTGGACGGTCCCCAGACCAATACTCCGATCAACAGTCCGACCAGCGCGCCGACCAGGGTCAACGCGTCGTCGAGGTAGCCGCCGTAGAGCGCCAATACCGTGAGCACGCTCAGACCTGTCAGTCGCACTCGGCGCCGCCACAGGGCGGTCTGAGAAGCAGTGTTGGCAAGCAACAGCCCCGCGGGCAGGAGAATCGGCGTCAAGGCGGCACCGGAGGACAGCGTGTCATTCCAACTCTCGGCAACCGGATCGAGTGCCCGGACCACCAGCAACCCGGCGGACAACCCGACGATCTGAATGATCACCGCCAGCAGGATGGTGGTTCTCGTGCCGTGTCTGCGCTCCACCGCAACGCCGACAACCAGCAGCAGGATGGTCGCCAGCAGATAGTTGGCGAGGTTACTGGCGAACAGGCTCGAACTGACCAACATCACCAAGTGACCGGAGGTCAGGTTGGCAGCGCTGGCGCCGGCCCATTGGGTCAATGCGTCCGAAGGGCCGCCGATGATCGATCCGGTTCCGATGCCGAGCAACCAGACAGCCACCACCATGAACACCGTCGCCGGGGCCTGAGCCAGCCGCCGGGCGGTCACCCGCATCCACTCGATCCGCACGGCGGGTGCGGACAGCCGCCCGCCGGCGGCGACCGGCTCCTCAGCGTTCAGCGGATCAGAATCGTGCTGTGAGGTCGGCACCGTCATATCGACAAGTGCCCGAGAACACCGCCATGCCTTGGCGCAGGTTGCGTTCGGGCGGGCGGCCACTTCGGCCGCACAGTCCGCGCACTCAGTTGATTGAGCACCTGCACCGAGTGTCGCGTGCTGCCACAGTGCCGCTTGACGGACTTGGGCGGGGTGGTGGGCACCCGGGCAGTCGTCTCGAAGGACAGACCCAGCTTCGGCGCCAGTAACGGCAACGAATCGCGTAAGGCGAGGCTGGCGATCGGCCAGCGATGCCCGCCGGAGAGTTTCAACAGGCGCAACGTCATTCCGGCGGCGGTGCCCGCCGCGTAAACGCGTTCCGGATCCAGACGCGAGACCATGTCCTCGTTACCGCTGGTCAGCACGCCGAAGGAGTGCCGATACACGGATCTCCCATGGGCGCCTGTCCGCATGTTGGCGATCTTTGCCAGTTCGGTGAGCGGTTCAGCACGAAAATAGGCGGCCCGGTCACCCCCGAAGGCTCTGTCGATCGTCCGGCTCAAGCTTCCCAAGGTGGGTGTCGCAGGGCCGGAGATGTCCAAGAAGTTCGGGAAGATCGATGGGTGGAAGACGGCCAACTGCAGAGCACAGGTTCCACCGTTGGAAAAGCCGCCCACGGCCCAATATCGGTAGTTCGGCGTGACCTGCAAGTGGCCGAGAATCCAGGACGGAACGTCGCTGCTCAGATAGGTGTCGACGTTGCCCAGTCGGGAATCCAGACACAGCGGGTTGGCAAGCGCCGCTCGCAATGGGTCGGGTATCACGACCACTGGGGCGAGGCCCCTATGTGCCGCGGCGAACGCGTCCATCGTCGTGATCACCTTTCCGGCATCAATCCAATCACGGGGGGCCCCCGGTTGACCGGGCAGTAGAATAAGCACTGGCAACAATGGACGCCTTGCGGTGAGGTACGCCGGCGGCAGATAAACCCAGCCATGACGCGCCAAGAAGTGTGATTTGACCCCTGGGATCTCGACTTCGGACACCACGCCGGCCGCGGGCATGTTCCGCGGCGCCCGCCAGCGATTCAATGATGGACCAGGTTCAATGTGTTGTTTGCTGCCCTGGCCCGCCCAGGATTGTATCGGTGGCAGTGGCGCCTGTTGTGGCGGGGGCAAGCCGATGACCGCTGCCACATTCGGGTAATAGCCGTAGAACCGATTGATCTCATTTGATCCGGCCGCCAGCACGGTGAGGGCGGCCACCACGGCAGCAAGTTTCCGCCACCACCGAGAATGTGAGAAGTGTCCGATGGCCAGGCCCAACGCGGCCAGCACGATCCCCGTCCACACCACGGCGAGCGCCGGCACCGCGTCCGGAAACGGGCGCCACCAGCTCTCCACCACCCAGTCCAGGAACCACGCACCGAGCGCCGAAACCACCGCCACCGTGGGCAGGACCACGAGTCGCCATCGTCGCGTCCGCCGCGCCAGCAAGAACCCGAAACCGACTGCGCCACAGCCCACCAGCACGGTGGGAAGCACGCCCGACACCAATGACCACTCCAACGGACCACCCATGCTCACACCCCGTCTCCCGTGGCTATTGTGCGAGTTCTACGCGACCGAGGTGTGAATGGTCATCGGTCTTGATGCCAGCTTCTTGTGAACAAGTGCCTCAGCCGACGGAAGGATCGTGGTTGGCGGGCGACCGGGCCTCCGAGCGGGTGCGTCATGCGTCATCGGGTCAACCCCATTCTGGTTGATAACCAGGGCAGCGCCTGCCGCAGGGCCGCGACTGCGACGTGCCAGGAATGGCCGCCAGGCACCTCGAGCCAGCCGATCGACATACCTGCCTTGACAGCGACCGCTTGGACGTGGTGCTGCTGCGATGCGAAGACAGCGTCGCGCGAGCCGACAGCCAGGGTGCCGGCAACCGTCGAAAAGTCCGACCTGCCCATGGGGTTCAGCCGATTGCGCGGGAGGGTAGACAGAATGTCGAGCGGGTTGATGTGGGCGAAGGCGCGCGCATCTCCGCCAAATGCCCTGTCCAGGGTTCGTTGCCGGCTCCCCAAGGTCGGGGCATCCTGTCCTGAGATGTCCAGGAACGTCGGAAAGAGACGGGGGTGGTTCACCGACAGTTGCAACGAACATGTGCCTCCGTAGGAAAACCCCCCGACTGCCCAATGTCGGGTATCGGGATCAACCTGCAGGTTCGCCGAAACCCAGGTGGGGACGTCTTCGGCGAGATAGGTGTCGACATTGCCCAGCGATGTATTCGCGCACAGCGGATTCGCCATCGTCGATCCAAGCGGATCGGGCATCACCACGATCGGGGCCAGGCCGTGGTGCGCTGCGGCGAACAGATCCATGATGGTGATGACATGGCCCGCGTCGATCCAGTCCCGGCTCGTTCCGGGTTGCCCAACGATCAGCATCAGCACGGGCAGATTCGGTCTACTGTCCGTCAGGTACGCGGGGGGAAGGTACAACCACGCAGGTCGGGCCCGGAATCCTGAACGGACCCCAGGGACCGCCACGTGTGACACGGCACCGACGGTCGGCATCCCCACTGGCGGCCGCCAAGTCTGCGCCAGGACGGATGAGGGCGGCCGATGCCCCAGATGTACGCCGGCGCGTTGGATCGCCGGCAGCGGCCGCTCTTGCGGCAGCGGAAGCCCCAGCAGTGCGGCCGGCGTGGGGTAGTAGCCGAAGAACCGGTTGATCTGATTCGCCCCCGCCGCCAGCACCGCGACGACCGCGATCGTCGCGGTCACCCTGCGCAGCCACCGCGCCGAGCGGAAATGGGCGACACCCAATGCCATCGCGCCGAGGATTACGGCGACCCACACAAACACCGCAGCGGGCAACGGATCCGGGAAGGGACGCCACAACGCGTTGACCACCCACGCGATGAGCAGCGTCGCCAGCGCCGACCCGCCGGTTATCAGGGGCAGAACACTGATGAGCCAGCGCCGGCGACGCCGGAAGATCAGGAACGCGGCCCCCGCAGCTCCACTCGCCAGCAGGGTGACAGGCAGGGGACCGGTGAACAGCGGCCACTGAAGCGGACCGGACATGTCGGGTCCTTTACTCTGCTCGGAGGCCGGCGGTGGGAGATCGACGTGGGCTGTGGACGAAGGCGCCCGCCACATAGCCGGCTTCGTTGGCCGCGGCACACCAGGCGCCAACCTCCGGCGACGAGGAGGCGATTGCCCCCACCACTGTACGCACGGCCGGGAGGTAACCCCGGATGCAGCGCCCGAGGTCACCTCCCGATTTCCGATCGACCGGGGGCTACCGCTGCTTACTGGCTGGCGCCGGCCGGTTCGGCCTTGTCTGCGCCGGTGGTGTCGGGGCCGGTCTGATCACCCTGCTGCAGGGTGTCGGCGTCCTTGGCGCCGGCCGGTTCGGCGACCGACTCCGCCTGGCTGTTTGTCGACACGGCAGGTGGCACCCGGGTAGGAGTGGCTGCTGCGGCCTGAGTAGCGAAGGCGGAGCCAAGACCGCCGAGGGTCAGTACCGAGAGGGCACCTACCAGTACGACGCGGCGGGCTCTGCGTGGTCGGGGAATCGTGTGGTCTTTCATGTTGTCCTCCTTGGACATCAGTGTTGCCGGACAACCTGACTATGCGACCGCATCGATGTCACGACGATGAGTCGGCGGTGAAGTCTGCTCTCATCTGGGAGCCGAGTCGGCCAGGCGGCCTGGCCACCGTAGGAGCAGCCGGGCACCGGGCGGGGGTTGGTTGTTCTCGGCTCGGGCGTCACCTCGGTGGTCGATCATGATGGCTTTCACCATGGCCAATCCCAGACCAGTGCCCCCGGTGCGAGAGCCATCGTCGACCCTGGTGCGAGAGTTGTCGGCTCGGCTGAACCGTTCGAATGCGATCGGCAAGAACTCGGCAGGGAAACCTGGTCCCTGGTCTTTCACCTCGATCACGGCGTCAGGTCCGTCCGCGTAGACCGAGACGGTCACAGTCCCGGCGGGCGGCGACATCCTGACGGCGTTGGCCAGAAGATTGTCCACCGCTTGACGCAGCCGCTCCGGATCGCCGATGACCATGAACGTCCCCGGGACGCTGGCCGAAATCTGAACGCGGGCAACGATCCCATGCTCTGGTCGCCGCGATCGCCGTGTGCACGAGGCTGGACAGGGCGAACTGCTTCATCCGGGACTGTCCGGTGCGATCACCGGACACGTTCAGGAGGTCCTCGGCGAGCCGCACCAGCTGCCGCCTGGCCGGGCGTCAGCAGGCTCTGTTTCGGTAGCCCGTCGGAGGATTCGAGCACGGATGCGCTGGTCGTCAGAACCTGTCCATACATCCCCCCAGGCAGGATCAACGTGTACTGCCCCGGATCCTGGAAATTGGTCCCATCCGGACCGAGCTGGCCGGCCACCTCGTCAGCGCGGGCACGAAGGGAACCATCCAGGTTGCCGACCAGCCCCGACCTGAGCTCGTTGAGGAACAGGAAACCCAATCCGGTCAGCAGTACCAGGGTCGCCGCCGTGAACAGCACAGTCAGACGTAGACGGATCGGCATGGGCAGTTCCCCGGCGTCGGCGAAGGTCAGTTGTTCACGTCATGGTCCCGGACATCAACGGACTCCCGGCGTAGGCGGTATCCGGCCCCGCGAATCGTCTCCAACTGCTCGACGTGGAAAGGGCGGTCGATCTTTTTACGCAGGTAGCCGACATACTGATCCACCACGTTGCTGACTCCGTCGTAGGCGAAGTCCCACACGTGCTCGAGGATGGCGGTGCGAGTGAGCACCTCGTCGGGATGGTGCAGGAAGAACTCCAACAACGCGAACTCCTTGGCCGACAGGTCCAGGAGCACCTCCCCCCGCCAGGCCCCGCGAGTCGCGGGATCCAGTCGCAGCGTCCCTGCGGACAGAACTGACGGCCGGGGTGCCGCGCCTCGGCGGATCAGTGCCCGCAATCGCGCGGTCAGTTCGCGGAAGCTGAACGGTTTGGCCAGGTAGTCATCCGCGCCGCCGTCCAGACCTCGGATACGGTCGGCGACATCCGTGCGTGCCGTCAACATCAATACCGGCGCCCACCGATCAGCCGTTCGCAGCTGAAGGCAGACCTCGAAGCCGTCGATGCCAGGCAGCATCAAGTCCAAGACCACCGCGTCGTCGTCGATTTCGGTGGCCTGCCAGACGGCTTCCCGTCCATCGCCGGTGAGATCGACCGAGTAGCCGTCCTCGGTCAGCCCGCGGCGCAGCATCGCCGCCATGCGGGCGTCGTCCTCCACGACCAACAGTCTCATGACGGAAAGATAGGCCCGTTCACATGTGCCCATGATGTGCCTGCCAGCCGGCCATTCCTACAGAGTGGATCACTGGCTCTGGGTCCTCGGACCGATTCTGGTTCTCACCGCTGTCAGTCGGGTATAGCTCGATCCCGGGATCCTGATCCGCATCTGCGGTAGTAGAGTCGCCCATGTGCCGCAGTTTCGGATCGGTCAAGCTGCCGGCCTGCTCGGCGTGAGCGACGACACGGTGCGTCGGTGGGTGGATGCCGGCGCCCTCAACGCGGGTACCGATGGCGCCGGCAGGGCGGTGATCGACGGCACGGTGTTGGCGCGGTTCGCCCAGGACCAGGCCGACCGGTTCCGATCCATCGCCGACCCGTCCGGTGTCGGGCGGTCGGCCCGCAATCGGTTCGTCGGCCTGGTCACCGCGATCACCACCGACGTGGTGATGGCCCAGGTCGAACTGCAGTGCGGTCCCCACCGTGTCGTCTCCCTGATGTCCTCCGAAGCCGTTCGCGAGCTCGGCCTCGAGGTCGGTTCGCTGGCCGTCGCGGTCGTCAAGGCGACCACCGTCATTGTCGAAACCCCCGGCAGCGTGTGATGCGGAAGATCCCAAGCCCTGTCCTTGTGGCGCTGGTCTGCGTGTTGCTGGCCGGTTGCGGGTCGTCCCCGAGCGGGCCGCAGACGTCGGCCCGCACTCCCGCCGGCGGCAGCAGCACCGAGGGGTCCGGGCCGGCCATCACCGGCACCGTCACGGTGTACGCCGCCTCCTCGCTGAAGAAGTCGTTCGATGCGATCGGCGCGGAATTCCAGCAGGCGCATCCCGGGTCGACGGTCGAGATTTCCTATGACGGGAGTTCCACCCTGGTCACCCAGCTGACCGGTGGCGCACCCGCCGACGTGTTCGCCAGCGCCGACCAGAAGAACATGAAGAAGTTGATGCAGGCGAACCTGGCGTCGGGAACTCCGGCGCTGTTCGCCTCCAACACCCTGCAGATCGCCGTCGCCCCCGGTAACCCGAAGAAGATCGCCGGGCTGGCCGACCTGGCGAAAGCCGGTGTGAGAACAGTACTCTGCGCGTCCGAGGTGCCCTGCGGGAGCGCTGCGCACGCCGCGCTGGACGCGGCCAAAGTGACGATCCAGCCCGCCAGCGAGGAACAGAACGTCGCCGCGGTGGTCACCAAGGTCTCGACCCGCGAGGCCGATGCCGGGCTGGTCTACCAGACCGATGTCTCGGCATCGGACGGCAAGGTTGATGGCGTCGTATTCCCCGAGTCCGCCCAGGCGGTCAACAAGTACCCGATCGTCGCGCTGAAGGCGGCGCCGAACGCTGCCGGTGCCAAGGCTTTCATCGACCTGGTCGTCGGAGCCGAGGGACAGAAGGTGTTGGCCGGCTTCGGATTCGCGGGTCCGTGAGCTCCCGCAGCCGCACCGACCCGGTGGCGATCGGACTGCCGCAGTGGACCTTCGTGCCTGCCGGTCTCGCGGTCGCGTTGCTGGTCCTGCCACTGCTGGCGCTGCTGATCCGCGCCGACTGGGGCAGCATTCCCGGTGCGCTGGTCTCCGAACGGGCCCTGGACGCACTGTGGCTCTCGCTGCGTTGCGGGGTGGCATCAACGGTGATCTGCCTGATCCTGGGCACTCCGCTGGCGATGCAGCTGGCTGGTAAAGACGGTGCCGGCTCTCGTCTGCTGCGGGCAGCGGTGACCGTCCCGCTGGTGCTGCCGCCGCTGGTCGGTGGCATCGCGCTGCTGTACCTGCTGGGGATCAACGGTCTTGCCGGCAAGTACCTGTATGCCTGGTTCGACATCCGGATCGGCTTCAGCACGGTTGCCGTGGTGATCGCCCAGACCTTCGTCGCGCTCCCGTTCCTGGTCCTCACGCTCGAGGGTGCGCTGCGCAGCGCTGGCAGCCGGTACGAGGCGGTCGCCGCCACGCTGGGCGCAGGGCGCTGGACGGTGCTGCGCAGGATCACCGTGCCGCTGCTCCGTCCCGCCCTGGCGTCCGGCACCGCGCTGTGTTTCGCCAGGGCGCTGGGCGAGTTCGGGGCCACCGCATTGTTCGCCGGCAACAAGCGTGGCGTCACCCAGACAATGCCGTTGGCGATCTACGACGCGTTCAACAGCGGTGGTGACAGCACTGACGCTGCCGTGGCGATGTCGCTGCTGCTGGTGCTGGTGGCGGTCGCGATCCTGGTGCTGATCCGGCCGAGAAGACTGGCCGAATGAGCGCCGACGGACAGGAGTTCCTCGCGGCCAGGGTGGTGGTTCCGAGAGCGGCCTTCGAGGTGGACGTGTCGCTGGGGGCAAGCCGTGGCGAGATCATCGCGCTGCTCGGGCCCAACGGATCGGGCAAGTCAACTGTGCTGCAGGCGATCGCGGGGCTGATCGCCCCGCAGCGGGTCCAGATCACACTTGCCGGTCGGATCCTCGCCGGACGCGCCGGCACGAACAGCGTTCCACCGCACCGGCGCCGCATCGGGCTGATGGGGCAGCATCCACTGCTGTTCCCGCATCTGACGGCGCTGGAGAACGTGGCGTTCGGGCCGAGGTCGTCCGGATTGCGCCGCGATTCGGCCAGGCAGCGGGCGCGGGACTGGCTGGAACGGCTGGACCTGGGACAGCTGGCGGGTCGGCGACCGGCGCAGTTGTCCGGCGGGCAGGCGCAGCGCGTCGCGCTGGCGCGGGCTCTGGCGGCCGAACCTGATCTGCTGCTGCTGGACGAGCCGCTGGCCGCCGCGGACGTCCGAACGGCGGGCGAGATCCGCCAGCTGCTCCGCGAGCATCTCCGCGCTGCCGGGCAGACCACCATCTTCGTCACCCACGAGGTACTCGATGCTGCCGTGCTGGCAGACCGGGTTCTGGTGATGAGCCAGGGCCGGGTCGTCGACGCCGGGCGCACCAGCCGGATGCTGACCGAGCCGGGCACCGAGTTCGGCGCGGCCCTGGCCGGTCTCAACCTGATCATCGGCACCGCTACCGCTGACGCCCGGCTGCGGACCGATGACGGCATCGTGGTGGCCGGGCTTGCCGAGACATCGCTCCGGCCGGGACTTCCGGCATCCGCGGTCTTCTCACCGGCGGCGGTCGCCGTGTCCCCGCGGCCGCCCGGCGGCAGTCCGCGCAACCAATGGCGGGGACTGGTGCTGACCGCCGAGCCGGCGCCGTCAGCGGTCCGCCTGCGGATCGCCCTCACCGGCTCGGACATCGTGTTGGCCGCCGACGTCACCCCGGCCGCGGTTGCCGCGCTGCCGCTGGCCGCCGGCGCCGACGTGCACGTCGAGGTGAAGGCCACTCAGGTCCGGCTGTACCAGCGTTGACGGCCGGACCGGCGATGAGGCCGTGCGCCGCGGAGCGGGTGCAGGGTGTTGAGGGCGGTGCGCCGGCCAGGGCGGTGCGGCTGCCCCGACAGCAGCGCGGGAGGATGGGCCGGTGACCGATCAACACGACGCCGACCCGAGCATGCAGGCCGAGGATCCACCGCAGTGGTCGTATCTGATGGACATGGACGGCGTCCTGGTGCACGAGGAGCACCTCGTGCCCGGCGCCGACGAGTTCATCGCCGAACTCACCGAACTGGGCACCAACTACCTGGTCGTCACCAACAACCCGATCTTCACCCGGCGTGATCTCGTCGCCCGGCTGGCTCAGACTGGACTGAGGATCCCGGAAGACCGGATCTGGACCTCGGCGCTGGCCACCGCTGAGTTCCTGAAGTCGCAACGCCCGCACGGCAGCGCCTTCGTCATCGGCGAGGTGGGCCTGACCACGGCCATGCACGAGGCCGGCTACGTCCTCACCGACCGCGATCCCGACTACGTGGTGCTGGGCGAGACCCGCACCTATTCCTTCGAGACCATCACCACGGCCATTCGGCTGATCGACAAGGGCGCCCGGTTCGTCTCGACCAATCCCGACCCGACCGGTCCGTCCCGCTACGGATCGCTGCCGGCCGCCGGCGCGGTGGCGGCCCTGATCGAGAAGGCCACCAACCGGAGCCCCTACTTCGTCGGCAAGCCCAACCCGCTGATGATGCGCTCGGCACTGAGATCGATCGGGGCGCACAGCGAATCGACGTTGATGATCGGTGATCGGATGGACACCGACGTGATCGCCGGGTTGGAGGCGGGCCTGGCCACCATTCTGGTGCTGACCGGCATCTCCACCCGGGAGAGCATGAACCTCTTCCCGTACCGGCCGTCCCTCGTGCTCGACTCGATCGCCGAGCTGATCGGCAGGACCACGGATCCCTTCGGCAATCGAGTCGGGGATCGCACCGAGCACTGAGCGGGAAAGCGCCGGGTCGCCCCGCGGGTCACCGCGCTGCCCGGCTGGGTCAGCGCACGGCCAGGATGACGAAGGAAACCGCCCCGGCTATCAGACAGTAGATGGCGAAGGGAATCAGGGTCCTGGTGCGGAAGTACTTCTCCAGGAACGCGACCGCCAGGTAGGCGCAGACGAACGAGGCCAGGCTGCCGACCAGGATCTGCCCGCGGATGCCGGCGCCCAGCGGGCCGAACAGGTCGGGTACCTTCAGCGCGCCGGCCGCCAGGATGACCGGAGTGGCCAGCAGGAAGGAGAACCGCGCCGCGTCCCGGTGTGAGAGATGCTGGGTGAGACCGGCCACCATGGTGGCGCCGGAACGGCTGATCCCGGGGAACAGGGCGAGGATCTGAGCGCAGCCGATCAGGATGCCCCGGCTCAGCGGCAGCCGCGCCAACCGGGAGTCGGAGCGCAGATCGGCTGCCGCGTCGGCAATGCCTGCGTCCAGATCGACAGTTCGGGTCATCGAGGGCGCTTCGCCCTGGGGGCCGGCAAGGGCCGCGGCCCCGACCGGCACGGCGCCGGGGGCGGCCCGGCGGCGCAACTGTTCGCCGAGGAACAGCACCAGGCCGTTGGCGAACAGGAAGGCCGCTGCCGGCATCGGCTTTCCGAGCACGGTCCGGAAGGTGTGCTCCAGGAGCAGCCCCGCGATGCCGACCGGAATGGTGGCCAGCACGATCAGCCAGGCCAGGCGTTCGGATTCGGTGCTGATCCGTCGATGCCGGATCGAGCTGACGAATCCACCGATGATGCGAACCCAGTCCCGCCAGAAGTACAGCAGCAGGGCGGCCGCGGTGGCCACGTGCAGCCCGACGATGAAGGCCAGATAAGGCGATTCCGGGGCGGAGACGTTCAGGTCCTGGGCCCAGCTACCGCCGATGAGCGCCGGGAGGATGACGGAGTGACCGAGGCTGGAGACCGGGAAAAGCTCGGTGATCCCTTGCAGTGCGCCCACTACGAGGGACTCCAGGTAGGAGATGGTGCTCACCGGCGTGCGCTCATTCTGACCCCCGGAGGTGACGTGCCACAGTGTCAACGAGTACCGTTCAGTACTATCAGTCGGATAGTAACAGGAGGGTCGATGGTCGAGCGACGTCGCACCGGACCTCTGGAGAGCGCCGTGATGGCGGTGGTCTCCGCGGCAGACGCCCCGGTTTCGGTGGCCGAGGTCCAGGGCCAGCTGAACGGTCGCCCCGCCTACACCACGGTGATGACGACGCTGTCCCGGCTGTCCCGCAAGGGCGCCCTGCTTCAGAGCAGGGAAGGCAGGGCCTTCACCTATTCGCTGGCGGCGCCCCCGGAAGCCGTCGATGATGCGGTGACCGCCAGACGGATGCGTCGGCTGCTGTCCGACGGGTCCGACCGGGCCGGCGTGCTCGCCCGGTTCGTCGCCGAGCTGAACCCCGACGAGGGTCGGCTTCTCGCCGAACTGCTGGAGCGCTCCGACGCCCAGGAGGGCTGATCGATGGCGTTCCCGCTGGTCGCCGCCCTCAGCGCGATGATCGCCTGCGTGATCGTCGGCAGTTCCGCTCCCGCGCTGGTCCGCCGGATGCGTCCCCGTCAGGCGGTGGTGCTGGTGACGGCTGCCGCGCTGACGGTGTCAGTAGCCGGTGGGTTCGCGCTCACCGCGGTCGCGGTCGGAGTGGTTGCCGGTCTGTCGTCGGTGGCTGCGGATGGCCACTGGTCGGCCGCCGTGATCAGAGCAGAGGTGCCGATACCCGTGTGGCTCGGCATCGCCGCCGCGCTGACGGTGTCGGTGCTGTTACTGCGAGCAGCCGTCCGAACGGTGACGATCACCGGCGCAATGATCAGGGCCGAACGCCTCTGCCGTGAGTTGCGGACCGGCGCCGGTCCCATCGTGATCGTCGATGACGATTCCGCCGATGCCTACACCGTCGCCGGATTACGCGGCTGCGTCGTCATCTGCCGCCGACTGTTGCGGCAGCTCAGCAACGAGGAACGCCGGGTGCTCACCGGCCACGAACTCTCCCATCTGAACAACCGTCATCACCTGTTCGTGCACGTGGCCGACATCGCGGTCGCCGCCAACCCGCTGCTCGGCCCGGTTTCGGCGGCCGTCCGGCTCGGGGTGGAACGGTGGGCGGACGAAGACGCCGCTGCCGCCCTCGGCGATCGCCGGCGCGCCGGGCGGGCGCTGGCCAGGGTTGCCCTGCTGCGCTCCTCGCTCACCACCGAGGTACCTGCCGGCCGCGGGTCGTCCCGCAGCCCGCGGTCCGACAGGATGGTGCGGGCGCTGAGCGTCACCGGATCGCAGGTGGTTTCCCGGGTCCAGGCACTGCTGCAGCCGGTCCCCCAGGGAGGTACGGGCCGACTCCTCGGCGTGGTGGTTCTGGCGCTTGCCGGCCTGGCTACCGGCATCGCCAGCCTGGACCATATCCACGAGGCCATCGAGATCGCGGGCCGCGGATAGCCTCGCCCGCTCCGTCGGTCCTGATGGCAGCAGCATCCAGATTGAGGGCCGGTCGGCAATACCTACTATCTGAAGAGTAGTAGGCTGGCGGGATGCGAATGGCGATCCCGCGGCGTGCGGTGTTGGGAGCCGCGCTCGCCGCGGCGGCGGCGGCCATCGCCGGATGCACCAGGGCGATCAAGCCGGACTCATCGGCCGGCGGCACGCCGTCGACAGCGGGCCGGATGACGGCCGCGAGCGGGACGTCGGCGGCGAGCGGGACGACGGCGGCGAGCGGGACGTCGGCTTCCTCCCCGACGTTGGGTGCGAACTCGACGAGCGCACACCCGTCGAGCCGACCTGGCAGATCGACGAACACCCCCGAAACCGCCGCGCCGGCTCGGCCGGCGAACTCGTCGCCGGAGCCGCAGCCCACCGTTCAGCGCACCGCGCCGCCGACCGCGCCGCCCCCATCCACTGCGGCCATCCGCCCACTCGGACCGGCCACCCAGGTCGATCGCGGCCCCGCGCACGGTTCCATGGTGGCGCTGACCTTCCACGGCGCCGGCGACATCGAACTAGCCCGGCAGATACTGCGGATCGCCGCGGCAAAGGGCGCTCGACTCACCGTGATGGCGGTAGGGACCTGGCTGGACAGCAATCCCGCAATCGCCAGAACCATCCTGGCCGGCGGCCACGAACTCGGCAACCACACCTGGTCGCACCAGGACATCAATGCGATGCCCGAGGACCAGATGCGGCAGGAGGTGGTTCGCTGCCGCGACGCCCTGTTGCGCCACGCGGGTGTGCCCGGCGCCTACTTCCGGCAGTCGCAGTCGCAGAACGCGACCGACCGGATGCGCACGGTAGCCGGTGCCGCAGGTTACCGGACCTGCCTGTCCTACAACCTGGACTCGATGGACTGGACCGATCCCGGGCCGGTGGCGGTCCGAGCCAACCTGCGAGCAGCGTCGGCCGGGTCGATCGTCAGCCTGCATCTCGGACATCGCGGCACTGTCGATGCGTTGCCCGGCATCCTGGACGACCTCGCGGCGCGCGGCCTGCATCCGGTCACGGTCAGCCGGCTGCTCCGCGGCTAGCCGTTGCTCAGCGCGTGATGCCGGTGTGCCCCAAGCTGTATCGTCCTGGAATCGGCATCAGCGCCATTCCGTGCGGCCCGTCGCCGACCGGGATCTTGGCCAGCAGCCGGCCGTTGGTGGTGGAGAGCACATAGACCACCTTGTGGTACCGGCCGGACACCCACAGCTGGCTGCCGTCCGCATTGACGTTGCCCATGTCCGGGCTTCCGCCGCCGGGAATCTGCCACTTGGCCTCAACGGTGCCGAGGGCGGCGTCCAGCACGCTGATACTGCCCTCCAGCCGGTTGGTGACGAACAGCCGTCGGGAGTCGCGGCTCAGGTACAGCCCGTGGGCGCCGCGACCGGTCGGGATGAAGCGCACCACCCTGGTGGCCGCTGCGTCGAGTACCCAGACGCCGTTCGCGTCGGAGTCGGCGATGTAGTAGCAGTGTGCGTCCGGTGCCAGCTTGATGTCCTGCGGCCCCATCATCATGTTCCTGACGGGCATGTCCACCATTCGCAGGACTCGATGCGTGCGCACGTCGACCACCGCCACCCGGCCGTCGAACTCGCAGGTGAAGACCGCAGTCGCGCCGTCGGCGCTGAAGTCGGCGTGGTCCACGCCGGCACATCCGGGAAGGGCGGTGGTGTCGGTCATCGTGAAGGTCTTCGGGGTGTACCACACCAGCTCGCGACGCGCCTCGGCGACCGAGATCGCCGACCGGCCGTCCGGAGTGAAGTACAGGTTGTACGGGTCGATGACCGGGATGATCCGACCGCACTTGCCGGTCGCCGGGTCGATGACCAGGAGTCGGTTGCCCTGGTCGCTGGTCGCGTACAAGGTGCGCAGGTCGTAGGAGGGGACCACGTGCTGCAGTTCCGTACCGACCAGACACTTGCGGACGACGCGGTGACTGCGCTGGTCGATCACCCAGACGTCGCCCGACTTGTTGTGCGGAACATAGGCGTAGGCGGGAAAGTGCTTCACCTGCTCGGACAACATGTTCGAGCCGGCATGCAGGTAGACGTTGAGCGGCGGCGAACCGGCTTTCATGCCGGAAGTACTGCTGCCGGGAGCCGGTGCGCGTGCGGGCGTCTGCGACCACGTCGCCCCCGGCCCGGTCACTGACCCGCTGATGATCGGGGCGCCCGACCGTGACTGCCCTCCGGAAGTTCCGGAGCTGGTGGTCGGTGCCGCGGCGGAACTGTGCGGAACCGCGTTGGGCGGGACCGCGGTCGGCGGTGTCACCGCGGCCGGCGCAGTGCAGGCGGTGAGCAAGACCGCCAGCAGCACGAATGCGGCCGTCCGGGTCCTGGGGGGCCGCGCCAGCCCCGATCCGCTGCGAAAAGGGGCTTGCTGTCCGCCTGTTCGGGCGTTGACCGGATGCACTCCGAGATCCTACTACCGATTCTGTAGTTGAATCCCGAGGGGAGGTCGGCGTACTCCGATCCGCCGGGCGGTCGCGGGGGACGGCGGCCGGCTCCGGACAGATGCCACCACCGAGCCACCCGTATCGAACGTGCCTCACTTCTTGGCGGATAGCTCGCCCGGCTTCGTTGCGGAGCCACGATCGGTGCCATCAGTTGGCCGGGCGCGTAGTGCGTTGGTGGCCAGGGTGGCCACGGCGAGCAGTATCGCGACGGCGAGCAGTGCGCGGAGGACGGTGATGTGGTCGCCGAGAAAGCCGATGAGGGGCGGCCCGCCGAGGAAGGCGCAGTAGCCGATGGAGGCGACGACGCTTACCCGCCCGGCTGCGGCCGCCGGTTCGTCGGCTGCTGCGCTCATGCCGACCGGGAAACCCAGTGATGCGCCGGCTCCCCACAGGAGCGCTCCGACGAAGGCCAGTGGGGTGAACGGGCGGCACGAGCACCGCCACGATGACAGCGACAACGAGCAGGTGGGCAGTCACCGGGACGCCCAGGGCGACCATCAGCGCTCCGCTGAGGGCACCGCCTACTGTGCCGGCGCTGAATCCGGCATGAAAGCGCGGCATGATCGCTCGGCCGAGGTGGCGTTCGACGGTGGCGCCTTGGACGTTCATGGCGACGTCCCACGCCCCGTTGCCGAAGCCCAGCACGAACAGACCGATGAGGACCGGGACCACACCGGTCAGGTACCCGATGGCCACGGTCGCCAGTCCGGCCGCCAGCAGCACCGACATGCCCGCGACTGTCCGGCGGGAGTTCAGGCGATGCACGATGGTTCCGGCCAACGGCAACGCGACCAGTGATCCCCCGGCGATGGCGAGCAGGACCAGGCCGAGGTCGGCGGGGCTCAGCTGAAGTCGATCACGCACTTGCGGAATGCGGGAAGCCCAACTGGCGAAAACGAAACCGGCCCCGATGAATGCGGCATAGGTGGCGCGGGCCGCCGCCGTCACCCGCTCCGGCGGGTATAGGCGGGTCCGGAGGTCGTTGCGGTCGTTCATGCCGGGGTCAGACACGGTGAACCGCTACGCCGGCGGCTTGCAGAGCCATCACCGCAGTCTCGGGTGCGGCGGTGTCAGTGACCACGACGTCGAAGGTTGACAGTTGGCATACAACCGCCATGGCGGAGTGGCTGAACTTCGATCCGTCCAGGACCATGACGCTTCGCCGGGCCGAGGCGAGCAGTGCCTGCTTCACCGCGGCGTCGCCAAGGTCGTGGGCTGATACGTCGCCGGTCGGCGTTACTCCGCAGCAACCCAGCACGACGGTGTCGAACCGGAGCGCGCTGATGCTTGCCAGGGCGAGTGGTCCCACCATCGCCAGCTCGCCGTGCCGGGTTTCGCCGCCCGGCATGATCAGCCGCGTCGAGGTCGACGCCAGAGCTGTTGCGGCGTGCAAGGACAGTGGCATGACGGTCAGTCGGCGGCCTGCCAGGACGCGTGCCACCTCCAGGACCGTTGTGCCGCTGTCCAAGCCGACCGCCTCTCCGTCACAGAGCAGCTCAGCGACGGCGGCAGCTAGACGCTTCTTGATCTGTTGGTTCTCGACCTCGCGCATTGCGAACGGGAGTTCCTCGCCGCGCATCAAGGAGCTGACCGCGCCGCCGCGGACCCGGCGTGCCACCCCATGTTCAACCAGAGAATCCAGATCCCGCCGGATCGTCATCTCTGCGGTCCCGAATTCCGCCGCGGCCCCCGCGACGTCGACGCGGCCATCCCGTCGCAGCACGTCGACCAACCGGCTAGCCCGCTCCGAAGCATCCACACCCGCCAGCGTACACGAGCGTTGTTCAAACGCACAATGAGAGTGTTCGATACGATCTGGTGGCGCGACCACCCACGAAGTGACCTAGCCTCCGCCGGCGGTGTCGATCAGGGCCGCTGCTGCCGCTCGGGCCGCGACCGCCCGCGCACCGCGGTGGGGGGAGCCGGCAAGGACGTCGGCGCCGTGGTAGAGCAGGTGCAGTTGCAGGCCGACCGCGCTCGGGTCCGCAGCGCCGGCGTCGCCGGCCAGGCGAGTCAGCAGCGTGAGCACGTCTCGGCGGTAGTCCTCGGTAGCGCGCTGAACCAGTCCGCCCGGCGGTGCCTCGGCGCTGGCGAGCGCGAATGCGCAGCCCCGGTAGCTGCGTCGGGTGAGCCACCGCGCCTGGGTGTCGAACACGGCGAGCAGCCGGGCGCGGGGATCGCTCTGGGCTTCCACTGCCGTCAGCAGCTCGGCTCGGGTCCTGGCATGCCGCGCGGTGAGGTAGGCGGCGATCAGCTCTTCCTTGCTGCCGAACGCCTTGTACAGCGAGGCCTTCGCGACGTCGGCGCGCTCGAGGATGCGTTCGATGCCGACACTGTTCACGCCTTCGGCGTAGAACAGTTCGTCGGCCGCGGCCAACAGACGTTCGCGGGGGCTAGGCCGCGGCAGCTTCATGGCGTGCGCCATGTCGATCTTCCTTCTGTGGTGGCCGGAGCTGGTGTCGGGGACTGCGTCGAAGGGCAGCGATCGCGAGCAGCGCCAGCACGATCAGGACAGCGGCGTAACCCAGGGTCGTGGCGTTGAGGTTTCCGGTCGCTTGGTCGATGACGCCGGCGAGGATCGCTGGAACCCCGAAACCGAGGTAGGACACGATGTACAGCAACGACAGCGTCCCGGCACGCTCGGCCGGTGCCACGGCCGGAAGCACCAGCTGAATCCCTCCTCGAAAACCGCTACCGAAACCGATACCGGCGACAACGGCTGCCCCGCACAGAAGCGGTGCGCTGCTGAGGAGTACCGCGACGACGATCGTCGCGACACCTACCGTCAGCGTTGCGATACCCAGCACCAGGCAGGCGCGCGGCCGCGCGGTCCGCAGCAGGTAGGCAGTGACAGGGGAGACGATGCCGATGACGGTCAAGGGCAGCACGCCGTAGACGACGGACCCGGAGCCGCTCAGTCCATGAACCAAAGCGGGGCCGAGGGACCCGAGAAGTCCGGATAACGCCCACACGGCAAACAACACCGGCGCGGCCGCGACGAAGTCCCTGCGCACTTCGGGCGGTAGCCGCAGCTCGGGGCGCATACTCGCGAGCGCGCCAGGCTTGCGCGCTGCCGTCTCGCGCACCCGGATGACTGCCAGCCCCTGCATGATCAGCACCACCGCCAGCAGTACGTAGATGACGCGCGTCGGAGCCGGCAGGAACTGCACGGCCAACGCCGCGGCCAACGCCCCGAGCGCGGAGCCGGCGGGCGGTGCGACGGTATTGGCGATGGTTCCCCGCCTGGAGTCGACGTCCAGCAGAGCGGCGCCCACGGCAGCGAGTCCGGCACCGGTCGAAAGACCTTGCAGGACACGGCCTACTAGGAGTCCGCTGAGCCCCTCAGCGGTCGCGAACACCGCCATCGCGACGATCTGCGTCGCGATGGCCGCCCCCAACGCCGGGCGCCGCCCGATATGGTCAGACAGCCGGCCGAGCACGAGCAAACCAGCCAGCAGCGAGAGCGCGTAGACGCCGAACACCACCGACGTGTTGGCGGCCGTGAGGTGCCAATCGCGCCCATACACCGCGTAGAGCGGCGTCGGCGCGCTGGAGGTGGCGAGGAAGCTCGCCGCCAGCGAGGCCAGCAGCACAATCGACCCCGCCGGCCGAAAGGAGCGCCGCGCCGAACCGTCGCGCTCCTGCATCGGCGGCTGTGCGCCCGACGTGTTGACGCCAGTGCGGGTGGTGACCACCGCGTTGGAGCCTTCGACCTTCCTGGTCATGCTGCGCTGTCCCTCAGGAGATCCCATATCGCAATAGTAGACAGACCAGTCTGTCTTTGGCAAACGGTTCGGTCGATGGTGATCGGCGGTTCGGCGCTGGTCATGGTGGGCTCCTAGTTCAGCGTCCTGCTGCTGGTGGGGAGCTCCAGCCGATAGCCATGCCGCCTGAGGGTGGTGATTGTCGGTGCCTGCGCCGAGGGGTGATGGTCCGCCGTGTGGGTCAACCGCTTTCGGAGCGCTGCCATGGTGACGTCCAGCGTTTTCGTCGACCCAAACCAGTTCTCGTCCCACACCTGATCCATCAGTTGTTCCCGGCTCACCGCGATCCCGGGCCGACTCGCCAGCACGACGAGCAACTCGAACTCCTTGGGGCGCAACGCGACCTCAGCGCCGCCGAGCAGGCATCGGCGTGCGGCGACATCGAGCACCAGATCGCCGAGGACGATCGGCCCGGTCGCGGCCGATGTCGATGTGCTTCGTCGGCGAAGATGGGCGCGCAGTCGGGCCAGCAACACCGTCACGGTGAAGGGTTTCACCAGATAGTCGTCGGCGCCGGCGTCGAGGCCGACGACGATGTCGATCTCCTCACTGCGGGCGGTCAGGATGATCAGCAGCAGCTGGGGATGTTCGGTGCGCAGGGTTCTGACAATTTCCACCCCGTCGATGTCGGGGAGCCCGAGGTCGACCAATGCCACCGACGGTGGCCTCGCGCCGGCCACCGCCAGTGCTGAACCTCCGGTGCGCGCCCAGGACACGCAGTAGCCGTGACCGGTCAGGCCGATCTCCAGATGCCGTCCGATCGTCCGGTCATCCTCGACCAGCAGCAGCGAGACCTGGCCGGGTGCCGGGGCTTCGGTGCCCATGGCCGCAATGCTATGCAGCAACGGTGGGTCGCTTCGGACCGGGTTCGAGACGTGTCACAGGTCGCGTAACTCCTCGACCGGCGGCCTGGTGGACGAACGTGCACTGAACAGCGCCGCGGCCGTCAACGCGATCACGACGGCGCAGACGGTGGCCACCAGGTATCCCCACGGAACCGAGATGGCGGACGGCGGAGGATCGAACACCCCGGTCAGCACCTTGACCAGCATTCTGGCCAGGGCCCACGACATCAGCGCCCCGCCGAGCACGCCCACCACAGTGATCAACGCGGCTTCGCCGAGCACCAGGCCACGCACATTGCGGCGCCTGGCACCCAGTATCGACATGATCGCCTGGCTCCGGCGTCGCTCGGCCAGCCCGACGGCCAGCACGATCCCACCGGCGGCCGCCGCCAGCAACACCGCAAACACCAACTCGAGCCTGGTCAGCCCCGACAGGTTCACCGAGGTCAGGCTGGAACCCACCTGCGACCGCACCTGGCTGATGTCGGTCACCGTGGCCGAAGTCCCGAGTCGGGCTCGCAGCGCGCCGGCAACCGAAGCCTGCCCGGCGCCGCCGGTGTCCACCAGGAACGCACCGACCGCATCGGAGCCGGTCGCCTTCGCCACGTAGTCGGCGTTCGCCACGAAGAAGCTGTCCTTGGGCGCCGTGGGGAACTCGGTGACGATGCCGGCATAGTGGAAGGGGACGGTTTGCAGCTTCTTGGTCTTGCTGTCCTGCAGCCGCAGATTGATCAGGTCCCCGGGAGCCAGCTGGAAATCCTTGACCGTCTCGTCGCTGACCAGAATCGAATCTGGTTGGGACTGCAAACGGCCCATCATTTCTCGTGCGGTACCGCCGATGAAATACGCGTCCTGCAGTGCGGTGGCGCTGGTGATGTTTCCGGGACGCACCCCGTACAAGTCCTGCAGATCCGCGCCCACGTAGGCGAACCGGTGCTGCAACGGTTCGACATGACGCACCCCGGCGACCTGGGTCAGCGCCGCGCCGGCTGCGGGTCCGACGTTCGTACCCGGAGCTTCGGTGACGGCAACATCGGCGCCGTTGGTCAGTAGCGCATCGGCCTCGGCCTGTTGCCGATAGGTGGCGTTGAATGTCGCGGTCGATGCCGCGAAAGAGACTGCAAGGGCAAGCAGCACGATGGCTCTGGCCAGCGGCCGACGCTGCCGTGACATGCCGGCGGCGCCCACCGACGACAGCCGGCCGGTGATCGGGCGGATCAGCCGGGCCAGCGGCGCACGACCATGAGCCAGGCCCAGGATCGTCAGCCGCCACAACAACATCGACGTTCCCGACCACAGCAGGACCGGACCCAGGAACGCCCAGTAGGACACCGAAATGCTGGCGACTCCCTCCGGCGCCAGCACCAACGAGTAGTTGTTGCCGGACGAAGCCCGGAACACCAGCAACGAGCCGGCGATCAGGATCAGATCCACCCCGAACTTGGCCCACCACGGCGAACCGGGCCGACCAACGGCATGACGGGTCTGCGCCACCGTCCGGCCCCGCAGGTCGGCCAGCGCGGGGATCAACACCGTCATCGCGGCGATGGCCAGTCCGCAGGCGAATGCCACGGCCGCCCACGCCGTTGTGGGAGCGCCGGTGGAGCCGACCCGCAGTGAACCGAACGCCCAGCGGCCGGCCAACAGCGCTCCGGCCAACCCGACGACGCCTCCGACCACGCCGATCACCATGGCTTCCACCATCGCCAGCCGGGCGATGGCGGCCGGCCGCAATCCCCTGGTCCGCAACAGTGCCTGCTCCGATCGCCGACGCTGTGCGCCGGCACCGACCAGGGTGGCGGTGAGCAGCGCCGCTAGGATCACGCCCGGCAACCCGAGGAACAGGAAGAGCAACTGTGCGTACAAGGCGTCGCTGCGGGCGGCGTCCAGAGCCGCGCCGGCGTTGTTGCCGACCTGTCCCGCACCGGCGAGTGTGGCCTCCAGGTTGTGCGCGGCCGACACCACCGCGGTGTAGGCCGCGGCCGGATCTTGAGCAGCAGGAGTGGCGAGCGCGACGTGAATCTGGGTGGTCACGCCGGTGGTTCCGTTCGCCGAGCCATTGCCGATCAGTGAGGTCAACACGTCCTGCGGCAACAGCACCACGTTGTCCGGCGGTGCGGACGGCTGAGACTGCGGCGGCGCGCCGACCCGCTGGAACAGCGAGTTCGCCTGCGGTAGGTCGATCACCCCGGCAACGGTGACGGTCACCGTTTTCCCGCCGGGCAGGCCGATGCGGATGACGTCACCCGGTCGCGCATGCAGGTTGGCTGCCGTCTGCTGCGCGATGAGCACCCCTGCGGACGAGCCGGTGAGCTGGCGGATCTCACCGGGAAAGACGGACCGGTAATTCGGTCCGATGCCCAGAACCATTCCGGGACCGGTGGTTTGGGTGCTGCCGCCGACGGTGGCCTCGAACCCGAGGGTGCGCGTACTGCTCACCCGCTCGACGGACTGCACCTGTCCGGCCGACCTGACAACTTTCTCGACGGTCGACGGATCGGCGCCGGGTTCCACCTGGACCTGCCAATCGACAGCCACAGAGTTCAACGCTCGTGCCGTCATGGTGGCCTTGGACGCCGTCAGGAAGGTGCCGAGCGCGGCGATCAGCGCAACCGCGAGTGCGACGCCGATGGCGGTGGCGGTCAGTCGCCCGAGTCGGCGGCTGAGGAGCCCGGCCAGCCAGGTGAGGGTCACCATTGCAGATCCATGGTTTCCAGCCGTCCCTCGTGCATCGTCCAGTGGGTTGTCAATCGTCGTGAGACGGCAGTGTCATGGGTGGACACCACCAGTGCGGCGCCGAGCCGGGAAGCGGTGTCCAGCAACACGTCGATGACGCGTTGCCCGCTGTCGTGATCGAGCTGTCCGGTGGGCTCATCCGCCAGGATCAGCAGCGGCCGTTGGGCCAGCACCCGGGCGACGGCTACCCGTTGGGCCTGCCCACCGGACAACTCCTCGGGTAGCTTCTGCGCGAGATCGGCCACCCCGACAGCCTCCAGTGCCTGCTCGAGCCGGGCGCCGACCGATTCCCTTCCGGACCCGGCCAGCACCATCGGAAGGCCGACGTTCTCCGTGACGTCCAGCGCCGGCACCAGGCTCGGGCTCTGGAAGATGATGCCGATCTCCTCGGCGCGTCGGTAGAAGTCGCTGCTCATGCCGGGCCAGCTGACCTCGCCGCTGGTCGGGATCTCCAGACCTGCCATCACGTGCAACAGCGTGGACTTGCCTGATCCGGACGGGCCGGCGATGGCGATGCGAGCACCGGCCGGCACTTCGCAACTGGTGCCGTGCACGGCGACCACGGCGTTCGTCCCGCTTCCGAAGGTCCGCGACACGTCCGTGCAGCGGACCAGGACCTGGTCGTCGTTCATGCGGCCACTTCCCCGTCCAGCAGCGAAACGACGCGGTCGGCGATGGCCACCACCGCTGCGCTGTGCGTGACGATGAGCAGCGCGGCGCCGCGCCCCGCACGCTCTCGCAGCAGGGCCAGTATCTGTTGTTCGGCCTGGCCGTCCAGCTCCCCGGTCGGTTCATCGGCCAGCACGATGTCCGGACTGTTGCACAGCGCGACCGCCAGCCCGGCCCTTGCCAGTTCTCCACCGGACAGCTGCGCGGGAAGGGCGCGCCGCCGGTTGGCGATGCCCACCTGCTCCAGCAGTCCCTCGGGGCTCAACGCGCCTGCGGATCGGCGTTCGGCCCGCTGCGCCAGTTGGATGTTCGACCGCACGTCCAGGTGCGGCAACAGGTTGCGGGACTGCAGCAGCACGCCGATGCGTCGAGCCCGTACCCGGGCCCGCTCCGACTCCGGCCGGTGGCTGAGCTGCTCGCCGCCGACGGTCACCATCCCGCCGGCCGGTTCGTCCAGGCCGGCCAGGCAGGCCAGCAGGGTGGACTTTCCGGATCCGGACGGCCCTACCACCGCGACCGTCTCGCCGCGCTGGACTTCGAGTGACACTCCCCGCAGGGCAAGGGTTTCCTCGGCTCCGGTACGGAAGAATCGGTACAGTCGGTCAGCTCGGATCGCCGCGTTCATCGCAGCCACTTCAACGAGTCGGAGACAATGCGCCACGGGTCGACGTTGTCGGCATTGGTGGGTCCGGACAGGGTCAGATCGACGCGGGTCCGGCCGCGAGTGAAGATGTACCGTTCGAAGGCATCGCGGACCACCTTGCCGGTGACCTCGTCGGGCGCCGAGTCACCTTGGTAGGTCAGCAGAATGGCTGGTTGCCCGGCCCGAGACACGGCGCTGATCGTGCCCATGGTGAACTTGGACACCTGTTGCGCCAGTGCGGGGACGTCCTTGGACTGGACGGAAGCGGGAGTCGGGGTCGACGGGGAGTCGGTCACCAATACCTCGACCCGGTTGAGTTTGGCGGAGAAGCTGGTGGTGCTGCCATTGGCCACCCGAGCCCATCCCTCAGGAATCTTGACCGACACCGACCCGCCGGCCGGTGTGAAAGGCACGTATGCCTGGTTGTCGGGGATGTCGCCCGGCGGGTTCGACTCGGTGGCCACCGGTCCGGACCCAGACGTCGGCGCCGGCTGTGTGGTCGACCCGGCTGTCGGGGAGTCGGCAGCCGACGCGGTCGACATGGCAACGGACGAGGACGACGACCGCTCCGTCGAACCGGGAGGCTCCGCCGACGATGCCGACCTGCCGGGCGCATTCTTGCTGGATGACCCACCGGCCCGCGGCGAGGTGGATCCCATGGTCGGGCCGGCTATCGCTGTCGCCGCCCTGGAATCGACTGCGGAGTTGGTCGACCCCGATCCAGCAGCCGGACTGGAGGCCGCGGGTGTTGCAGAACACCCGGCCATCGCCAGGGTGACCGCGGCCGCGGCCGCGGTCACGGCGCCGATAGCTCTCTTGGGCATGTCCATGACGCCTCCACGTAAGTGATGTGCTCCGTCATCGACGCTAGGGATGAGCTGGCAACGGCTCTGCCAACTCCCGGTAAGAGGAGGGCAAGAATTCCAGCAGACTGCCCAGCTCACCGGCGCCGGGTCAGTGGCGAAGTCATGATGGGCTGATGCGCCGGCGTGTGGTTCGAACCGCCCTGATCGTCGTGACGGTGGCGCTGCTCATCTTCGCGATACCGCTGGCCGTCGCCGCAAGGTTCTGGTTCTTCGGCGACGAACGGGGCGAGCTGGAACGCGAGGCGCTGGCCGCCGCCGTCAGGGTGGGTCCGCAATTCGCCCGCGGCGACCCGGTCGAGCTTCCGGTTACCGAGTCCGACAGCAGTGTCGGTGTGTACGACGTGCACGCCCGACTGCAGTCCGGCCGGGGCCCTGCGGTTCCGGAACGCTTCGTCGCCGACGCCACCACCGGTGGATCGGTGGTCGACGGCCTGCAGGACGGTCAACTGATCGTCGCAGTTCCCGTCACGTCGGCCGAAACGGTGGTCGCCCTGGTTCGGGCGTCCGTGCCGGTCGGCGTGGTCTGGCGGCGTATCGCGCTGACCTGGCTGGCCGAATTGGGACTGGCCTGCGGCGCTCTGTTGGTGGCCCTGCTGGTGGCACGACGACAGGCGAGAACGCTCAGCGCTCCACTGGAGTCCCTGTCCGCCACCTCGCAACGCATCGCCGACGGCGACCTGAGCGCCCGGGCCGGTACCAGCGTCATCCCGGAGATCTCCCGGGTTGCCCAGACACACAACGCGATGGTCGAGAGGCTCACCTTCCTGGTGGCCAGTGGCCAGCACTTCACCGCCGATGCCTCACACCAACTGCGGACCCCGCTGACCGGCCTTCAATTGGGCCTGGAGGCTGCCCTGGACGATCAGGACGCGGATGTCGACCAGCACAGAGCCATGCTGATCACGAGCAAGGAGTTGGTCGAGGATCTGCACCGGCGGCTGGACGATGTGCTGCGTCTGGCCCAAGCAGATCGGGGTGAGTGGCCGATCGCCGTAGAACGTGCTTGCGGCGATGTGCTCGATGATCTCGAACGACGATGGCACTCCCGCTTCGCCGAGCAGGGACGCCGGATCAGCGTCCGGACCGAGCAGAACGCCGAACGCCGCACAGTGCCGGCAAGTTTGATCGGCCAGGTGCTGGATGTCCTGGCGGACAACGCCTTTCGGCACGGTCGAGGCGCGCTGACAGTGACCGTCCGGGAGATCGGCGACGCCTTGGCCATCGATGTCACCGACGAGGGCCGTCTGACCCTCGATCAGGCAACGCTCTTCGAACGAGGGGCCTCCACCGGCGGCGGATCCGGTATCGGACTGTCACTGGCGCGCCAGCTGATGCAGGCGGTCGGCGGCCGGCTGGTGCTTGCCGCTCGGTCCCCGACGACGTTCACCCTGCTGCTGACGCCGCACGACGTCGGTCCGCTGCCGTGACGGCTCCTCTGCTGGTCGGACCCGCGAGATGAGCCACCCGGGCAGCTGCTCACCGCCGCTGGTCGGGTCGTCGGTCAGGCGCCGCCGGCCGTGACCACCGCGTCGGTGATGAACCCTGCGAGCAGGCCGAGCAGCAGGCCGAACGCGACCAGGTCGGCGCGCTTGGCACGGGCCGCCACCCCGAGCAACTGGGCTATGACGTAGACGATGGAACCGGCCGCAATGGTCAGGAAGGTGACGCTCAACGGCTCTGAGGTGAAGGTGTAGCCGACTGCCGTGCCGATGAATGTCGGGGCGCCGCCGATGGCGGCCATCACCAGCAGGAATCCCCAGCTCGGCCGGGTGTCGACACCGTCGATGTCCTTGTCGGCGGCCAACGGCGCGACGATTCCGAAGCCCTCCGTGGCGTTGTGGAGCGCGAAGCCGATGACCAGCACGGTGGCCAGCGCGATCGCGCCGCTGGCGGCTGCCTGACCGATGGCCAGTCCCTCGGCGAAATTGTGCAGGCCGATACCCACCGCGATCATCATCGACAGCCGGCGCGCCGGGGACAGAGTCGCGGATCGCTGGGTCAGCTCGCCGGCGGCCATCGCTCCCGGTCCTGCCGTGCGCTGGGCGCGGCGAATCGCATAGCGGTCGTAGCCCACCAGTCCGAGCAGTCCGATCGTCAGTCCGCCGGCGAACAACAGACCGTATCCCAGGACCGGTCCCAGGCCGCCGTCGCCGTGGTGCACGGCGCCCAACGCGGCGTCCACCGGTTCCCATGCGGCGGCCAGCACATCCCAGAACAGGAACATCAACACGCCGACCGCAGTCGCGTTGAGGAACACCCGCAGTCCCGGTGCCGGGCGACGCATCCGCCCGACCGGAATCCCGATCAGGATGGTGGCGCCGGCAATCAGCCCGAGCAGCAGGGTCGTCGACATAGTCATCGGCCCATCATTGCACGCTAGGGTAGCCAACCCTAATAATCGATCGGTCCAGTTTCGCGACCGCTTCGTACCTGGCCCGCCGGCTGCTCGAGATGACCTGGTCGACGAGCTGAAGCGGCCGCTGTGCTAGCTCGGGCGACTGTGCGGCTGAATGCGTTCGACCAACGGAAGCCGGATGGTCGCTGTCGCTCCGGTCGGTTCGCCGTTTTTCACGACGAACGTTCCTCCGTGAGCGACGGCGATCTCCCGGATGAGGGCAAGTCCCAGGCCATAACGTTGATTACCCATCGGTCGCTGGTGGTCGATCGGATGTCTGCGGTTGCCCTGAGCGAATCGCCGGGTCAGCTGCATCGGGTCGGCGGTGTCGAATCCGGGGCCGTTGTCGGTGACCGTGAGTGCTGTCCAGCCCGTGTCGACGGTGACGCCGACCAGCACCTCACCACCGGGGCGCACGTGAGTGATGGCGTTGTCAACGAGGCCGACAGCTGCTCGCCGCAACGCCGAACGGGACCCGTTGACCAGCCTGGTATCGGCGCTGTCCGGGCCGGCGCAGCTCAGCGAGACGTTCGACTCCCGCGCCAAGACCTCCATGGTGGCAACGACATCGGCGGCTATATCGCGTAGATCGATCGACTCGCCCAGCTGAGGATCGCTCGAAAGTTGTGCGCTGACCAGCAGTTCATCGATGATCTCTCCCAGCATCCGGCTGTCGTCGAGCAGTTGCTCCGCCGTCTGCCGAGCCGGATCGCCCGCCGGGATCCGCCTGGCGAGTAGCTGGGCCCGAGTGTGTAGGACGGTCAACGGTGTCCGCAATTCGTGCCCGGCGTCGGCAACGAATCGACGTTGCAGCGTCAGAGCTTCGCCGAGCGGGCCGATGGCCCTCTTAGCGGCCAGGTAACCGACCGCTCCGGCGATGAGGATGCCCACCACACCGGCGATCAGCAGAGCATCGCGGACCAGATAGTCATGGTCGGTGGAGCGGTCCTGAACGCCGCGACCGGGTTCGCCGTGGTGGCGCAGCAGGATGAACGTCACCACAGCGACCACCGCGACGACCAGTGCGCAGGCGACGGCGATCTGCACGCCGATCTTCCGTGCTGCCGCGATCAGTAGCAGGTCGTCGGCCGAGCGTCCGCGTTCACCGGATCTGGAGATCATTCGCTGCCGATCCGGTACCCCGAGCCATGGACGGTTCGGATAACGTTGCGGCCCAATTTCTTTCGCAGGTAGTACACGTAGGTGTCGACGGTCCCGTGGCTGTCCTCGGGGGCGAAAACTGCGCTCAGCAGCTCGGGCCTGGTGAAGACCTTCGCCGGGCGTCGCGCCAACACTGCCAGCAGCTCCGCTTCCCGACCGGACAGCTCCACGGCAGGTCCGGCTCCGCTGACCGTGCGGCTCTGCACATCCATCTGCCGGGTTCCCACCGCCAGGGTGGGCGATCGGTCGGCGTGCCGACGCAGCAGTGCGCGCAGCCTGGCGAGGAGTTCGTCGATCTCGAAGGGCTTGCCCAGATAGTCCTCCGCTCCCGCATCCAGGCCCTCCACCCGGTCTGCCAGCATCCCTCTGGCGGTCAGGATCAACACCGGAGTCACGATGCCCCTGGAACGCAACCGGGCGAGGAGATCGAGTCCTTCGATCGCCGGCAGACCGCGATCGAGCACTATCACGTCGTAGGTGCGGGTCAGTCCGAGATGCAGCCCAACATGACCGTCCGCCGCATGCTCCACGTCGTGGTCGGCGCTCAGCAGCTCCACCAGTAGTGGCGTCAGCGCCCGATCGTCTTCGACCAGCAGCAGGCGCGGCCGGTTCACCGGGACGAGGCCGGAGTCCGCGTCTTCGGGTCCCTGTCGCACCATGCCTCGATGGTGACACAGACCGCTCTGAGACGGTTCTGAGAATCCATCGCCACCATCGACGGTAGGGCGTGGATGGCTCCCTAGGACCGGACAACCCTGCAGGACCCGGATAGCCCCGCTGGCCCGGATAGCGAAGTGATCCGATCGAACGAGTGCGGAGGACATGTTGACCCACACGATCGACCGTCGGCTGTCGACCGGGCCGGCTGATCCGTTTCAGCGGCCGAACCGGCGGCCGATCCGCCGTCATCGTCGTCGCCGGTCGTTCCGACGCACGCCGGCCACGGTCCGCAGAATCAGAACGGTCGGAGATGTCGTCGGCAGCCTCACGATCGCCAGCATGGTGGTGGTCGTCGCCCTGTGGCTCAAGGGCGGGAGCATCCCGCAGATCGGAGCGGTAGGCGGCCTCGCCACCGCCACGGGACGGCTCACCGGCCTGTTATCGGCAGATCTGCTGCTGATCCAGGTGCTGTTGATGGCCCGCATTCCCCGGGTGGAACGGGTGTGGGGCCAAGACAAGCTGACCAAGCGCCATCGGCTGGTGGGCTTCACGTCCTTCTGGCTCATGTGGGTTCACATCGCGCTGATCACCGTTGGATATGCCCAGGCGGCGCACCGCGACCTGATCGCCGAAGGGTGGAACCTGATCCTGCAGTCCCCTGGCATGCTGCTGGCCGCGGCCGGCACGCTCGCCCTGATAGCGGTGGTGGTGACCTCGATCCGGCGTGCGCGTCGCAGGTTGCGTTACGCCTCTTGGCATCTCATTCACCTGTATGCCTACCTCGGAGTCGGGCTGGCGCTGCCGCACCAACTGTGGACCGGGCAGGACTTCCTCGCCTCCCACCTCGCGACCATCTACTGGTGGGGCATGTGGTGTGCGGCCGCCGGGGCGATCCTGTACTTCCGGGTCTGCCTGCCGATGTACTACTCGGCCAGGCACCGGCTGGTGGTGAGCGCGGTGGTGCCGGAGGCCGACGGCATTTTCTCCGTCGTGATGACCGGCCAGAACCTTCACCTCAGTGGAATGCAGCCCGGTCAGTTCTGCCAATGGCGGTTCCTGACCGGACGCGGATGGTCACGGCCACAGCCATTCTCGCTGTCCGCGCCGCCCACGGCTTCACAACTGCGAATCACCGTTCAGCGGATCGGCGAGGGTACCGCGCGGTTGGCGGGTATCCGGCCGGGGACCCGGGTTCACTTCGAGGGACCTTACGGCACCATGACCGCGGATCGACGGACCCGGCGTGATGTGCTGCTCATCGGAGCCGGCGTCGGCATCACGCCGATGCGTGGTCTGGCCGAAGGCATCAGCCGGGAAGGCGCGCCGGAATCCAGACCATCGGTCGTGGTGATGCACCGGGCCCACCATGCCGGTGCTGCCGCTTTCGCCGCCGAGTTCTCCCAACTCGGGCGTCGCCCCGGCGTCCGCATCATTCCTCTCATCGGCCCTCGAGGCGCCGGCAGCGCCTGGTTCCCGGGCCCGGGCCCGGTCGACGCCCGCACCGTCCTGCTCACGCTGGTTCCGGACGTCGCCGATCGAGAGATCTATCTCTGCGGACCACGTCCATGGACCAACTCGGTCCGGTCCACCCTGCGGCTCAGCGGGGTGCCGAAACGCGCTATCCATGTGGAGGACTTCGCGACATGACACGACAAGCAAGCGCCATTGCGAAGTGTGCGAACTCCGATGGACTCGGCACCGGGCGGAGACCTCGATGAGGCGCATCACACTGGCGTTCGTCAGCACCCTCGCTGTGCTGGTGCTGCTGTTCAGCTACCGCACCAGCACATCCGGACGGCTACCCAGTGCCGGTGCCTCCTCCAGAGCCCACATACTGTCCGGCACGGTCAGCACGTCGGCACCGCCCACCTCCGCCGCGAGGACCGTCGCGGTCCCGAAGATTCCCCCGGTCCACCCCACCCCGCATGGTTCCCCGAGCGCATCAGCACGTGCCAGCGGGACGTCGACGCACCAGTCGGCAGCCAGATCGGGCCCCGCCTCCACGGCGGCACCGACCGACCCGGCATCGGCCACCGTGCCACCACCCACCGTGCCACCACCCACCGTGCCACCACCCACCGTGCCACCGGCCACCGCTGCACCGGCCACCGCTGCACCGGCCACCGCTGCACCGACCAGCGCGGCACCGGCCCCCACGGCACCTGCCCCGACGCACCGTTCGGTCGCGCCGTTGGTGGTCGACGGTGACTCGGTATCGACCCCCTACGGGGACGTGCAGGTGGAGGTCACCCTGAGCGCAGGGAGAATCACCGCCGTTCGGGCCCTGCAGTACCCCCAGCAGAGCGGCCGCGACCAGGAGATCAACTCACAGGCGATACCCCAACTCGAGAGCCAGGTGCTGTCGGCGCAGAGCGCTCGGGTCGACGGGGTCAGCGGCGCGACGTACACCACGCAGGGATATCTCGGATCGCTGCAATCGGCCCTCGACGCGGCACACTTCAGATGAGCGGGCCCCGATCGCCGGCCGCCCAACCGGAGGTCGCTCCGCAACGCGCATGGACCGAGATGATCATGGGCCTGCCGATCAGTATCCATCTGCGCACGACCGATTTCAGTGGTCCCCCAGCCGATGGGGTCGTCCGCGCATACAACGTGATGCGTTGGGCGGACACGGTTTTCAGTCCCTTTCGCGCCGACAGTGTGCTGTCGCGAGTGAACCGGAACGAGATCTCGCTCGACGAGGCAGGCCCGAGTTTCCGGACCGTCCTGCGGTTGGCTGACCGAGCCCTGTTGGCCACCGACGGAGCCTTCGACGTCCGGGCGGCAGGCACCCTGGATCCGTGCGGCATCGTGAAAACCTGGGCAGCGCAGCGAGCGGCGCGACTTCTGCCCCCGGACAGCTATCTCAATGCGGGCGGCGACATCTCGCTCAAGGCGACTGGAGCGCCGTGGCGGATCGGTGTGGAGGATCCCGCCGATTCCTCCACCCTGCTGGCGGTTTTCGCGTTACGACGCGGAGGGCTGGCCACCTCTGGCACTGCACATCGTGGTCATCACATCATCGACCCCGTTCATCGACGCCCTGCCGCCGGCATCACCCAGGTGACCGTTGTGGGTCCCAGCCTGATGTGGGCAGATATCTGGGCAACCGCTCTGGTGGCACGCGGAGCCGGCATCTTGGATGCCCACGACTGCTTGCTCCGGCGGTGCGTCGACAGCGGCTACCAGGTACTTGGCGTGTCCGATGATGCACGTGTCTGGCAGACCCCAGGTTTGACAAGCCTTCTCGACCCGCTCGGCGGATCACCAGGCACCCCGCTGGCGTGTCGGACACCACCCGACCTCAGCAGGATCCCAGCGGCTTGCAGAGCGCCGAGCGCCGTCGTGCCGAGCGGCTTCCGCTGAGGGCGATCCCCCCGCACGCGGTCGGCAGGCACGGGGACCGCACGAGCACTGCCGCGGTATGCCCTGGCTCGCCGATCTCCACGAATTGACGATCTTGCCTGCTTGTCGCCGGTTGCACCTGCGCCGCGTCAATCTGCGCCGCGATCTCTGCTGCTGGACAGCGAAAAGCCTCGCACCCCGCGTCTGAGACAACGATGCGGGGTGCGAGGCCCTTTGCTGGTGCCGGGCCGAGCCGGATCAGCCGAGGCGGATCTGCTGGCCGATGAGGATCAGATCCGGGTTGGAGATGATGTCCTTGTTCGCCTTGTACAACGACTGCCAGCCACCGGAGATGCCATTGCGGTTGGCAATCTTGAACAGGGTGTCGCCCGACTTCACCGTGTAAGAGCCGGCGGAAGCCGAGTGGCTCTTGACCGAGTAGCTGCGGCTGGACGAGCTGCCACTGCTGGACGAGCTGCCACTGCTGGACGAGCTGCCACTGCTGGACGAGCTGCCACTGCTGGACGAGGAATCGCTCGAGGACGACCCGCTCGAGGACGAGCTGCTGTCGCTGGACGAGCCGCTGCTCGACGAGCCGCTTCGCGACGAGCCGCTTCGCGACGAGCCGCTGCCGCTGGACGACGAATCGCTCGAGGACGACCTGGTCGAGGTGGAACTGCTGGGGGTGGACGATGAGTTGCTCGAGGAGCTGCTGGAGCCACCGTCGCGGGTGCCGGGCGACCCATAGGCGCCGACCTTGGCGGCGCAGGTCCACGCGCCCCAGCCCTGGCCGGCGAGAGTCTTCTCGGCGATCGCGATCTGCTGGGACTTGGAGGCGAGGTCTGCCCGCGGCGCGTATGCGCCGCCGCCGTACGCATCCCAGGTGGACTGCGAGAACTGCAGGCCGCCGTAGTAGCCGTTGCCGGTGTTGATGGCCCAGTTGTTGGTCGACTCGCACTGTGCGACGTTGTTCCAGACGGAATCCGGAGCGGCTGATGCCGGAGCTGCCAGCGCGACAGCGGGTGCGCCCACGAACAGGCCGGCGGTTGCGGTGCGCACCGCGACGGTGCGCATGGTCGAGGACTTGCGGTGACGGCCCTTGTATCGGGTCATGGTCATAGAGATCTCCCCATATGCTCGCGCCTGCGAAGTAAGCTGTCGGGTTCGGGCGGTGTGGTACCGGATCGCTCAGGTCCACACCGGGGTAGTGCCCGGCCGGTTGTCACCGACTTCACCCCAAAGGCCACACGTGCGCAGCCTTACTTCTTGGGTCCTCCGCTGCTGTCCGTGCGATTCTGCTGTGTCGGGCCCTGGGACGTGGACAGCGCTCGGCGCCGTCCCAGAGGTTCGGCCTCAGGGCGGATCCCTACGGCCGCGACCGACGATACGGTCGGCCATCCCCGAGAGAAAATCGCGCCGGACGTAATCACGGAACGGTAACTTTCGTGATCGAACTGATATCAACCAGGTTTGTGCAGGTCACGACAGGCGAAACGGAGGCGGGTTCGAACCGCCGCGATCCAAACCCGCGGCCGTAAAATCACCCGTTCGGCGGAACGGCATTCGGTCAAAGTGGCCGGCCGGTACCGCCGCCAAAGTGTGATCGGCGCGACGCCGGTGGTAACGGCCCGGTCACTGTACGGACGCCACTGTGCATCGGACCCCCTCCCGGGGCTCATGCCGGGTTCGGCCTCCGTACCGTTCACTTGGTGACCTTCACCGTCGGCTTCGACCTCGACATGACGTTGATCGATCCACGTCCGGGAATGATCTCCCTGTTCGACGTACTCGCTGCAGAGACCGGACTGCCGCTGAACGGTCACGGGTTCGTCAGCCGGCTCGGGCCGCCGTTGCAGAACGAGTTCGCGCGTTACGGACTCGATGCGGCCACCGTCGAACGTCTGGTTGCCCGCTACCGGGAGCTGTACGTGGAGATCGTCATCCCCGCTACTCGGCCGATGCCGGGCGCGGCTGCGGCCCTGAACTCCGTCACCGCGCACGGGGGAAGGTCGATCGTTGTCACCGCGAAGCACGAGGCCCATGCTGAACGGCACCTGGAGCGCCTGGAGATGGCAGTGTCGACGGTGTCCGGAGACCTGTGGAGCAGCGCCAAGGCCGGGGCGCTCATCGAGCAGGGGGCCGAGATCTTCGTCGGGGACCACCTCGGCGACATCACCGGTGCCCGAACTGCCGATGCCCTTGCGGTCGGTGTCGCCACCGGACCGATCGATGCCGAGCAGCTCGCCGCCGCCGGCGCCGACGTCGTGCTGGCCGATCTGACGGCGTTCCCGGCCTGGCTGGACAGCTACCTGCTGGCAACTGTGCACTGACAACAGCTGTGCACTGACAACAGCTGTGCACTGACCAACAGCTGTGCAACTGACCAGCGTGAACTGAACAACCGAGGTTGCCCGCCTACCGAAGCTGCCGTCCGGCCGCAGGTCAGCCGAGTGAAGATCCGGCTCTGCCGACACCGAACGAGCCGACGATCAATCCGATCGGCGCGAGCCCAACTGTCAGCCACAGCCACAGCGGCAAGTCGCGGGCGCCGGATGCGAATGTCACCAGGACCACCAGCAGTGCGAGACCGCCGGTGAAGAACAGGATCATCGCCGCCCGGAACAATAGCGGGGACCGGCGAAGACCTGCGGGCTTCGCCCTCGTGCGCACGCCAAGCGTGTCCGCCGAGTCCTCGCCGGTCCGGGGGCGGTCCGGCGAGGACGGACGCTCTGCCGGCCGATCCGCGGGTTCGGCGCTCGGCGGGTGGCTGGTCATCCCGCCAGGATAGGTGGCGCAGTGCAACCGGCACTGCGGCGGATGAACCAGGTGGTCGGCCCGGCTACCCTGGGATACAGATCCGGCGCGCCGGTAGCGCCGGTGGCGGAGGTTGCCGACCGAGCAGCCCGCCGGTTCCTGCACCGCAGCATTCGCGGCACAGCTTTCGGGTAACTCCCCCGGTGGGCTCGTGCGGTCGAAGTGCGTCAGGCTCCGGGAACTCGAGAAACAGGTGAGCATCATGCCCAGCGGACGCGTGAAGTGGTACGACCCGGAGAAGGGCTTCGGCTTCATCGCCCAGGAGGGCGGTCAGGACGTGCATGTCCGGTCGTCCGCCCTTCCCTCCGGTGTGGTGGACCTGAAGCCGGGGCAGAAGGTGGACTTCGGGGTGGCCGACGGTCGCAAGGGTCCGCAGGCGCTGCAGGTGACACTGCTCGAGGCGCCGCCGTCGGTGGTGGCCGCCACCCGGCGGCCGGCCGAGGAGCTGCACGGCCTGGTCGACGACATGATCAAGTTGCTGGAGTCCAAGGCGCTGCCCGACCTGCGTCGCGGGCGATACCCGGATCGGGCGATCAGCGGCCGGATCGCCGATGTGATGCGCGCCGTCGCCGCAGAGCTGAGCGCCTGACCACCAGGCTCAGGCCGCCGGGTCGATGATCAGCACCCAGGTGTGCAGTGCGGCATAGTCGACCCCCGTCCCGGTCGCGGTGGCCACCGGAGTGAGCCCGCTCTGCACCTCGACGCGCAGCAGTTGATCGGTGAGGCTCGGCGTTCTGAGGATCCAGTGCCCGGCCGCGCCGGCTGCGAGCAGCGGGCCTCTGGCCTGTTGGGTCGCGCCGGCGGCGTCACGGTATCGGAACAGCACCACCCACGGCGCCGCGCTGACCCTGGCCGGTAGGTTCACCGACACCGCCACGCCGATGCCCAGCCGCAACCGCGGGGCATCGGCGTCACCCCGGTTGACCCGGCAGTCAACCGTCGAAGCGCTGGCATCCGCCGCGCACCAGAGGCTGGGCGCCACCGCGATCGTCGCCCGGTCCCCGTAGAAGCTGACGTCGGGCAGCGGGGCGCTGCAGCCGGCGATCAGTAGGCCGGATGCCAGCGCCAGCACCGCGGTCGTCCGGCGGAAGGCGTTGGCCGGCGGGAAGTCCCGGTTCACCGAGGGCGGCCGGCCTTGCGGATCCCCAATCCGCGCCGTGGCGACGCCGCCGCCGATCTCGGCCGTTGCGGAGAAGCGGCGGCAGCGCTCGGATGCTCAGGCAGCGGGAGCGTCGGCGGATGCTGCCGCGGATCGCTGGAACCGCGAGCCACCGCCGGCCGCCCCGATTCACCGGACACCCCGGCGGGACCCGCCGGCGACCGCGCGCGCCGACGCGTCAGCATCGCGTCGACCATCGGCAGCAGGCTGCGGCCGCTGCGGGCCAGCCACGCCTGCACAAGGGCGAGCACCACCAGAGCGGTCACCACTCCGAAACCGAGGGTGTACACAGGCTTTCCGCGCAGATGCAGGACTCCGCCGAGGAGCAGCCCGACCACGCCTCCGAACACCCAGGCGAGCTGCAGGGCGGATTCACTCACGCCGAATGCGGATGCCCGGCTGGCCTCCGGCAGTTCGTCCTGGATCACCGAATCCAGGCAGACCTTGGCAAGCGAGGACGCCGTCGAGCCGACGAGGCCGACCACGGCGCCCATCGCCAGTCCCGGTACCAGCATGGTGACAAACGTGGTCACAGCGACGCAGCCGACGGCGATGCCGGCGACCATGTCCGGCTTCTGCAACGGCATCTTGGCTCCCAAGCCGTTCCCGAGGAACCCGCCGATGCCCGCGGCGGCACCGACGATGCCGAGCAGCAACAGCTGGTTGAGACCGGAGGTATGGGCGAATTCGGTCTTGACCACGAAGGCGATGAACAGGGCGAGGAACCCGGTCTCGAGCCGATTTGCCAGGTTCGCCCACAGGGTCGCCGAGACGATCGGCGGGAACCGGCGCACCTTGCCGCGCTGCAGTATCTCGCTGTGCTGCACCGGCACCTCACCGGCTGTCGATTCCACCCAGGCCGGGATGCGCAGACAGAGGATGCCACCGGCGATGCCGCAGAGCGTGGTCCAGATCAGGGCACCGGAGGAACCGGACATCGCCGCGAATGCTGCCGCGATGGCGCCCGCGACGGCGCCGGCCATCAGCCCGAAAACGGTGAGCCGTGAATTGGTCTTGACCAAGGTGATCTGCCGGGGGAGCACCCGGGGCGTGAGCGCAGCCTTCAGCACGCCGAACGACTTGGACAGCACCATCATGCCCAGCGCGCACGGATACAGCAGCCAGGAGTCGAAGTTGAAGGCCATGATGATCGCCAGCAGGCTCCGGCCAAAACTGCAGACCGCCAGAGCGATCCGCCGGCCGTGCTGCACCCGGTCGAGCAGCGGACCGATGAACGGTGCGATCAGCGCGAACGGCGCGACCGTGATCAGCAGATACAGCAGCACCTTTGCGGTGGATTCCCCGGCCGCAGCGGCGAAGAAGAGAGTGTTGGCCAGCGCCACCGCCAGAGCGGCATCCACGGCGTAGTTGGCCATCACGGCATAGGTGAGATGGGTCATGCCCGACTGATCGGCACCATCGGCGGACGCGGCCCTGCGGAACAGCTCTACCCCCCGCGTCGTCAGCTCCTTGCTGCGCAGCGCGGCGATACGGGTGACGGTCAACTTGCGTGGGCCCGGGGCACGGGTTCCTGCCTTCAGCGCCGGCTCGCTGTAGGGCGGCAGATGGCGCCCGCGGTCCTGGGGAACTCGGCCGCCGGGTCTCCGCACCGGCTCGGGTGTGCGGGGACCTGCGGGGGAGCCGTGACCGGGTTCGCGGCGTTCGGGGTAGCCGGGATCGGGGTACCCGCGGGCCGCGCGGCTCTCGTCGTCGGCGCCGCCGCCGCCGTACCCGGTTCCGGCGTATCCCGCGCCGTCGTTCCGGTCGCCGTCGTGCCTGGCGCTGTAGTACCTGTCCCGGTCGCTGTCGTAGCTCTGGCTGTCGTACCTCTGGCTGTCGTACCGGTCGCTGTCGTACCTGTCGCCGTGGTCCTCGTCGCCGGCGTAGCTGCCCTGGTCCGGGTACGGCTGGCTGCCTTCGAACCGGCGGGCGTCATCCCACTGCTCAGGTGGCTGCGGCGCCCGGCGGCGTGCCGGTGGCCGCCGCTGCGCCTGAGAATCATCCGGACGGCGATCGTCCGGGTGCTGCGGAGCCGGGTCACGGTCTGCCCCTGCAGCGGGCCGCCGATCGTCATCGCGGCGCCGCGTATCGGCCCGGCGAGTGCGCGGATCGTCCTGATCCCACTGCCTGGTTGGTCGGCCGGATCTGCTCGCGGTGAATTGATCAGCGGCGCCGGGCGGCCGCTCAGATCGCGGCCGGCGAGCCGGCTGCCGATACTGCTCACCGCCGGCGTTGTCGCGGGGTAATCGGTTGGTGGGCCAGTCTTCCGGTTGGCCCAGAGGCAGAGGACGCCGAGCCTGGTCGTCGGGTGCGAAGTTCTCGCGCCCCTCGTCGAACTCGCGACCCGCGTCCACGACACCATCCTGCCGCACCGGGGCCTCACGAACATCCCCCTCGGCGGACTCGCTGAGTTTCCTGGTGCGGACACCGTGCGGCATCATGGCGTGCGTGATGTCCATCGAACCGCTGCCGCAGGTCCGGCTGACCGACGAGGTCCTCGGGCTGGCCAGGGCGGCGGCGATCGAGGAAGCCGGAGCCCAGGCCGCGGTGGGCGAGTATGCCGGCGCCGTGGCCGAGGACGACGCCGCGATAACGGGGTACTTCCGGGCCGTGTTGACCGGCTATGCCGGCTGGCGCTGGTCGGTGACCATGGCTCACCTGCCCGATGAGAACGCACAGTGGACCGTCAGCGAAGTGGTGCTGTTGCCCGGCCCCGATGCGCTGATCGCCCCGCAGTGGGTCCCGTGGGACCAGCGTGTCCGCCATGGGGATCTCGGGGTCGGCGATCTGCTCCCGGCCGCCGAGGACGACTACCGGCTGGTGCCGGCCTACCTGCAGTCCGACGATCCGGCAATCGAAGCGGCAGCAGAGGTAGTAGCGGTAGCCGAGGTAGCCCGGGAACTGGGACTCGGCCGGACGCGGGTGATGAGTCGCGATGGCCGGACGGAGACCGCCGAACGTTGGCACAGCGGGGCGTTCGGGCCGGGCGACGACATGGCTGTGCAAGCCCCTGGGAGATGCGCCACCTGTGCCTTCTACCTCCCGCTCGCCGGCTCGCTCGGCCGGGTGTTCGGTGCCTGCGGCAATGAGATCGCTCCGGCGGACGGCAGGGTCGTCGACCTCGAATACGGGTGCGGCGCGCACTCGGAGGCAGCATCCGCGGCGCTGGGGTCGGAATCGGCGGCCACTACGGTCATCGACGAGCTGATGATGGACGTTCACCACCGGCGGGCCGACGACGCGCCGGACACCGCCGACGACGACATCGACCCGCCGAACACCGAGCAGGCCCCAGCAGCAACGGAAGACCCGCCCACGAGTTCCGCCGACCTGGCGCCGGCCATGCTCGCCCTGGAACCTGGTCGGCAGCCGATCGCCGCCTTGCCGCCGGCGCCCACCATGACGGCCATCGAGTCGGCCCCGGTCCACCCCGAGGCCTCCGCCGACTCGGCGCGGACGCCCAGTGATGATGCCGCCCCGGCGGCTGATGAGCCTCCCGCCGGTGTCGACCCGGCCTGACCCGATCACCATGGCCGACGCCGAATCAACCGATCCGTTCAGCACCGCCACGCTGCGATCGGCCGTGCTGTCTGCCTGGTCGGCATCGCCGGACCGATTCCGTGAGGACGCCAACGCCGAGGAGTCGCTGTCCCGCGGGTACACCGACCGGGCACTGGTGGAGCTCGCCTCGAACGCCGTGGACGCGGCGCGCGACAGAGGCGTGCCGGCCCGGATCCGGATCACCTTGCGCGGCAACGAGATTCGCCTGGCCAACACCGGTGCGCCGCTGACCCGCGCCGGAGTCTGGGCGCTGGCCAGTCTCCGGGCATCGGCGAAACGCGATCGGGCCGCCGCAGTCGGACACTTCGGTGTCGGATTCACCGCGGTACTGGCCATATCTGCTGCGCCACAGGTCATCTCGACATCCGGCGGCATCGAGTTCTCGGCGGAACGCACCGCGGACTCGGTTGCCGCGCTGGACCTTCCCGGCCTGACTGCCGAGCTGACTGCTCGTAGCGGCGTGCTGCCCACCCTGCGTCTCTGCTGGCCGGTCGATGACGTGGATCCGCTGCCCGAGGGCTTCACGACCGAGGTCCGGCTGCCGCTGCGTGACGGGGTCGCCGGTGCCGCGCTGGTGGTCGACTGGCGCCGAGCCGCCATCGACCACGTGTTCTGGGCGTTACCCGAGCTGCGGGCGGTCGAGTTCCACGACCGGACGATCTACCGGCGATCACTGCCGGATCATCGGGTGCAGCTCGTCGAACTGGCCGGCCCCGCTGTCCGGAGGACCGACCCGCACCACGCCGTGGCGGCAGAACCTTCAGCACCAGATGTCCGGACAACACCGCTCTCGGCGGATCACGTCTGGGCCGATCAGGTCCCGGCAGCGCACCTGGAGACCGATCACGTCGAGTGCACGTCGGAGTTCGTGGTGGTCAGCGCCGCCGGTGAGCTGCCGGAGTCGCTACTGGCCGGCCGGCCGGTGGAGGAGCGGAACCGCTCCGGATGGCGGATCAGCTGGGTACTGCCGGCTGCGCCGGCCCCCGGCCCGCAGCCGTTGTGTGCGCCGACTCCCACCGACGAGTTGCTCAGCTTCCCGGCACGGCTGGTGGGCACCTTCGGAGTCGACGACACCCGCAGGCATCTGATCGGCGACGCCGTCGATGACTTCCTGCTGGAACGGGCCGTGACCGGTTACCTCGACCTGATGATGGCGGTGGGCGCCGATCGGCGGTGGTCGCTGGTGCCCCCTTCCGGATTTCCGGCGGGCGGCATCGACGCGCGGCTGCGTGCCGCCGTCGTGCGTGAACTGCGCCAGACGCCGGTGTTGCAGACGGCGTTGGGTGAGCTTGTGAACCCCCGTTCTGCCGTCACAATTCGTGGTGTGGACGGCCGGACCACCCGGCTGCTCGCCGAAGCGATGCCGGGCCTGCTCGCCCCGCCGACATCTGCTGCCGAGTCGGAAGCGTTGCGCGCGGTGGGGGTCGCAGAAGTGCTGATCAGCGAAGCGGTGGATGCGCTGGCGTCGATCAGTCGCCCTCCTGGGTTCTGGCACCAGGTCTACGAGGGGCTGGCGAGCTTCGACAGCGAGTCATTGGCCGGAATTCCGGTGCCGTTGGCGGACGGTCGGCAGGTGCTCGGCGCGCGCGGGTCGTTGTTGCCGGACACCGGCACCGCGCCGCTGGCGGCCAGAGCCGGCGCCGTGCTGCCTGGCCTGCGGATGGTGCATCCGATGGCCGCACATCCGCTACTGCGAAGACTGGGTGCCGAGCCCGCGGACGCGGACAGGCTACTGGCCAGCATCGAGCTGCGCGATCAGATCTCCCGCTGTGCGCGGGATCTCCAGGACGGTCGGATCGCTCCGTCGAAATTGGACGAAGCCGCTCTGGCCATGCCGACCGCTGTCGGGCAACCATCCGATCCGGGTCCCGACCAGCCGGTCGCCGGACAGGTGGCCGGCGAACCGGCGGAGGCAGGGCCGGCGGCAACCGCACTGTTGGTGCTGGATCTGATCGCGGCGGGCGGCCGTGGTGATCCTGCGGTGCTGGGCGAGCTGGTGCTCTCCGATTCGACGGGCGAACCTTGGCCGTCCGGCGGCCTGATGCTGCCGGATTCAGCACTGCGGTCGTTGATGTCCGAGCAGGACCTGCCCACCGTGCACCCGCTGTGGATCGATCGCTGGGGCGCCGAGGTGCTGACCGCCGCGGGCGTCAGGAACGGCCTGCTGGTGATCGCCGTCACCGATCCGCGTGCCGATGTCTCATTGCCCGACATCGACGACTGGCTCGCGGTTCTGCCTGGCGGCTCGCACCTGGAACTCGAACACCGTTTCGCTGTCGCTGATCTGGATCTGATCACCGACTGGCCGGCGTTCCTGGCGCTGCTGGCAGCGGACCCACAAGGACGAACCGCGTTGCTCGACGAGCCGTCCTACACGGCATGGTGGCTGCGGCGTCACGTCCGCATCGACGGCGTCCGGCCGGCCGGCTACCACCTCCCGGAAGCGGTCGAGCTGGCGGGACTGTTCGACCCGTTGCCGATCGCGCTGGACAATCAGGTGGCGGCAGCGATCGGGGTGCTGCCCGATCTCGGGTCGGCGATCCAGAGAGATCCGCAGACGGCGCTGTCCCATTTCTGCGACCCGGGGCGGCGGATCCATCCTTCGTTGGTTCCCGGAATCACTGCGCAGTTGGTGACGGCGCTGACCGAGCGCACCGATCTTGAGTTGCCGTCCACCGTCCGGACGCTGTCCGGCGCAGCGACCGATGCGGGCGAGGTGGTGGTACCCGACGGTCCGTGGTGGGGCTGGGTGCTGGGTCCGGATCGCCTCGCCGCGCCCGGACCGGATCCTTCGGCCACCGCCGAGGTCTGGCAGCTCGATCTGGCCGACGAGCACTGGGAGGTCAGCGTCGGGCACTCGACATCATCAAGTGAACGTGCTGCCCCGCAACAACTTCGCGACTGGATCGATGCGGTACGCGGACTGCTCCGGATCGAATCGGGCTCACCGCCGCTGGTGCAGCGCGCCGATCTGTCGGTGCGACTGGACGGCGGCGTCCCGCATCCGGTGGGCTGGTGGCCGGGCGCTGACGGATCCATGCTGGTCGACGGGCGCCCGGAGTCGGTGGCTGATGCGCTTGCCTGGCTCGCTGGTCGTTACGCAGATCGGGATCTGGCCCGGGCTGCGGTCCGCGGCGACGCGGGGCGGGCGATCACCGAGGCAGCCTTCGCCGGCGCCGGTGAGCGAAACCGCCGGTAGCGAACCGCTGCGAACCGGTCAGAACTTCTCGTCGAGTGCCATCGAACTCGACCCGCGGGCCCCGCGCCGCGCGGCGTGCCGCTGCCAGGCATAGACCGAAAGGCCGATGAACCCGAGCACCCACCCGGCCAGGAAGGTCCACAGCCAGATCAACGCGTCGTGCGCGCGGAGGTCACCGACGAAGAAGAGCAGCACGACGAATCCGATGAACCAGATCGCCGTTGCCGGGACGACGATGTGTGCCAATCCGGCGTTGACCGGCGGCAGCGGCGGCGGAGAGCCGGTGCCGTTGGGTGGCTGCGACGGCGGCGCGTTCACGACGGCCAGCGTAGCTGTGACCGCCGGCCGCGCAGCGCCCCGGCCGCCGGCGGACACGGGGCGCGGGGTAACCTGGCAGTCGTTCAGGACGAGGTCAGATGCGGTGGTGAGTCACACGAGTCAGCCCGACTCGGAATCCCCACCACAGCCATCGGCACTTTCACAGTCGGCACCACCAGCTCGCGCGCAGCCCGGTCGCGCTCGACGCGGGCCCGGACAGCAGGCGGCGGTTCGCCGGGACAACCACCGCGAAGATCGAGCAGCGTTACAGCGTTCCGCCGACGACCATGCTCCGGGATCCGCTGCGCCCCAAGGGGTGCCGGAATCCAGTGAGCCGCCGGAACCACCCGCCGAGCCGCTCGTCGCCGGCGGTACGTTCCGCTCGTTGAAGATCCGCAACTACCGGCTGTACTTCACCGGCAACGTGATCTGCCAGACCGGCACCTGGATGAACAGGGTGGCCCAGGACTGGCTGGTGCTGCAGCTGACCGACAACGATCCGGTGGCGCTCGGCGTGGCCACCGCGCTGCAGTTCGGTCCCACCCTGCTGTTGTCGGTGTGGGCCGGCACGCTCGCCGATCGGTACGACAAGCGCCGGCTGTTGCGATGGATCCAGCTGGTGCTCGGGCTGGCCGGAACCGCTCTCGGGATTCTCGCCTGGGTCGGAGTGGCACAGATCTGGCACGTCTACCTCGCCTGCCTGGTGGTCGGCTCGGCGGCCTCGCTGGACGGTCCGGTGCGGCAGGCTTTCGTCTCCGAGCTTGTGGGGCCGTCCGAGCTGACCAATGCGGTCGCGCTCAACGCTCTGGGTTTCAATGGCGCCCGGATCGTCGGCCCGGCTGTCGCCGGCGTGCTGATCTCCGCTGTGGACACCGGCCCGGTGATGACGTTCTCCGGTTTGTCCTACATCGCGGTGATCGTCAGCCTGACGTTGATCGACCCGGCCCGGCTGCGCTTGTCGAAGCCGGTCGAGCGGAAGAAGGGCCAGGCGCGGGAGGGCCTGCGATACGTCCGGGCCCGGCCCGACCTCGTCCTGGTGCTGACCTTGCTGTTCCTGGTGGCGACCTTCGGGATGAACTTCCAGGTGACACTCGCGATCATGGCGCGGATCGTCTTCGGCCGGGACGCCGCCTCCTACGGGCTGCTGTCCACCGCGATCGCGGTCGGAGCGCTGCTGGGCGCCCTGCTGTCCGCCCGCCGGACCCGAGCACCCCGCCAGCGGCTGCTGATCGGCACCGCGTTTGGCTTCGGCGTGCTCGAGGTGATCCTCGGACTCCTCGACTCCTACCAGCAGCTGGCCATCCTGCTCGTCCCGCAGGGTGTTCTGATGCTGGCGTTCGTCAACGCCGCCAACGCGATGGTGCAGATGACAACGGCGCCGTCGATGCGTGGGCGGGTGATGGGCATCTACATCGTGGCCTTCCTCGGCGGCACGCCGTTCTTCTCCCCGGTGCTCGGGGTGCTCGCTTCCCACTTCGGCGGGGGCGCACCCCTGGTGTTCGGTGGGGTGGTGTCAGCGCTGTCCGCGGTGGTGCTGGGCGGCTGGCTGATGCGGACATCGCATGTGCATCTGCAGGTCCGGGTCTCGCCGGTGCTGCACGTGCATCTGCAGAATCCGGTCACCGACGATGACGACGAGCACCTGTCCGAGACGCTGGCCCATTCCTTCCACCGGATCGGCGGCGGGGCCCGCAAGACGGTGCGGCCGGCGGTGCGGGCGGTCCGGCGCGCCTCCGGGGCCGGCCGGCGAGTGGTTCGCCGCCCGGCCAGGCGCCGCTGATCCGCGGACAGGCCTCGATCCGGGCGAAAGGAGGAAAGGAAAGGGTTGACTGGGCGCTCCCCGGGTGCGACAGTTTGTCCTGACATCGTTGTCAGGTAGAGAGGTCCATCATGGCGAGATCACTGTGGGATTGCTCCGGTCTGGCGTCATTTCGGCGTCGCCACGGCGGTAGCGGGCCGGCCATCGGCGGACCCGGACGTGCCGGGGGGGCCGTCACGGGCCTCACCCTGGTGGCCGGCCTGCTGCTGGCGCCGGCCGCCTCCGCATCGGCCGCCCGGCTGCCGGCGGCGACCCCGGCGGCATCATCGGTACAGGCCGACGGCCTCACCAGATGGGTGAACCCGTTCGTCGGCACCCAGAACTTCGGCAACACCTTTCCGGGTGCCAGCGCGCCCTTCGGGATGGTCCAGGTCAGCCCCGACACCGGCGGCCAGGGTGGGTACGACTACCTGCAGAACAAGATCTACGGATTCAGCCAGACGCACCTGTCCGGTGTGGGCTGCGGCGTCCTGGGCGAGCTGCCGGTGATGCCGACCACCGGCGTGGTCTCCAGCGTCGACACCGCTCAGTACGGCTCCGAATTTTCGCACGCCGACGAGCAGGCCACACCGGGCTACTACCGGGTGGGGCTGTCCAGGTACGGCATCCAGGCCGAGCTGACGGCCACTGATCGCACCGGCTGGCAGCGCTATGAGTTCCCCGCGGGGCAGCAGGCCAACGTGCTGTTCAACACGGCCAAGGCCAACATGACGGTCTTCGATTCCGAAGTCCACGTGGTCGGCGACCGGACCGTCGAAGGCCGGATCCGCAGCGGGAACTTCTGCGCCGGCAAGGATCAGCACACCACCTACTTCACCGCAACGTTCGACAAGCCGTTCAGCACCTTCGGCAGCTGGTCCGGATCCACGATCACCCCAGGCCGGCGCGACGCCGCCACCACGGCCGGCGGCAATGGCGCCTACATCAGCTTCCCAGCCGGCACCACGGCGGCGACGGTCAAGATCGGTCTCAGCTACACCGGGTTGGAGGGCGCCCGCAAGAACTTGGCCGCCGAAACCAAGGGCGCGTTCGACTTCGACGCCACCCGGGCAGCCCTTCAGGCCCGCTGGAACACCGAACTGCACAAGGCCACCGTCGCCGGCGGGACAGACGAACGCCGCACCGCGTACTACACGTCGCTCTACCACTCGCTGTTGCACCCGAACCTGGCCGGCGACGTTGACGGCAGCTACCTCGGTTGGGACGGGAAGCGCTACACCGCAACGGATTACACGCCGCGGCAGAACTTCTCGCTGTGGGACACCTACCGCCCACAGAACCAGTTGCTGGAGATGCTGGAACCCGATGTGGCCCGAGACACCTACCTGTCCCTGTTGTCCATCGGCAAGGAGGGCGGCTGGTTGCCGCGCTGGGCGCTGGTGAACAGCGAGACGAACATCATGACGGGAGATCCCGTCACCCCGTTCCTGGTCGAGGGCTGGTCCAAGGGCTTCCTGGCCGGCCACGAGCAGGAGGCCTACAGCCTGCTGCGCCGCAACGCCACCGAACGGCCACCTGCCGACAGCCAGTACAACGGCCGCAGCGGCGTCCAGTACTACTCGGATCTGGGATACATCCCGTTCGGTCTGAACGTCGGGACCGACTGCGTGAGCCACGGCGGGGACAACGACTGCGCGCATCCGGCGTCGGCGACCCTGGAGTACTCGGCGGCCGACGCGGCGTTGTCGCTGATGGCCAAGGGTCTTGGCCAGCGCAAGGACGCAGCCATGTTCGCCGAGCGCGGTCGCTGGTACCGCAACCTGTGGGATTCCCGCACGGGTACCTTCCGGCCGCGACTGGCCGACGGATCATGGCTCACCCCATACGATCCCGTCGAGGCCTCACACGCCTTCCACGAGGGCGGCGCCTACCAGTACCAGTGGCTGGTGCCGCAGGATCCGGCCGGCTTGGTGAAGTTGCTCGGCGGCCCGGAGAAGGCCGAACAGCGGCTCGACGACTTCTTCGTCTACAACAAGCTGCTCACCGACCCGATCGGCACCGCCCGTAACGACTGGATCAGCGCACCATACGACTACTATGCGAAGCCGACGTACAACCCGAACAACGAGCCGGATCTGCTGGCGCCCTACATGTATGCCTACGTGCGGGAGCCGTCCAAGACCGCGACGGTGGTACGTGCGGCGTTCAACCTGTTCACCACCGGGCCGGACGGGATGACCGGGAACGACGATCTGGGCACCATGTCCGCCTGGTACGTGTTCTCCTCCCTGGGCCTGTATCCGACGATGAGCGGCGGAAATTTCTTCGTGCTCTCCAGCCCGCAGTTCCCGTCGGCGACAGTTCGGATCGGCACCCCGGCCACCAGCCAGGGCGCCGACCGGCATTCGGCCAAGGGCGGTCCGAGGCAGGGCGGCACCCTGCAGATCACCGCCCCCGGCGTGACGGACACCCGCCGCTACGTCGACTCGCTGCGGGTGAACGGCCACCGGACCAGCGCCAGCTGGGTGGACTGGGACGCGGTGCGCCACGGCGGATCGCTGGCGTACACCGTGTCCGCGACCCCGAGTCGGTGGGGCACCGGTCGAGGCGACGTGCCGCCATCGGTCGACTCGCATGCCAAGGACGACCGGCGGTCGCTGGCGGCGACGGTGTCGCCGAACCCGGTGGTGCTGCCGACGACTCTCGGCTCGGCGAAGCTGACGGTCTCGTTGCTGGCGCAGGCGCCGGGCAGCCTCCCGGTAACGGTGAGATCCGAGGCTCCCCGCGGCTGGACGGTCAAGCCGGCAGCCACCGCAACGGTGTTGCGCAGCAACGGGATTCCCGCCAGCAAGGACATCCCGCTGTCCGTCACGTTGCCGAAGGGGGTGAAGCCCGGAACCTATGAGCTGACCGTCAGGGTGTCCGCACCACGGCTGGAGACGATCACCAGAAAGGTGACGGTGCAGGTGCGCGAGCCGGCGAAATGTGGCAGCACGGCCGGCTCGACCTGCGGCGTCGACCTGACTGGCGAATACAACCACGACGGCACCGCCACCATCGCGGCATCGACCGAGGGCAACTTCGACGGTTCCGGCTGGAGTTATGACGCCGCCCTGCTCCCGGCCGCCGGGCCGGCCACCCTGGATGGCGTCGGTTACGACCTGCCGGACCCGAGCGGAACCGCGAAGAACTTCATCCAGGCGACCGGGCAGACCTTCCTGGTGCCGGCGGGAAAGTACGGCGCCCTGCACCTGCTGGGCGCCGCCCACGGCGGCGACGTCAACACTCAGCTGACGGTCAGCTACTCAGACGGCACGACGGCGCTGCTTCCGGTGACCCTCACCGACTGGGCCGCCGGTTCGGGGCGCGGCGGCAACACCGTTGCCATCAACATGCCGCACCGGATCAAGGCCGGGTCCGGGATCGACGGGCCGCCGGTGCAGATCTTCGCCGCGAAAGCCACGCTCGACCCGGCCAAGACCATCGTCTCGGTCCGGCTTCCCGACAACCGCAACATGGAGATCTACGCCGTCACCCTTGGGTGACGGCGAGGTCCGCCGGACCGGGGACGGAACCCAGGGCGGTGACACACTGATCGGCATGGGTGATGCCGACCGGACCACCCGGCTCCGGGACGAGCAGATGCACCACCGGGACTGGGGCTGGGTGGAGCAGTGGCGCGCCCAGGGCGAGCGGCCGGCCTGGGGGCCCGGCGTCGCCATGGCGGCGTTCGTCGCCACGCTGGTGGCGGTGGCCCTGTTCGTCCTGACCTCGGGACTGGCCGATACCCCGTGGCTGGCGATCTCGGTGAATCTGGTGGTGGCCGCCGGGATGGCCCCTGCACTGTGGCTGTCCCGCGCACTGCCGGTGCTGCGCTTCCTGGCCGCCGGAGCTGCCGGCGGGTTGGTCCTCGGCTGGCTGGGGATGCTCGCTACTCTTCCCCACTGGTCCTGATCGGCTCGGGCCCGAGGGCGGTGGCGGGCCAGGTGTATGAGGTGGTCGGCGGGTGCCAGTGTTCGGCCGTACTGCTTACCGCGCAAGTAACAAGTGATCACTATTGGACAGCGTCATGGAGTAAACGGTCCTTCTGCGTACTCGACGGATGAGCGTGGATGTGCTGTTAGCGCTTGGTGAAGATCGCCCAGACAGCCGAGTTGTTGAGCCGGAGCTGACCCTGTGGCGTGGCAGCGAACGTGATTTCACCCTGTGCGAGATTGGATATGATTCGATCGATGGCTTGGATGGCCGCGATCTCTGTCTGCGGCACAGACTTCGAGTATCCGCAGGCGAGGAGCCCGTCGACGGCGTTCTCAAGGCGGAGCGTCGTGCCGTCAATCCTGTACTTGCCGGTGATCGAATCGCAGGCAAGGCCGATCGAGATCTGATCGCCCGGTCCTATCGTGAGTGTCCAGGAGCTCGGATGGGGCACCGCGAGGGTGTCCGGGCTCCCTGCGGATTCCAGAGTCCAGTTCCCCTGCAGGTCCGGGATGTGGTGTGTCGCCGTCGCGGTCGGGAGATCGTGTCGGGTCGTGACGAAGAGCGTCACTGTGGCGAGCAGGACGGCGGTGCATGCGGCGATGACGAGCGGCAGTCGCCACTGGTGACGGTGATGGCGCCGTCGTGCTTCCGTGAGCGCGCGATTCGGATCCGGAGCGAGTTTTTCGCGTTCCACGAGAAGAGTGCGGATGGTTTGGTCGTCGGTCATGGTGGTGTCCCTCGGTGGTTGCTGTGAGGTTGCCCTAGCAGTGTCCGGCGCGATCGCGATTCGTAGCTGCGGACGGCGTTCGGCATCAGACCGAGTTCTGTGATGCCGCTCACCGAATTCCCCAGTCTCGCTCAGCTCAGCGAAATTGGCCACTTGGTGACCGGTCGAGCGTAGCGGCTGTGGGTTGCACGGGAGGTCGCGGACCGGAGCGGGTCGACTCCAGGTTGCGCTTCGTAGTCGAAGTCCTCCAACGTCGCCGGGCTTGGGCAGGTTCGCGAACCTGCATCCGGCCGTTGAGCGGGTCAGACTGGCCGGCGCTGCCCAGTAGCTGACCGCGTACACACACCACTGGTCCAGCACGGCTCTATGACCCGGTTCGTACGGGCGCGGCAAGGAACGCTGCAAGCGGCCCCGCGGTGTCGGTGCGCCGTGTGCCTCTTTCGTAAGCGAAGCGGCATACGCCGCCATTGCTGCACTGCGCCGATCAGTGCAGCGGCAGTCGCCACTATTGGGTGACTAGCAACAGCAGCTGGGCACAACCGCCAGGATCCCCCTCTTGACTGCAACGTCTTTGGCAGGTTAACTCTGCTTGTCTGTGATGAGTGGGTGACAACAACTCGTGTTCATCCGTCGCCGGACACTTGCGTCGGGGTGGACTTGGTGTTCGGTGAAAAATCGATTAATGCTGCCCGCATCGTTCCTCAGCGCCCCCGTAGCCGGTCTGCCCGCCCGGGGTTGCGACGGCGGGTGGCGCTGGTCATGTCGGTCAGTTCGGTGATGTTGGGTGGAGCTCTGGTTGTTCCGGTGCTGGCGCCCGCCGCTGGAGCCGTCACCCCGAACGCAGCACCCGCAGCCGGGGCTCGGAAGAGCGCCACTCGGTTGGGTTTCACGGTGTCTGGTACCGCCGGGTTGTCGGTGGATGTGGCTACCGGGAACGCCGAGTTCACCGACCAACTGGTGACGCTGCCCGGGGTGACCGCGGACGTGTCGGTCGCGCTGGCCTGGAACTCCTCGGTGGTCGGAACCTCGCTGCCGTCAGCGGTCACCGGTGGTAGCGGGTCGGGGTGGGTGATCACCGGGTTTGATCAGCGGCTGATCGTCAACGCCGACAACTCCCTCACCTATTACGGACCGGGTGGCCTGACGGGGGTATTCCCCCAGTCAGGGACCAGCTACACCTCACCGGCGCAGTTCCAGGGCACGCTGGCCCCCAAGACCGGGGGTGGGGGTGTCAGGGAGTCTGTGTAAGACG
>JAABUP010001018.1_pt1 | contig 60139 bp, 59 predicted proteins | sample 5559201 | NCBI WGS metagenome assembly JAABUP01 (sample SAMN10711887, study PRJNA513373) | rock metagenome | isolation source: Antarctica rocks | place: Antarctica | reverse complement strand
AGAGTGTAGCCTCATGCTCGTGCTACCTGTTCCCCTAGAATTCATTCCAAATTTACAGTCAATGGAACGCTGATGACATATATGATTAGCCATGTCTTGGATTGTGGTTCCACGGTACCTACCATTGAAATGCCACGGATGCGTGGGTACGGAATTTGGCAGTGCGAAGGTCGCCGTCTCCCCCAGATTTTCTGCTACCAATAATGCCTGGGGAAATCTGCGAGATTGGTCGCCGCTCCAATCATTTCTCCAACCCTCTGGCCTTCACAAAACGAGCGATCTGCTCTTTGCAAGTCTTCTCGTTGTATTGCTCCCAAACGTCATAGAGCGAAATGATCTCCTGGGAGCACTCGACGACTGCTTTGATGTCGATCTCGCCTTCTGCGAGCCAGCTGACGAGATTCTGCACTTTTTTGTGCTGTGCGCTGGATGGACCGGGAACCGTACTGGATGCATCCTTTGGCATGGAGGGAGCGCTGCCTAGAGTAGCAGCGCTTGCGGCGGCTTGGGTTGGCTTTAATGTCATTGCTAGGAAGATTGCTGTGACTGCTATGACGTGTGGGGGAAACAGGAGTGGCAAATCGGTTAAGTAATGATCGTTGATGACGGACCATGCTAGTGACACGTCGTCTTGGGCCATGCTGAGAGTGCTCTGGAGCTCGTGCAGTGTCCGGTAAGGGTGATGGATGATGAGTTGAGAATTCATCTCGGAGATCAAATAGAACTCGCATTCGCCTAGTTTCGAGACATCTGAGATGATGAAGTCTGCCGGATACGGGTCAGCCAAAGAGTGTGATACATAAGGGGTAGGAGAGAGACCTGGCCATATCTGACGCGCTTCGCTGACAAATACTCTGATGTGCTGAGGGCATTCTTCCATCTTACAAGCTAGATACAGCGCCGTGGATAGGATCAGGTACGGATTGGTATGGCGGATCTCGACTTTGCTGTAGAACCTTCGCATATAGACTTGTGCAGTCGCAAGAGCTTGCTGTCTTACGGACATCCGCTTACCAAGCTTTGCCAGCTCTAGTAAAAGTTAGTCCAAACAATGTTATTTTAGTTATATAATACGAACGCTCGTTGAAAAACTTGCTGAGAAGTCTTCTCTCCGGCAAAGGATATTGCTGCACTAAATTGATGTCCTCGTCCTCGAGTTGTTGTCTGATTTCTGTCAAGGTCTCCCGAGAGAATTGCCAGTGCCAACGCTGAGTTGATGCCCAGTAGTTTGCAGCCATTGGTGCTGATCTTGACTAAGAGGCTTATCGCTAATGCGATTTCTTGTACGAGGTCCGAAGACGCGGTCTTCAATCTGGACACCGAATCCAGATACCCAGTAAATTTCCGCTAAAACATACGCTAGAACCCTGTACGCTAGAACGCGATCCACTTGTACAGCCTCCACGAAACTCAGAGCTACCTATTTCATTTCAGGTCCGCTATGCATAGGGTCAATAAATATACAAATTCAACGAAGCGAGGATCTCACAATTAGTGGCTCAAATACCCCTTTTGGTCAAGATATATATCATGGCATAAACACTCCGTCTTGAACATGGACTTTGAGGACGACATAGCAATACACTTAAAGGATACTGCTTTGTGTCTTGACATTGAGGCAAGCTTCACCAGAGCCCAATAAATATAAATAAAGGTATGTACCGAGATGAGAATGGTCCCCGCAGGAGATATCGGTGCGGCTCGGGCCGAATTCACCGGCCAGGACCCACCCATACAACACTAGCAAAGATCACAACAATACATCTGTCAATCCAGCTGCACAAATGACCATTTGAACAGGTACATGAGCGAGTGTCCTGACACTCTGACGCGTCCGAAAAGATTTCAAACGCTATGGCATGACCAGCAATTTCATCGGCACGACATTTTCCTCAAATCGGAGCATGGACCCACGGCGGTAACAACACTTCTGGGGCTACCATGGAGAGCGAAGACCAGAAGGCCCAGGATGCTCGGGTGGAGAAGCTTTGGAAGATTCTGGATACCAAGTCCGAAGGCCAATTGACCCTCAATGGCCTGAAAGAGGGTCTGGGCAAGATCGATCATCGTTCGTATACACCTCTGCATGTTTCGCAGCCGTCTGACGATCAAGCTAGCCCTCAAGAATGCGGACTCTTTACTACAGGATGTTATAAAAGCTGTAGACGCCAACGGCGATGGCCACATATCATACTCTGGTACGTCTTGGCCTGCGCTCCATCACTTGACGCGACTTAAATTCAAAAACAGAGTTCCGGAACTTTGTCGAACAGACTGAGAAGGAGCTGTGGCAGCTTTTCAAGAGCATTGATCGAGACCGAAATGGTCAATTAGACAAGGGCGAATTGAGCGCAGCTTTCGACAAAGCAGGAATCATGCTACCGCCGGCAAAGCTAGACCAATTCTTCTCCGAGGTCGATTCAAATCATGATGGAGTGATAAGTTTTGATGAATGGCGGTACATGGATCGCAGCAAGATTTCGGAGCCATCTCTGACTGACGCATAGGAACTTCCTACTTTTCATCCCTGCCACTACCCCGAACCTTCGAGCCGTTCTATCTTACTATACCTCTACCGTTATGCTTAATGCAGAGGGAGATGTACATGTATCCGATGATACTGTAGAGGGGCTAGGTAAACACCAATTTCCTAGGAATTTATATGGCGCTCTTTTCGATATTGTAAAGCTGCCCAAGCGGCACGTTTCTCCTCGGGCTGCGCCGATAACTGTCGAACAATTACCTTCGCAACAAGCTATAGCAGAGCCGAAGCCGCTCTCATTCCCTTGGGACCCGGGAGACCTCGATCCAGAAGACGATGATTTTGTTGAACCCGAAAAGATTGCAGATTCTGAGCGTTATTCAAGAAAAGTGGCAAAGCTGACGGATCTTTTACCCGATCCAGGATATTTTCTCGCTGGAGGCATTGCTGGAGTTGTCTCCCGAACAGCCACTGCACCCCTAGATCGACTCAAGGTCTTTCTGATCGCGCAAGTTGATGTCAAAGACGAAACCATTAACGCCGCCAAATCTGGCTCCCCCATGAAAGCAGCAAAGACCGCAGGAAGGCCTTTAATAGAGGCAACAAAAACTCTCTGGCGGATGGGTGGAATGCGGAGTCTTTTCGCTGGTATGTCTGTCTTGTTTCATCACTGTGCTAGAGCCGTGCTAATTGGAAAGGCAATGGCCTCAACGTCGTCAAAGTAATGCCAGAGTCTGCGATCAAATTCGGCTCATATGAGGTAAGGTATCTGATGCTTTCAATATATGCAGGCAAGGCTCACGCATTCTAGGGCTCCAAGAGGGCGCTGGCGCGTCTCGAAGGTCATGATGATCCTAAAGCCCTCCACCCTTGGACGCAATTCCTCGCCGCAGGCCTGGGAGGAATAATATCTCAGTCAGCAAAATCTTGCCTACTAGTATTGAGCTAAGCTTACCAGGAAACACACATCAGATTCTCCATCTATCCTTTGGATACACTGAAATTGTAAGTCTTGCCATTGCCCCACCGAAACCTACTCAAGGCTCAACGGTCCCTAGCCGAGTGCAAAACGAGACTGTCAAGGGCGGGCCCCACGGCAACGCGCTCATCCTCGCCACCGCCCGCAAAATGTGGGCCACCAGCGGCGTCCGCTCATTTTACCGCGGCCTGCCCATGGGCCTCGTCGGCATGTTCCCCTACAGCGCCATCGACCTCACCACCTTCGAGTATCTCAAGCACTTCATCGCAGCCCGCAAAGCCCGAATAAAAGGCTGCGACGTTGAAGATGTCGCCCTCAATAATTTCTTCACGGCAGGCATCGGCGCGTTCAGCGGTGCTTTCGGCGCTAGCGCCGTCTATCCGCTCAATTTGCTGAGGACGAGGTTGCAGAGTCAGGGCACGGCGATTCATCCGCCGACGTATGATGGCGTGTGGGATGTGACCGTGAAGACGGTGAGGGGGGGGGGTCTGAGAGGGTTGTTCAAGGGGATCACACCGAATCTTCTGAAGGTAGTGCCGGCGGTCAGCATCACGTATGTTGTCTACGATAATTCGAAGGTGGCATTGGGATTGAGGTGAAACGGTAGTCAATGGCGATGATTCCTTCCCAAGGGAAGAGGTACTCATGGTTATCGCACTCAGGTGGTGTGCAGACAGGAAGATGAAAGTCGCGTAGTTGCGATTATGAGCGATGAATATACCCTTTATGCTTCGCGGGTTTGACCGTGGATAGGAGATACGCATAGCCTGGAAGTATCAATTCAAGCGGCATTGAGAGCTTCGCTTTGTCATCATTGTGTGAGACTGCTTATTTCGCATCTTTCAACCGTCTTTTGATGATGCAGACAGGTGAGGTCGATTTTCCTCCATTTACGTACTTCTTCTAATCGTTCGGGCTAGAATGTCACTCTAGTGACTGTTGGACATTCCATCATCTTCACACCTTGCACTGAACCATGTAGGATCCTGAAGACAACTTTGAGATTATCTAGCAAAGGAGCTCGACCAACATTGCCAGCCCATATGTCGCTAAGCTAATGGGGGTATCATAGCAGAAGCAAATTATTTGAAAAACAAAGACCACATGGAGAAGATCCTCGAACAATGTCGCCTGCCGATACAAATCACCAAATCCCACCAGGATAACGCCTTGCTAAATCAGACTCCCCCTTCCTTGCTTCGACCCCTCATGCTTATCTTCCCAATCGTTCTCTACATCCTCCATCTTCTCCTTCGATCTAGCGCCTTTCTTATCGATATGCTTGCTTTTCACCCGTCCTGACTTGGGATCAGCCCTAGGGTCATCACCAGCGCTTCTCGTTTCATCTCTCCGCCAATCTTCGACTTCCTTCAGCACTTCTCGGAAGCCTTCCTCCAAAGTGGTCATGCGGGCGAGCATAAGTTTCGACATCCTTTGCTGGTCTTCATTACCGTTATTAGCAGCCTGGCCGGCTCGCATCGCTCCAGTGGCAAATGCCATCTGCGTTGCAAAGCTGTGGGCTATACCGCCAACGTAGCCACCACCGACGGCTTTATTGTCACCAAGATCGGAACCAAGATCCATGGTCAGGGAGTGGCGCCTTCCTCGGTGATTGTCAAACGTGAGCATGCCGGCCAGATCGGGCGCGGACTGGAAAGCAGACCGTGGTGGCATGATGGGTCTGGGGCGGCTTACGCCAGGGAGTTGACGTTTAGGTGTACGTCGCCCAGTAGATGCTACAGGTGTCACTGTTCCAGTATTCCGAGTACTATTTCTCGCAGTAATCGCCTTTCTACTTGGTGAGGACGTAGAAGAGTCTTCCTGTGGTACAGGTGGATCATAAAGGACCGTGTTTGTAGATACATTTCGCATGTGAGATACACGACTGGGACGCTGAGCGTTAGCACGTCCTGCAGCCACATGCTTTGGTGGCGAAGCTCTAATTTGGTTTGACAACGCAGAATCGAAATGCGGTATTCTGGGTCGTGCAGTAGGCGTCTGCTGGAAGTAGTCTTCTTTTTGCTGTTGCTTAGCTTCCTCGTCCCTCTGAAGCGCCACGCTCGGTCGGTCAAGTGTCAAAAGTTCGTCCTCATCATTTGTGACCAATTCGTCGTCACCATCAGCATCTGTCTGCCTAGGAATGTCGTCCATACTCATAGCAGGGAGGTCACTGTCTTCCCGAACGTGCAACATTTTCCTCTTTTGACCGGCTGCAAGAAACTCCTCAGGGTCGGAGACAATAGACCTAGTTGCTTCGGTGAAGTCACGTCCGTTTCCAGCTTGACGCCTCCGCATTACCAGTTGAGACCTCCGGTGAGCCAGCTTTCGAGCCTCCAATCTATCGAGTACAGACTGGTCTTGTTCAACCGGAGGACTAGCTGTTCCGTTTGGACCCATGTTCTGCATCCAATTGTTGACCACATTACTTGTTTTCCGCCGATCCTGACTCTTCTGAGAGTTGCGGATTGTATTATCCCGGAAAGGCCTCCGGAAGACCTCATCAAGTGCTCGGTCTTTGTGAAAGGTCGCCACCGAAGGCTCACGAAGGCGGTTCTGCTTTGGGCTGAAGATATTCAGACCCGCGCCCGGGGCTTCAAAAGCTCGAACTTCCAGACCCTGGCGTCCACGATTTTCCACAAGGTCAGTCGGCTCGAACAATGACCCTCTTAGGATGACTCGCTCGTACGCGAAGATCGTGAAAAGTATTGGAAAATGTGTAGCCTTAATGATGGTACGGTTTATACGAATGAATTGGCGAAACGGCAATACAAACCGGAGTGGAACCAACAACCAAGCAATCACGTTGGCGGGGGCGACATATGAAAACAGAGCATCAGATTTGACCATCGATATAGTATTGACGGCAAAGACGAACTGATGCTCCTCATTAGCATTTTGGACTACAGCCATGAATGAATTTGTCAAGACTGTGATAAGGATAGTCACAATCAAGAAATGACAGATGAAGAGGAAAAGCGTCAAGATGGCCTTGCCAAGTAGATTGTATGTCCCCCAAGTCTCCCATGCGGCTGGCGTAAATCCCATGAGCATCTGGAATAGCGCATAAGCAACTGATGCGGCATCATAGTCTCGAGTCCCAAAGGACAGGGTAAAGGCGACAAAGAAGCCGCTGCAACTAATGACAATGAGTACGAAGACTGCCACAAGGTCCATGGCCATCATGCGGAAGGCAATTAGGAGCTGGGAGAAATATCGGTAGTGGTCCAGCACAGAGAACAAGCGTGGAAACAGCAGCACTGCATTTGCCGCGAGAAGATCATAGGCCATGTCAGCGACGTGATGTTTCCGCGCGGCCGGCATAAGGATGCCATACAGTCGCATGGAATAGAAGCAGATCAGGAGGAGCAGAATCCCGAGATCAAACGTATTCCAAAAACTCATGATGTAGAGGCTGAAGCCTTGCTCTGAAAATCCTACCACTTCGTCAAGCATAAAACCGGCGCTCCAGATCCAGAACAGAATCTCCAATGGCGTGATGTGTAAAGATCTCTCTACGAGGACAGCCAAGTACAGGCCAAGCAAGACGGCGAATGATGTTGTAGAGAGGAATTGGCGGTACCGAGGAACCCGCAACCTCGAAAGCTTGAAAAGTGAAGCATCACGAGGATCATACAACGTTGCTGTCCTACGCACCGTGAACATCGTGGGCTGTAGATGGTCTCTTTGCTTGGCGGGCTGCAATCGGTCGGGTGAGGCCTGTAAAATCGGATGACTTGTAATGGCACCATATCCACGATTCTGATTTGGCGTCACCTTCTCTGGCGGCCGATGGAGATTATCTGCAGTCGAATGGAATACAATCGTACCGGCCCAAATAGCCTCGAGCTGTTGTACTACCAACGGGTGGGCCAAGAATCTTTTGGACTGGGCACGTATGGCGATTTCTAGAGTAGAGATGCGGGCTGCGTGCGGCTGCGCTTTCTCCCTCTGCGGTTGGCCCCAATTGTTTCCGGGAGTCACGTTGCCGGTGCTCGACGTTGGGAGCCCCTGAAGAGGAAAGAAGTCATAGGACAGGGCATCTAAGGCAGCGTCAGCATTGGAAGGGTAAAGTTTGTTCTGACAATGTTACCAATCTAGCACATGTTAGCCTGCTATTATTGATTCATGGAGAGGAGGACATACCAATTCTCTTGTGCTGAACTCTCTAAGAAGCTTTATTGCGAGTAATTCGCAGACTAAGGCTCTCGTCTTGCTTGTGCCGCTGTTGCCAGGGTTCATGGAGATCTCCTTATTGAATTGTAAGCAGTTCGCCATCAGAGCGTACAACGTAGCCTTGGAAAAGTGCGAATCCCGTATCTGTTGCTGGATGGGTTTGACGAGGAATTGAGACACCTGAGGTGACCGTAGTTGATCCCATGAGAGGGTAGTCTCGCATCGAGGAACGACAAGCAATCGTATGGTATGGGTGATGTTGTACACCGGCAACGAATCTGTCTCCAGAGTGAGCAGGCGTCCAGAACCCCCACCGACGGATACAAGGTACCTAGGTGTGCTGCCGAGAATATAGGTAATAGGGGTGAGAGCTCCCCAGCATCATCCTCGTTGATATCCTCATCCTGGTCATCATCCTCTTGTTCCTCATCATCTTCCTCTTCTTCCTCAATCCGATTCGCCGAGTCGGGTGAGAGAAGACGTTCGAACTTAGCAGCGGGTCGCCGTCGCTCTTCGAGAGAAGTTCGTCGTGCGGCGATCGGAGATGCTTGGATGTTGGAGTACGGGGAAGAGAACGGCGATTGTCCTTCAGCTTTGGACCCTTTAGGTCGTCGCGACAAAGACGGGAACATCTGGATTAGAGAAGGGAGTGGAGAGAATGAAGGAATGCCTCAATCCCTTCTTTCTAAAGAATGCTGCTTCCCCCAAGCTGGTGGTCCCGGCGCGATGAGCCCATCATTCCTGCACGCGTTCCCGCAATTTGACAAGCGGTGAGCGGGAGCGGCCAAAGCACTCCATCCAGACCGCCTTACGGCAGAAAAGATCAGTAGCGGGACTGTGTGATCTTCTGACCTCACCTCAAGCGCAGGATCAGAAGTCACGAGCGATCTGTGTCAAGCTCAATGGGGCATGAGTCCCGTTGTTTACCTCATGCAGAGTATCTCGCTTAGCGGAGGTATGGCTGGCCTTATCATTAGCGTGGCCCTTTGTCTGTCCGTGACTCTGATCAAGGATTCCGTTGCCGCTGACAGAGTCATGTTGGGGCATGCCTTCAATGGACTTTGCTTGTAAGTGCAATGTCGGATATTCCAGCGGGCAGAGCATCGGCGGCCAGTTTGCATATTTGCAGTTGGCTTTCTAATACAGATCTCACGCTTTGCACATTTAATGGGGCAACCTACTGCACAGTGTATGGATCCTAGAGACTACCTTTCCATCTGAACGAATACATGGGCAATTATACAATCACAAGGTAACTTGCCCTACCTCAAGGTCATGATAGTCACACTACGCTCATCTCACGAATATCGAGACGCTTGCAGGAGTCTGAGCTATACAATTGAGGATGACGAGCCAAGCATTTGCGTCAGCACTTGCATCGAAAGATTTTGCGAGTCTGTCCACAAGACCATATATCTGTGGATGTTCACATCCGAGAGCACGCTCCTTGGTTTACATAGGCTTAATGCGAAGCAATGGCACCACGTTTTTCTCAGGGAGACTTTCTGCGGATGTCGGGTTCATTTGGATGAAAATGTCTGCTGGCGGTTTCTTAGGCCAAATGACGATCCTCTATGCAGAGCAACCTCATTGAAAAGTCAAGCCCGCGGCAGCCAACACATTGTTTTAATTTTGTCACTTGTTTCGTCACCCTGTACTCGCTACTTCATGAGCCTCCTCCATCTCCACCTCTTTCCTCGTCTTAGTACCAAGTTACCAGTTGATTCTTCTACAAGATGTCCTTAGGCGTGTGCCGCTAACGCTCACTGACGTCTGCACTGTCACTTCTGGCGAGGAGCCATTGATGGATCTTACTTAAGTACAAGGTTGACTCTTCCATTTCTCACCTCTTCTTGCTTTTCATACCTACCTACAAGCATTTCTGTCCGCTCGAAAGTCTATCCAATTATGTTCTTCTCGGTGGCAGCCATCTCCCTTTTTTTCGATGCATGGAATGCTCATGCCCAGTCGTCATGTACAACTCTGAAGCCAGTCTTCGAGGTACCGCTGGATGGAACTAGTACAATCTTCGACACTACTATTACCTAGACCAGCTCGCTTGACTGTTTGGGCTGCTCGTTGGTGGTCAGCACTTTCAGAGCTATTACCGCTTCGGTATTTCCTGCCATCCAATCCCTGCAAATACGTCTTATAATTCTCAATGTGATAGCTCATATGTAACACAGGTTCCTGCGACTCCGACGGCCACAACGACAAAACCGGCGACGACCTCGGAATCCTTTGTGTGTTCTCCGTCACCACTAACCAACAGTTCGGTCGCAGTCACCCCAACAATTTCGCTACCAGGTCCAACCGCCTCACCACTGCCTCCAGTGAGCCCCACAGTCCAACCCTTTATTGATGAACTCTCAACAGCCTTCCTCTACGCCTCGCTTATTGGCAATGGCGGCGACGAAGCCAAATCATGCAGCGTAATCAATCCTTCGTCACTGTTTGAGATCAAAAACCCTACAATCAACGGTACTGCCGTCCAGAACGAAGTCTGTGCTTTCGCCTCTATCCAGGCAGCCAACCCGAATCTCGCGAACGTAGTCATTGCAGAGAACCAACGCGCCGTATCCTATCTCGCCACCGCGCTCTTTGCTGTTCAGGTGGCGGGTGGCTATGCCGGTGGGACGAATCTGGCAACGCTCTGCGACGAGATCGAGGCGACCATCATCGATAACATCTTCATCAATAACATTGACGGTGTCGGAACGGCAGTCAAGAATTTCGTGTGCAGCGCAGCATCTGCGTCGAAGGCTTGAACCGCTATTGAGCAGTCTATGCTGAAAGACTCTCGCTCTTGATGTTGTACCCAGCTAAATGTTGAGGGAAGTCATCTGCAGGAAGAGGTCTGTCAATCAATCATGTCATTGGATATGAAGGCCATGCATCCAGTGTGCGTAAATACTAAGAGGCTGATACACTGCCTCTGACCTCATCATCAATACAATGTATGTACAGATCTGAGGTAAAAACTTCATGTAGTTGAATGCAGCTTTCCGCAAGTAGAATTCTGGCCTGAAAATCGCTTGGACTCGATTGGAGCGCCTAAGCGACAGACAACTTCAAAGTAATACTAATGTACAGCTTCATGAACCAGATTCGACAGCGAACATCTCCGACCTCAGGATCAATTCACGGAGAATTGTCGTGAACGCCTTGCTCTTGAGTTCTCCATATTCTCGCCGTCGATGATCACCATTTCGAACACAAACATATCATCGAATCGTGTACACGCTAAAATTCATGCATGAACAAAATCCGTTAGCCCTAATCATCTTTCAACATACTCCTCAAGCCTATAGCCTCTCTCTTGAGCTTTCCATTTTCCCTCTTGAGCTTTATCACCTCATCCTGCGCCTCTTTCAATCGGCTTCTCGTCTCCTCCACCCCCTCTCCTCTCCTCACTTTCCCTAGTATCTTCCCTAGCTCATCATTGAAGCGCTCGTATAAGGCTTCGTTCTCAGCATTGGCCTCACGATACAGCTCATCAAGCTTTCGGGCTTTCTTCTCGCTGACGAGCAAGGATGAGTCAATGTCGGAGGAGATGGATGATAGTGATGCTTTTTGAGTTTCTGTGAAGCGTGATAGGTTCGTGGAGAGCATGTTGAGCTGAGATGAGAGGGATTCCAAAGAGAGTGTGGACTGTGCAGAGCGTGAAGCTGGTACTGCCGACCTGGGTTTAGTGGGTGACCGCTGGAGTTTGTACGTGGCCATTTCTTCGCCGATCTTTGTCATCTCGGCTTGAAAAGATTCATCTGAGATAGTAAGGTTCCTTTGCTCCTGACTGAGGCGTTCGCGGATCTTCTGTGGGCTTTGCATGCGCAGCTTCTGCGATGGTGCGGTTGCCTTCTTCGGTGGCGTTTTGTTGCCATTGGGGGGCCACGGGCGCTCGCTCAGTCCGCCTCTGGGTGCTGGAATATTGGAACGAGATGTTTGTCGCTTTTGATGATTGAAGCTAGTGATGACCACTTCCCCAGACCCGTGCTTGACGACTTCCTTGGCGCTAGGCGTGCGAGGCATTGAAGGTGAACCTGCCTTTCGAGGTGGAGCTCCTTGGAGCGGCGAATTCTCTTTGCGTTGTGGTGATCCAAACCGTCGGGGTAAGCCTGATGTTTGTGGAGATTGTCTAGTAACCTGCTGGGTTGGAGATTGCTTCACAGGTGCTGGAGTCCTCGACGGTGTTTGGACTGCCCCGTTAGCATCTTGAAATGTCGCCAGCTTGCGAGGCTGCAGTGGAGACCATGCTGTCACAGGATCAGGCTCGTGGAGCGACTTCAAGTCTGACAATGAACTGCGTCGCTTCTTCTTGGGTAGAGTGATAGGCTTTGTGGGCATGTTTTCGTGAATGCTGCTCAAGGTAGAGGGATTCAAATGTGAGCTGCCAGGACGGGATCTTGGTTCGTCTTGATAAGTGGAATCTGAGGTCGTGGGTCTATCGCGAGACACCGGTCTCAGAGGTGGGAGCATACGCGTGTCTAAATCCGTAGACCGAGATCTACCCAAAGAGATACCCTGAGATTTGGAGAGACTTGGTGGTTGCGACTGACTATCACCTGCTGGTTTCGAATTCTTGCTAAGAGTCCGCCATATTGACGCCACCTTTGATTCAGACTCAGTCTTACTATTCTCGCGTGTCAAGGTGCCAAAGCCGAACTTTTTGCGCAATGACGATGCATTTGAGCTTATAGAGCCTGTATTGAAAGACCGGGTTCGTATTAAAGAACCTGTGACGCTGCCATCGCCGAGAACAGTAGATGCATCGCTAAAGAGAGCATCATAGTCATCTACCAAGCGGTCAAGGAGCATGATATAATCATGCGGATTGCCGTCAACGACTAAAGCTTCAGCAAAGCTAGCCACTAAAGCACCACGATCGCCATCATTTCCGGATGCATCAAGAAGCTCGGACAAGAGGTTTATGGTTGATGTGAAAGCTCTCTTATTCTGGGGAGACAAGTCATCCAAGGATCTCTTGAAATGTTGCGCAAATAATACAGGTTTGCCTAGATCGAAGGTGGATTGCATGTCTTTAATCACATTTGCGGGAATTATAGGACCCATGCGTTCCCTCCAAGCTCTACCCAAGAATTTCTCGAAAGCTGCGAAAAGGACATCAACTGAGACCTCAGCAGCCGCCTGAAGCTTGTTTGGGTCTTCGAGTAGAGTGTTGTATAACTCATTGACTGCAAGCTCATCAGCGATTGCTCGGCTTCGCAGTACTTTCCCCACAACGTTGCCGCTTCGTGAGCGTAGAGCAACAACATAAGCCACGAAAGTTTCTTCCAAAAGTGCTGCAGGGCTTTTGAGAGTCTCCACAAAGGAGTCGACAAGGGTCACTTTGCTGCTAAAGGCGTCCTCATCTGGAGCTCTACGAGTATCGACCGTAGACTTGCTGGGAACAGGAGGCGGAAACAAAGGTAGATTCTTCATAACGGACGCGTTGTGACGGTGCTTCGAGGGAGTGTTCGGCTGGCTCATCGAGCCTCCGCCTAAGAGATTGGAAATCATCTTAACGGGCGACAAAGGGCGGAAGCTTCGCGAGTGATCAACATCTTGGGGCTTTGCGAATGGCATGCCCCTTAGAATGCTCTCGTTATACATGACAATTGCCCTAATCGAGCTTGAAGTCTGAGGCAGATCCTGGAGATGAATCAGATGGCCCACTGCAAACAATTAGCATAGCTAGCAGACATCGTTCATCTACTTACACCTAGCAGAAAGTACCGCTGCTATATCCTTTGAGGTACAGCTATCCGTAAAGCAGGTGCCATCCGCGCCTTCGGTCTCCAGTCGACAGCAATCTACATCTGCAGTCGTGATGCAAGCAGCGATGTTTGTAGTTCGGCCCTGCCGAATCATGTTTGTCGTGTCTCTTGACCCGTCTATTGAAAGACGAATCTGGCATAGTTGATGGCCGACATTAGTTCTGTCTTCCGAACTCTCTTCGGCCAAAGCGACAAGAATACCCAAGCTTTCGTCCGAAGGGCTGATTGAGCGCAGTGCCCATTTGCCGCTATCTCGGACGTCTTCCGAGAATCGACTTTCCGTCCTTGCCTTGACAACCTCTTCGCTGAACCGCGCGGCCTTTCCGTCGTACGGACCTAGTAAAGAGTATACTTTGGTAGAATGGTGGGGTGCTATAGATGCTGGAGAAAGTATGGGTACTGTCTCGCCCAAAATGACCATCCGGATCAATCGACCATCTTCAGACTCGGAGAAACGCAAGTCGAAAAGGTCAAACGCCTCAAGAAAGACGAGACTCTTATATGAGTCTGTTGTTGAGGACAGAAGCGTACTTGTGGCAGAGGTGGGACGATCTATCTCTGCAATGAGGCCCCTAGCTGACATAGGTGTTTCGCCATCCTTCCGAAGAAGTACCACTAAATCTGCGAAAAGCAGCAGTACACCACTCGAGTTTTCAGACTTTGCCACATACGGAGGGCTCAGCTCGCTTATGTCGACTGCCGTAACGAGACGTCCTGTGGGAGAAAGAGACACAGGCCAGTCTATCACCAAGTTTCTCAGTATCTTTGCAGACCGTGTGACGTTTGCTTTTGTTGACACATCAAGAGCGCATATGTCCGTAATAACATCTCTAGCTTTCAAAAGGCTAGCCAGCGCAGGATGCGAGACAGGGAGCAGGCTGACAACATTGTCAATCAGAAGGCTATAGCGTGGAAGACGCTGAACAGGCTCGATCAAAGCCGATCTCAAACGCTGTTCGCCAAATTCTTGCAGATGGCTGGCAGCCTGTGACGAGCTTTGTTCAAGGATTTGACCGATTGCGAACGGAAAATCAGCACTAACGCGTAGGTACTCCTGATATGGGTCCATAAATCTTGGAAACCACCTCAGCAAAGCTTTCGCGACATGGGTAGCACCTGTCGGGTCCCTCCTTCGGCCTTGGGTGACTGGGCTGCCGATCTCATTCCCACTAGCGCTATTGCCTTCAATGTCTCTGATGGCTTCGTTCTCAGTATCGTCTAGAATTGATTGAATATCACTATAGAAGCCCTCGTTGACCTGCACGATGCGCGAGAGGCTGTCAGGAAATAGAGCCTCCACAGCTTCCGAAGTACCAGCTTGTCGAAAATCGGTGGCAACGGAATGAATCAGGTCATTGATCTTCTTAATGTAATTGTTTTCCGTGTCAACCAGCTCACATAGCTCTCGACGCAAGGAAATTTTTTGGTCTTTCGAAAGGGTCCTATTTTTGCTGTGTGCTGTTGGCCTCGAAGGCGCTCTCTGTAATTTTGACGTTGGCAAAAAAGCGGGAGAACCCAGTGATTCGACAATGGAAGAGTATCTTCCATAACGATACAGAGGTGATCCACTGTCATCGAATTGGGGTATTAAGTCCTCTCCTTCGGTGGTAAACAATCGTTGTATCGTTCCTGAGGGCAGCACAACATCCATATCGACCCACGACACCACTCGCGTCGATAAAGCAGACATGCCAAAATTGGCCAAATCGGTGCTATCCTCGACAAGCTCCATGCTGGCTGCCAGATCCCCCGCATGCATTTCGTCAAACATCATTGGAGCCAAATTGTTCGAGCGCTGTGCAGCTACTCTATCCCTTAAAGTACTTTTTATACCCTTTGATAGTGCTGCGAAATAACTAAGCAGACTCACAGCCAAACCTCGGCTAACTTCATCACCCTGCTGATCAGCGGGAAGATGATTCACGGCTGCATACAGTGGTGACGAAGGAGCGACGGTAAGGCGTGGAAAGGATTGAAAACCTGCCAGAGAGTAGATATGCGCTTGAATGCGAGAGCTGTTGTGGGTGACGTTGCCTATTGTAGAAGAGCCGTAGAAGATCATTACGGGCAAATTGTCCAAGAGCGCATCTCTAGAGCAGTAGAGCGAAAGTTGTGGGTCGGACAACGCCGGTGGCCCCTCTGACAGTGTGATCATCGTGACCTTGGGCCCAACGGATGTATGTTATCGATGAAGAAAAAGTACATTGAACATTTCATGAGGCAGAAATGTACATCAGCTTTCTAGCTTCGAAATCTCGGAGATCTTGCGGTTTCCAAGGCAAGGAACGCGTGTCAGAAGTCGGAATCACAGGATCGAGAGGATATCAACATTGCCGGCGAATTTGCAAAGCCGGCAGCAGATCATCCATGAAGGCAGCGCCGTCAACAGGTAAACGTTGAATTCTTACTTCCGAGGTCAATTGATCGAAACAGACATCAAACCGTGAGAGATTCCCCTAAACTACTTTGAGAGCGGCCTCGAGGTTGCAGCTACCATGTTATGTACTGTATTTGGGTGTTCCTGACGATCAGCACCAACGCGTCGGCAGAATCGACGCGCCGGGGCCAAATCCGGTTAGCCTTGATTTTGCAGAAACCTCGACAAATTGACACCCAATGACCCAAAGTACTGCCTTAACACCTCGTACTAGAGGACCGTGATCTCTGTATGCGCATGCTCTATGAGCTAGTGTCGCCATTCCCTTTCAATTGTAACCTCGCAAAATACGCACCCCTTCATCGCCTGCTTCTGTACCCAAAATAGCAGATTGGCCAGTGGCATGGGTCGGGCCGAGATCTGGTGCTGGACCTCACCCTCGTCAGCTGGTTTTTCGACGGAGACATCGAGACATTTTGCAATAAGAGCTCATATTGATTAAGTAGCACCAATGGCTACGCAACATGACTCCGGCACATCATTTGAGGTCTGCAACCAACAGCAACACTTCCGACTCCTCGAGCTTCCACCATCTTTACTTCAGTTGATCACCTCGAAGAGCCTCCCTAAGTGCGTTGAATGTCTATACAGCTAGACATGAAGGCTAACATATCAGAGTCTTGAATTGAAATCTTCCGCACCCAACTCTATAGCTGGCTCGGCTCCTGTACCTGCAAATGTTGTACTCTGTACTGAAAACCAGACATTTCAGGTGCGCCAGGTGCAATCGTCAAATTCGGTCTTTGTATTGCAGCCATTCGAAGATGGCGCTCAGCCTTCAATATCGGTATCCGCGATAGCGCAATGCCCAGTCACTTTGGAACTTGTTCCCACGTCATCATCCTGCAATGCGTTTTTGAAGCAGTCGATCCCACAATACGCAGGGTTTGGGTCCATTTCAGCCTCAAGCTCACCGGAAACGACGACCAGGGAACTAATGCTTGAAAACGCACCTTTCTCGTCAGGGGAGTTGGACAAAGCCTGGAAAGAGCTTTGTGCTTTTGAGCTAGAGGGCCGGGTGTGGCTTCCAACAGCTGCAGCACTTGCCGAAATTTGGAGTTCAACGATATCGACTGCAACAGTAAGAAATCTGACCCTTGAGGATGGCTTCTCTGTAGACATGCTAGAGGGAGCCCTCGAGGAGGATGGCTATCCCCGTGCTTTGTCCCGAGCAATACTTTATCGGCTTCGCTCAAATCACGAAGATCTGATGGATGGATGTGAGTGTGCAATAGCTCGAATCTGTGGAAGCTAAGCTAAGTCTCTCCGAAGACGCGGTCTTGGATAGAGACAAGACTATCTCCTGGGTTGGAACGACTTTGCTCGAATCGCAGGCAGTCTCAGCGAATGGCATTTATTTACGGGAATTTGTTCAGAATTGGCAGAACCACTTGCCTGAGGATTGGAGGAAGCATGCTGTTTTGAATTCGTTGAAGGTATGCTGATATCAAGCATCGATTCTGTTGCCGTTTATTGAAGGCGTGTACAGGGCAAATATTTCCAACCGTCAAAGGACAGAATCGTCTTCAGTCTAGGTACAACAGGAACAACCGATTCCCAAGACATGACCGCAGGCAAAGCAAGTGGCAAGAATGCTCGGAATTGGCATGAAAAATTCAAAAATGCTAGACGCTAAGTATTCATATTTTACAAGGCAGGTATGTCATGCATGCCAGCAGATGCTCAAGTGCCTGCACTTGTGCATTGCCTTGTCCTCAGCACCACCCGTACTTTTCATTTCCAACCCATTCCAAATTCTCTCGGTCTTGCGGATTCATTCCATGCCACCTGAGGCTAGCAATGCTCTCCTCTTCGCGATGTATAAGCTGACTTGACGGCTCAATTTCCTGGGCTGCCAAGATTGTCATTGGTGTCGGATTCCAGAGCTGAACGTCATTCATTTTCCACCTGGCAGCCTCGAGCTGTGCTGCCCGAAGTACTGCTGCTCCAGCTCGTATTCTGCCCCGTTGCGAAGCGTCACGGCTGCCGGGCCTCTCCCCATCGGAACGCAAAACCTGGTCACCTTCGATGACGAAGCGTAGGATATTAAGAGTGTTTCCAGCCTCGTTGCTTCCGAACGTGCGCGTCCAGATACACCATACTTGCTCACCGGCCTCGGTCTTTGCGTACGCGCCCTTGAAGCTGGGATCCCTGCCTAACAATTCCTTTCCTGCAAACTCCTCCCGAGCGTGATGCCACCGTATTGTCTTCGCATCGGGTATCAAAGCGACAAGAATATTGGAGTCAGAAATCTGTCGCTGTTCGAGCTGTCCTCTGAGCCATCGCTCATCCAGCCTACAAAGCTCTGGCAAATCTTCTGCATGCAAATACCGCGCTCCTGAAGACTTCTCCTCCGAGCTTACAGGACTCAGTGCGATGTGAGAGGATGGGAATGCCTCCCAACCCATTCTTGAGTAGAATGTCTATCGCTAAAATCAGCTCTTCAAACTCCCCAGTCTAGGAAATCTCGGATTTCGTTCGCGTACCTTGCCAATGTCCGAGAACAGAATGGTGAAATTTGTCCTCTCTCCGTCCTTCTGTTGCCAGTTGTCCAACCTCTTTCCTAGCTCATTTATCATTCTCTGCGCATAACCTCTTCTCCTATACCGAGGGTCACAATAGACGCTAGCAATACCGTGACTTGTGATGTCCATGATTTTGCAGCTGCCTCCTCGGGCAATCACAGCTTTTTTCCTAATTGATTCGCAACTCGAAAGTATTGGTCGGGCGTTTGGTGGGAGAGTAGCATCAACCAAAACCCAGAAAGTGATTCCTCCTTCTCTGGTAAGCTCTTGGTTCTCAAGTTGGATCTCGCGGCGTATGTATGTTGGCATGTCCATTGAACCCTGCCATGCTTGCCCGTTCACTTTCCAGGTGGCTTCCTTCTCTTCGGGCGTGGGTTGGGTAAGAGTGAGGTTTGGGGAGTCGCTTGGCGCGAGTTCAGAAGTTACGCTCGACATTCTGGCATTAGGTTTAAACTGTGATACTTCACCAGCAGCTTCAAAGTACATAGAATAGAGAGGGAAAGCTGTAGGAGTAATGTGAAATTAAGGAATGCTGGGTCATCTGGCTTGTACTTTTCGTTTGTATGGCCGTTTCCAAGCGAGTCAAGCCGCCCGATATGGATCTGCAGCGCGTCGGCCGCTAGTACGATATTGGGAGACCCTCGCGAGCCTCATTGTAGAGAAGCCGCCCTTGCTTCTACAGCACAGCACCACAACTTAACGCTGAGGACACACCTAATAGCTTGCCGTACAGATTGCCTTCATCATCAACTCATGACAAGAATCAGGCAGGTTCCGTCATCTCCAGCAATGTCGTAAAATAGCTCCACTCCACAGCTTTGGCCATGGTTGAGGCTTCTTCCACGTTCCCTCTCCAAGGCCTACAAGCGGCTGTGTGAATGTGTCTCTCAACGCGTACCAGTGTCAAAGGCAGTGTCTACTCCCATGCTTGTCATTTGTTTCGCTTCGTTCTAGAGTACCGTGTTCATCACTTCCATTATTGACGCCTTACCTAGTAGGCCGATTGACACGGCTGGCTCTCTTCCTGCGGCCTGTAACGGCCGAGCTGTTGTTACATGTCAAATTTCATGGCGCCATAGGCAGTCACTGACAATTCGACCAAGCCTAACTATTCTGTTACCGTGATTACAATTCCATTCATCCCCCAACCATCTGTCCACCATGGATCCCTTCCCTAGGGTTATTGAACTTAGCGATGACGACGAGGATTACAGTGATGGATCTGTGTACGACTTCGAACGAAACTTCCTTGCAAACGACAGTGAGATTGAAATAGATGACGAGCCCCTGGATGTTGGCCAAGATAATGGAATACGCCCGAGCGGTCGTCGGAACCTTCTCGACGGCTATCAGTCCTGCCTACGTGACGTCCTCGAAGTCTTCCCGGACATCTCTCATGACCATGTCCAAAAGCTTTTCAGTAAAGAAAATGAGAATTTGGGTGCCAACGCGGGGCAAGAGATTACGGTAGCTCCGAGGCTTATTGAAAACATATTAGATCACGGCGTTTATCCTAAGGAGAAGGATCGGATACGAGAGCTGAAGAGGAAGCGAACTGATAAAGACAACGATGAAGAGGAGGCTGCAAAGTGGAAATACATGGATTTGCGAGACGATCCCGCAGAATATGCCAGAGTAGCGTACGTGTACTCTACACCCCTGCGTTTTCCAAAAATCTCTGTCTCCAGTATGTTGTATTGATTTGGAATATTACATTTTATCGAGCGATAATAAACACCGACGCACCGCCTTGGTAATCAGCGACATTGGGACCTGTTGCTAATGTCTTGCCGCTAGGAGACTCGCGTTACAAGAGGCCTTTGAATTCGTGCCCATAAAGTTCATCCAGGATATATTCAAAGAGCATGGTCACTACTACGGCGCTTTCTTTGCTATCCTCAAAGCGGAACGAGAATACAATCCGTCAACAAGAGAACCTTTCTCGAAGCTGAATCAGAAAAGACGCGGCAACGGGCCGGATGCCAAAACATTGATGTCCAATCTCCAAATGGCTGGCTTTGGCTTCGAGGCTTTAAAGAAAGAAATGGACTCCGCTTTGCAGCGAAGGAAGAGGGAAGATGGTACGTGTTCAATCGAAGCCTATCCATCAAGTGATCATTCTCATCGTCGACATATTCCTTGACTATCTTTGACGATCCAAGTACGTGGCTAATGTTCTGGTGATAGCACAACGGAGAGCTGCTGAAGAAGCTGAAAGGGCAGAAGAAATCAGAGATCAGGAGTACATTTCCAAAGGGGAAGCTATGGATTGCGGTTGCTGTTGCGAAACTGTTGCAATCCCGAAAATGACGCATTGCGATGGAGACGAGCCCCATTTCTTCTGCCTTGAATGTGCACGTAGAAACGCAAACAATGATATTGGTAACTCGCAGTACAAATTGAGGTGTATGGACTTCAGCGATTGCAACGCCACCTTCTCCAGAGACCAGAGACTACGCTTTCTCGACGAGAAGACGATAGAAAAGCTAGAGCGCCTACAGCAGCAAGAAGAGCTCCGATTAGCAGACCTAGACAACCTTTCAACTTGTCCCTTTTGCGACTTTGCGGCAATTTGTCCGCCCATTGAAGAGGATCGTGAATTTCGGTGTCATAACCCTCGATGTGAGGAGGTATGTGGACATCCAAAAGTACTCTCCACGAATTTGCTACCATAGTATTGACGGATTGATAGGTTTCTTGCCGCCTCTGCAAGATGAAATCGCATGTTCCTCTTACCTGCGAAGAGCATAAAAAAGAGAACGGCATCTCTGAGCGACGCGTAATTGAGGAGGCTCGTACGGAAGCGTTGATACGGACGTGCAACAAGTGCAAGGTTCGCATTCTGAAAGAAGACGGCTGCAACAAGGTTATATGCACCAGCTGCTATGCCGTTCTCTGCGATTACTGTGGGAATGACATCACAAAAGCGATGTACAACCATTTCGACAATGAAGGCGGCCGTGCCCCACATGGCCCTACCACGGCGCCAGGCAAAAAATGTCCACTCTATGATGAGTCCAATAAGAGAAAAGATCGGCAAGTTGACGCCGCGGAGAAAGAAGCCATGGAGAAAGTTCGCGCCGAGCATCCTGAGTTAACAGAAGAAGATTTGAAAATCAGATTCGCGGCAGGTGTTCATCAGTCTTCAAACAGGAATCATCGTCATCGAGGGAGGCATCACCCAGAGTTCTTTGGACCTCTCCCAGAAAATGGTATCGGAAATCCTCCTCCTCTACAATTTGGCCCGAGATTTGGAGATGAACATCCAAATATGATGGGTGCTGTGCCGGGGGCCTTCCCTGCAATGATTGAAGAACAGCAACGCCTACAGCAACAACATCAGCAGCATCAAGCGGCATATAGGGCGTATATGCAAGCACAACTACACCAGCAACAAATGCAGCAGCGGCTGCAACAGGTGCGAATGCAACAGGAGGTACTGACGCGGCGAGCTCAAGATTATGTTGACCGAAACCAAGACCGTGCTCGGGAGGATCTAATTCCTAATGGCCAAGACATGCGTAGAGACAGGGCGCCTTTTGGAGCAGGTGGGGCCTTTGGTGAGGAGAGACAATATGGAAACCATGGTCAAGTCATGTCCGATCAATCCCGTTTCAATGACAGACCTAATGAGCCCGCCCATCGTCGTCATGCTCCTCCTGATCGACCCGCAGAAGTGCCAAATGGACGGCTGCATCTTGTAGCCCCACCACCTGGCGCGAGACAAGCAGAAGATGCAGCAAGACGTGCTCAACGCGTTAGAGATGACATAGCGTTACTCCAAAATCGCCTGGAGGAGGCAGAGGAACTTCGACAACGACGGCAGCGGCGACCGCCACGAGAACCGATAAGACGAAATGCCATGACCATTGACGATGAATTTTTTGCGGCCCCTTTTCCAAACAATCCATGGGTATAGTGACATCGAGGCCTTTTTGATCCCTACAGGATCTTGAGACCAAGTGCGCAAACTGAAGGAATAACCGGGACGAATAATTGGCTACCTTCTCCACCTAAACATCGACTCACACGCATGAAATAAGCCAACTCATGTATAATGATTGTTCTTTTTTTTAGCGAGGGCGTTCGGGAATTGCACACATACTGACAATGGTATTTTCTATTTCTTGTAAATTGATACCGTTTTCCGAGAGCACAAGCGCTGGCGGCGTATGGATACACGAATTTGATCTGATGCAACAGCATTTCGGTCAGTATTCGAATCAGATAGAAAATTCAACTTTGTGTTTAAAGCAGCAGCTTAGGTAAAAATTAGACAAGTAGAAATAAGTGCCAATTGCAATGCAATTCAACTAGGAAGCCCCCAGCTCTTCGAGTCAGTCCATAAAGAGAAATCTCCGTACGCTCACCACCAAAAGCCGCTTTAAAGTTGGATGAATGCTGCCTATGTGTGTGCGCGTCTAGACTCAATATAGCTTCCTGGCAATTACTCATCTTCTCCGTCATCAATCTCCACAGTCGCTTGAAATTTCCCCCTTCCTTCTTCTACCTACGACGTGTCTCGCAGTCAGCAACCGAACCCCCAAGAAGTTGTCCAAGTCACAACTCATACCAGTCATATGACTTAGATTCCGCCACTGAATAGAAAAAACGCAACCGGAACTCACTTACCCAAACCTCCATTCTAAATGCCCCAGCCTCCAAACTCCTCACCGGCGTCGTCCTCACTCCACCAAGGTCCTTTCCCTTTTTACTCTCCCCTTGCCCTTGCCCACGATAAATATTCCCTTCACCACCCCGATCATCAGCCCTATCCCGTTGGACCCGTCCCTTGCCCCTCTGCTCTCTCTGCAAGCCTGGCTCAGCAGCTATCCATCCTCCTTCACGCCCAATGGGAGCATCCACATTGTCTTCATCCCTCAATTCGATAGCTAACGTGAACGAGCAATCTTCTGGTAACAGTTTGAGTTTGCCAAGATTGGTAGTGAGACGTGCGAGGGTCGCACGGAATTGTTCTGGTAAATCGGATGTTGGGGGTGGGTGAAAGCGTTTCGTATTTGCGACGTCAGGTTTTTTTGGTGGTGGATTGGAACCTTCCGGATCGTCGAAGTCAGGGCCGGAAGAAGCGAATGTCGTGAGGGTTTCTGAGGGCGGTATGCGAGGGAAGGAGGCAGTGGAGAAGACGAAGCGTTCAAGGGGCTGAGATGAAGGCGGTGGGGCATGGATTATGAGGGAGGTTTGGGCGACGGTACACTTGATGGGAGAGTTGGGTCAGCACTTTTCATGGCCTGTGAACTGTAAAGGTGATGCAATTTTGACTGCAATTCAAACTCCATGTATCATACATCAAACAGAAGGAAAAGACCCTAAGGACTCGACATAAATACGGCATAGTTAATCTCAAATGTGAGACGATATCCTTCCTATTCTTCCATATGAATCTACCGTCAATGTAAATACATGATGATGTGTGGATGCGCTCCTTTTCTCGTTGACTTATCTGAAGAGGAGTGGTAAACCCACATATTGAAGTTCTTTAAAGGCACAATTGTGAAAGATATCAATGTTACGCGAATTAGGGCAGTACAGAAATTAAGCACTTGTTGACAGAGAGATGTGAATGAGGAGCCCTAACACCGCAAACATCCTTCCGATGACATAGTCCCAACCTACCTTTAACATCTCTACCTCTACCGCGGCGACAGCGTCCATGATCCATTTGCAAACCTTAGGGTGTCTATTCTGCCTCACAGGATAGTTGTACTTTCTTGCTTTAATAAAGGACGCCTGAGGATACAGATTTCGCTCATAGAGGATTGTGTGAATTGCCACAGTCAAGAACTCGCTATAGGCTGTGACAACAGCACGGTAAGTATCCAAGACAGGAGCTTCGGTACCGTAAGAAGTCATCGTCACCAAGAGTAAAGTAGTCGAGGAGATTCAAGAGAAAGAAAACTAGTGCCTTGAACACACTAAAGCCGCTAATTCCGGCACTAAGAAACGCGTCGGACTAACAATTGGCCCATCAACAATTGTGGATGTCATGTCATTTGCTGGTAACATTGAATCGCAACGCAAATTGCGCATCATACTCGTTCCAGAATTTCTCCTGCATGAGCGCTGAGCTATGGAGCAACAAGTGCTAGATTTGCTAGCGGCCACCCTCGACGCCTCTGGCCCGATCCGTAACAATGCAGAGCGGCAGCTAGAGCAGCTCTATACTAATGATGCATTCCCCATTTCCCTACTCTCCATTGCGGCGCACAAGTCGGTAGCGCTGGAGCACCGTCAGGCGGCGCTGTTGTCGTTGAAGAAGTTGGTATTAAAGACATGGTCACCTTCGCTGGAAGAATATGAGGGCACCGAAGTCCTCACAGACGCGACGAAAGAGCAAATTCGACAATCCGTTCTTGCTATCGCGACAGCCAGCCAAGAAGAGAGAAAGATTGTCGCGGCTGCCAGCTATGTCGCCAGCAAGATCGCGAGTGTCGACTTCCCGGACCAATGGCCCAGCCTGCTTTCGACTCTATTGAACACGGTCCCTCAGGCAGATGCGACACAGCTTCACGGCGTGCTAGTAGTCCTCGGCAACCTGGTGGAAGACGGCTTCGATGATGACCAATTCTCTAGCAGCGCGGTCGATCTCGTCAAATGTCTATACAATGTTGCAGTGGATGGTGAGAAGAAGTATGCAACTAGGGCTCTTGCGGTCTCCATATTCCGCGCATGCTTCGATACGATGGAGCTTGTGTATCAGAACAATAAGGCCGCTGTCCAGCAGTTCATGCAGGAGGCGTCGGATGCGTGGTCTCCTTTCTTCATGGATGTGCTCAAGATGCCTCTACCACATATTCCAACTGAAGAGGAAGAAATGGAGGGGAGTCCGGGGGGTCCTGCAGTGATCCTTTGGCGCGGTGTGATTTCTCTGAAAACTCAGGTCGTCAAGGTTTGTTGACTTTGGTCCTTATCCTAATTGACCGCAAGCTGATTATTTTGCTAGGCATTGGACAAGATCCATAATATGTTTCCACACCTTCTAACACCTCGCACTCTTGACTTATTCACCTCAATCTGGGAGGCACTACAAGCTCACGTTGGACCGTACCAGCAAATGTATACTGGTGACGAGCAGAGACAGTGTCGCATGGAAGACGCAGATCGCTTGCCGTACACTCTTGACTTCCTCGTCATTGAGGAGTTAGATTATATGAACACACTATTGAATACGTCAACAATCAAGCGAGAGCTCGATGCGCAACTGCAACCGGAGGGTGAATCCACGGGGGCTCACGGTACTCTTTGGATTACCCAAATTGCTGCTCTCGCCATGGGATTTTCTTATATCCTGACAGAAGATGCTGAGCTATGGGAGGTGGATGTCAACATATACTTGTCGGAAGAAACTTCGGAAACGGCCAACTATTCCGTCCGCAATGCTTGCGCTGCTCTCGTGACAAAGCTCTGTACCTATGATTATCCCGTGTTGGAGAGCCTCCTTGGTTATACAAAATCGATCTTCGACGAAGGGTCCTCTAGGTAAGACCCTCTTCGACCAATTCTCATTGACTGAAAGCTGAACATAACAATAGTTCGAAGGCAAAAGAGGCCACGCTGTACATCGTGAAGCAGACCCTAGATGAGATCAGCTCTTATGACGGAGCTGCTGGCGTGGAAGTAGTCGGTGCGTACCTAGACTTTGCAAAGGCAGCAATTCAGGATAGCGAGAATGAGTTGTTGCGAGCTCGTGGCTACGTTGTCGCTGGCGCCCTGGCCACGACATCCGGTCAACAGCTGCGAGACCTAATTCCAGATTTCGCTCACCAATCTCTTAAGGCGATTGGAGAGGATCCCGCAGAGGTGGTTAAAGTGTCTTGCCTTCGCGTCCTCCAGGCGTATTTGAAGCTGTTGCCACCATCGCGAGCCGGAGAATTCCAGGTCCATACAGTCGCTGCAATCTCCAGATTTCTATCCACGCAGGATCTTACTGAGGTTGGCGAAAGTGAAGACCTTCTTGACACACTGGTGGAGACACTTCGTGATGCAATCATGACAGATCCTACCCTCTGCTTAGAGCATCCGGCTTTGGACGTTCTCTTCACCCTGGCGTCCTACGGAGCTGGAAGCTGGCAGACATCCATGCTTGTGAACGAAACATTCGAATCCATAGTTTCCACAATGGCGTCGAAAGGGAGAGAGGCCTATACTCAGCTTTGCTCGAAGGTGCTCCCTAGTTTGACGGGTGCCTTAGATGTTGGTGATATGACGCAGGAGAATTCTTTAAGCGATATGGCCGTGTCTCTCTTGTCTACGCTGGCAGAGTATGGGTGTGAGCCACTCCCCCTAGGATTCGTCGCTGCCATCTTACCGAAGCTCTACCGGCTGCTTTTCATGGATCTTGATTTCAGTGTCCATCAATCAGCAACCATTACCATCAAGTACATCCTCGCCCACGATCCGATTCAGCTCTTCGCCTGGCGTGATCCAGAGACAGGAAAAGAAGGACTTGAGATCATTCTGCTCATTGTGGATCGTCTCCTGGGACCCAACGTTGACGACGCCTCTGCTGCGGAGGTCGGAGGTCTCGCCGTGGAGCTCGTCGAGAAAGCCGGGCCTGAGAGGCTCGGACCATATCTCATGCAACTCCTACAGATTGTGGCCATCCGTCTAAGCACTGCGGAACGTGCCAATTTCGTCCAAAACCTTGTCCTTGTGTTTGCTCGCTTGTCGTTGACCAATGCCAAGGAGGTACTTGATTTCCTGGCTCAGGTCCAGGTTGATGGTGTCAATGGTGGCAATGGCCTTGAAGTTGTCCTTCGAAAATGGCTCGAGAATTCTGTCAACTTCTCTGGTTACGACGCCATCAGACAGAACGTTGTCGCACTGACCAACATTTACAGGCTTCACGATGAGCGCCTCTCGCAGATCCAGACAAAAGGAGATCTCGTAATTCAGAATACCACTCGGATCAAGACTCGCTCCCAAGCCAAGAAGGAGCCCGACCAGTACTCAGTCATTCCTGTGCCCTTGAAATTGACCAAGGTACTCATTCAGGAATTGTCGGTAATCAGCCCAACAGTCACAACTCCTGGACTCAGCAATGGTAGATTCAACAAGAGCGCTAGTGCAAGCGATGATGACGACTGGGAAGATGAGCCAACCGTGCTCGATTTAGGAGCCCCGAGTACTAGGCAGGGTCAGTCTTCCACGTTTCGAATTGCTTTTAGAATGAACTGACGCGTCTTGAATAGATCTCATGGGATACATGGATGAGTCTCGCTGGAACACGCGTCAAACTGATGATGAGACTCAAAAGTATCTCGTTGACTTCTTCAACAATGTTTCTAGCGAGCCGGGCTTCCAGGAGCTTTACCAATCCCTGAACAACGAGGAGCGAGAGAAATTGCACAAGATGAACGAGGTCAATGGGCAGCCGATGACACCAGCACTCGTACAATGAGTGTTGAAAACAATGACAGGTCTCATGATGAGGTAGATGTATGTGATGAACAGGAAGGCGTAATTTATGCACAAAAGGGACTGCATTACCGGTGTTTCAAGGTAAATGGGAAAATACCCCGCGTTCATGTGACGTTCTTCATGTCGACGATTAGCAAGCGTGCATTAAGGCGGCGCTGTACTGATATCTTGTAAAGGCGATGATGATGGTGGTGATCGTGGACTGTTCATGTATCAAGGGTCAAGATCAACCAAAATTAGGCAACAAAAGGGATGAAACGTGTTTCGTCTTCTCCACCAATGTGTGCCCTTCTCCTCATCTCTGTGGATTCATCACATGCTGTAATGGGTAAGTGGTTGAGGGGAGACCTGTTCCTGAGGGAGGTGTTTACCTGATATTAAAGTACTAGTGCTGTCGGAGAAGGCGAAAATTTTCTCCGGGGAGCGGGTCTAGCCGCAGGCAAGGGGAGCACATCAAACAGGTAGGAAATTGGGAAACCCACTTTACCAGGCACACTACTCCTCAGCTCCTCAGGGCATTCTATTTATGCTTCAATGATCTAGATTGATCAATTCTCTTTTTATCGGAACAATGGCTACGAGCATGAGTCTCCGAACCTCCCAATTCTTTGTTGTCAGCTGTATTTTGCTACTTCTCTGTGCAACACCAGTGAGAGCCTTTGGAGCCGGCAACATTGGTAGTTCCCATGTTTCTCCATTTCTAGACTGTACTATAACAGTTCCCAGCATCTATTTCGAAGATTGAAGGCCAGAATTGGCGGCATGGAGATATTGAAGATATGCTTAAGACGATTGCATTCATCAAGGGTCATAAGTGGACAAGTATGATGATTAAGCGGGTCTACTTTGGAAACTGGTTACGGGACTATAGCCAGGCGTAAGATTTCGTTTGTTTTTTTCTCATCTTCTTTGCTGCGTTTCACAGAAGTTCGATATGTGCTACAAGAGCTCGGATGTCATTCTAATCTTGCCAATACGTCTTCAACCTGCCACGCAACCCCCAACTGTTATAAAAATGGTAACCCTGACTGGGACTTTATCATAGTATGGATGTAGGTTCTTTGAAAGGCGTCCAGGCTGGGACTATTCGAATCCTCGTATGGATACTTTCGTTCCTGAGCTTCGGATATGCTACTGCGGAGTTTGAGGTCACGGAGGAGAGACTGGGGGTCTATCGACCGGAAGAGCACAGTGAGTAGAGTTGTCGTGACTCATCTCATCGCACTATCTATTCTACAGTTCCGCATGCTTTATCCGAACACAACAGGTCTACTATCTTTCTACTTAGCTATCCGATTAAAACATGACCATCTCAATGATGAACCCCGCTGATCGTTTGATGTTGAAGTCGACAACCCTAAGGACTATGCCGACAATATGGATGCCCGGAAGTTTGACCCAAGGCTACGACCACCAGTGGAGCCAATAGAGCTTCAAATTGACCCAAAAACAGGGATGAAGAATTACATTGCAAACGAACAACTTGGAATAGCAACTTCGATAGGCTACGTCAAGTTCTCTTTCACTCGGAGTATACATTTTGGACGAGTCTACACTAGTGGAGCTAGTGGTACCAGAGGCAAAGAAGCGGACTTGTGTGAGGCTTTGAGATGTCTTGGTCAGGGCCTCCATTGTTTGTACGTGAATTTTGCAACTGATTTCCTTCAAGAAGAGCAGTGGTTTGAGTAGCAAGACATTTGTGTCAGACAATATGGCACCGGTGAGACGTAATGTGATGTCACACTGATGAGTGCAATCCCCGAGAGGGCAATACTGATTATGCATGGAATGTAGGGAAGATTTCGGTGCTCATACCAATTATACGGAGCTTGCTCTACGAGAGATGGGCTTTAGAGACGTTTTTCCACACACCGGTAATCAGACAGAGATAGATCTGAGGGGCCATCGAGTATTCCCGTTGGTCACTGGAACGTTCGGTGTAGTTGACTTTTTACACAGCGTGTAAGTACTCGCGGGAAGTCGACCACCCCGACGGCATGAGCTGACATGGGCCGTCGTAGACTAGGTGAGGCTACTGATCATTTTGCCCAGACAGAAGTAGAGCAAATGGACGTTGCCTTGAAAGAAGCCGAGGCTCAAAATAAGGCATCTGGTAGTGGGAGCCGGGACGCATCCGGATCTGGCCAGCTCACAAGCATGACTGATATGCTTTCTAGCATTCCAGGCGCAGGAGACCTTGCCCAACAAGCGCAGAACCTTCAGGCGCAGTCAGATGCTCAAGAGCGTGACACTACTCTCAAATTTGAAGCGCCTCCAGGCTCAGAGGGTGGCCCCCCAGGCCCGAACGTGCCTGGAACAAATATTGACCCAATTAAAACGGTTGCTCAAATCTATCCGATATTGGCATTCCGGGATAAGGTTGTCAAGGTCGTTTCCGCCACGATCGAGAAGATTCCGGGTTTGGAAGCATTGGTAGAAAAGATTACAGAGACGCTCACGCTATTCGTACTTTCGCTGCTTGCGCCTTATATTCGGCCGATCATCAACGCTGTGTCAAAGCAGCTCAAAGCAGGAAGCGGAGGAGTGATTGATGCTTCTGGAAAACATCAGTATGAACCGTGGACCGACCCACACTGCTCCGACCCAACTCATTCGCTTCTCTCGAAAGACCATTTCTCCAACATCCTCAACGAGCCTGCCGGTCAGGTCGCGTCCACTATTCTACAGTATGTTGCGCCACGCGTGATTTATGCTTGGCAGAATCCCCAAATTTTGGAAGAGGATGTCTTGAATGATGTCACACGAGTCTTCCACCACCCTGCTGGTCGGGACCAACACTGTCAACTACATAAGGACATGTTCAATACAGTCGAACGTTGGGCACACTCGAGACCGGATGGTGGATCGAACCTCAATGTGCTACTCTCATCCGAGAGCGTGCGGCATGGCAGGAATCACACAGTTGATGCGAGTCAGCAGTCACAAACACATAGCCACGGCGGACTCCCAAGCAGTTTTGGAAATTTCTTTGGATCTGGCAGTCAAAGCAAGACTCGAGATGGACCGTGGGAGCAGATCGGCAAGATGCGTGAGGGCGCCGGAGCTGGAATTGATGGCGACGAAAGTTCGACAACAGGAATTTCGGCCGATTATTCGGGCACCAATACCGAGCATGATACCCTCCGACCTTTATCTACCAGCCCTCGACCACCTGGTAGCCCTGGCTTTGGCTATTCGGCACAGTCTAACCAACCAGTACAACAGCAGTATGGATATGGACCGCCATCCTACCGACCAGGTCCCAACCCAGGACAGCCACCGTATGGGCAACCACCCCAATTTCAATACGGTCAATACGGTCAACAGCCCCCTGCAGGCGGGCAAGATCCAATGTATGGCGGCTACATGACCCAGCCTCCGGGCTACGGTCATGGTGGTGCTCCCCGATATGGCTATGATCCGAACGCTCCTCAGCCGCCTCAGGCATACGGCTACGGTGGTCCAGGCCCAAACTCTGGTCCTTACTATGGCGGAGGCCAATATTGAAATTGAGGATGGCTAGCTCATCATGACTTTGGCTTGCGATGCTTCATACCCCCTTGCGGAGCTTGTGGACGAGTAGATCTACAGAGATTCAGTTAAATGACATATCAGTCACCTCGCTCGCCGCTTATCCTCAATGAATCCCTTTATCACGTACATAGATCATGTGGTTATATGTATGATGAAAAACATATGTCAAGACATGATGTACATTCCACTCACCTTTGTACGCCATCCTCGCTCTTTCGCCTTTCATCCAACAACTCCACCCCATCGCTGATACCTGTATTGTCTCCTTCTCCTAGATCCCTGTACCCTTCCCTCCTCTCTTCTTCTCTTTCCCCTCCAGGGTTACCAGGATTAGGGGACGAGTGATCCCCGTCCTCTTCCCTTCTCCCAATAACAACGTTGCCAACGACTAGACCAGCGGCTCCAACCCACCACAACCCAGGCAATTTCTCCCCAAAGATCATCCAGCCGGAGAAAGCAGTCAACATGAAGTTCGCGCTTGTGTTGATGATGGATACGCGCGTTGTGGAGGAGGCTCGGGTTAGGGCGCTGGTAAAAAGCGCCCACATTAGGGCATTGAAGGCTAGGTTGAGGGAGAAGAAGAGCTGCAAGTCAGGAGGGTCAGCAGAATTCGTATCAAAAGATCAACATTTCAGGACGCTCACAGCCCGGATAAGATATTCGACGAATTTGTTGGAGGAGGAAAGGCTCAGCGAAGTGGAGATCGCTGAAGCCCAGGAGGAGGTGAGCTCAGTCGTCGTGCTGGCATGAATTAGCATCAGTCATAGATATTGCGGTAGAGTCAACAAACAGCTTCGCAAAGACTCCATTGAAAGCAGCGCAAGCCCCACTGGCTGCTGCTAGCGGTATCCAAGGGATTTTGTTCGCCTTTGCTGGCGCCTCAGGCTGTGAAGATGGCGAGACAACTTGGGGTATCAAGGGCTCTGCTTGCGATTCCATATTTATGAGCAGCCTTATAGACAAATTGACGCCTATACACAAGGGGAATTACAAAACATGATGGAACGATTGTAGTTGTAGAAACTGGATAACGTTGATTGAGTAAAGTAATCTATGCAGCCAAGGCTTATCCTAGGATCTACGATGGATACGAATTTATTGGATTTAGTCTCAGAGTAGAATGTCATACCAAAAGAATACAGCAGTCTGAATCATAGTATTTGCAAGTGATGCCATTTAATTGAGTGCTCCATTGACGAATTGGGTATCTCATGACAATTCTTCCAACCGACGCCTTCTCATAATTTCTGTGAGCCTTGGTCAACGCCAACCACATGCTATTTAGACCGTCCTCTTCTTTCGTTCGATGTAGCTTTCATATCATTCCTCATCCGAGCCGCCGGTTCTCCAGAGCACTACTGTTCGCCAGGCTTCTTTGCATTGCAGCTCACAATCTTGATTTTCTCAGCCTGGACATTGTTCTGATTATCAAGCTTGAAGTTGACATCCTTGATAAGGAATGTCCAGACTTCGTCGCAAAATCGGTATGTGTCCAAATGGCCCTTCATCCGCCCAAGTCAGTCACTGCCATCAGCCCACAGCAAATAGCGCCAGTACCTTGAAGTTCATACGCGCCTTGACCTTGTCCGCCAACACTTCGGTGATGGACTTGTCGAAGGTTGAGATAACTTTCATCGCTGTCTGAGGCTCAATGCGACCGCTGTGAACGAGATCGTCCAAGGTGTCAATGAGTGACATGCCGATGCTGCGAACCCCCACTGTAAGCTGTGTGAAAGACATAGCAGAAAGGTCAAACAGTACCTGCTACCGCGGTAGAGCTCATAGTATGAGCCACCGGTCGCCATGACTTCAGTAATGTTGACCGGCTGTATTTGCCGAAGCATTAAATTGCTGGATTGAAAGATCTCTGATATCTCCGTGAGTCACTAGCGCGGCTGGCTCTCCCTAGCGGCCTTGGCGTTCGAGGCCTGAACCTGCCGACTGAACTATCGATACGTCGTTCTGTCCATCACCTTTTACTCATTCTTTAGTAACTTCGCAGTCATGAGTCTGTCATATGGCGCAGGTGGGACCACGGCTGCGTTAGGGGTTGTAGGGCTTTGTTAGTCAAGCACCCTTTTCTCCCTAATAGTCATTATTAATATAGAGGCAGATCTACTGTTCACAGGCGATGGAGAAGCTTTCAATGTTGGTCATGTCGACCATAATTTAGCGACGCAGGCTCTGACAGAATCCAACAGGTTGGACAATTCATAGAAAGCATATCACCATATGCTTGGGCAGACTTAGGCATAGGTCTTTGCATTGGGCTCTCAGTGGTGGGGGCAGCATGGTATGCTTTGGACCGACCTGGCACGAATTGAAAGATTCTGATTGGATATACAAAGGGGCATCTTCATCACCGGGTCTTCGATCCTTGGTGGTGGTGTCAAGGCACCCCGAATACGAACGAAGAACTTGATCTCGATCATCTTCTGTGAGGTTGTGGCAATCTACGGCGTGATCATGTCTATCGTCTTTTCAGCAAAGTTGAATATGGTCCAAGGAGAAGAGATCTACTCGGCGAGGAATCGTACGTGCCTGTCTTCCCCGCCGGTGCGCTTATTGGGATCGCCAGACTCGGTCTATGACTAGGCACCTTTTTTGCGACTTTCAGGTCTTCTGCGACATCATATTAGGTGTCAGGGCTGACTCTTTTATCGCCGCAGAGTACACCGGCTATGCGTTATTCTGGTCTGGGCTGACGGTGGGGATGTGTAATCTTATATGTGGTGTATCAGTGGGGATCAATGGAAGCAGCGCAGCGCTTGCTGATGCTGCAGATCCGAGTCTGTACGCTAGCTCTAGGTTCAATGAGAGTTGAGGCTGGATTGCTAACATTCTATAGCTTCGTCAAGGTGCTCGTCATTGAGATATTCAGTTCTGTGCTAGGACTTTTTGGGCTTATCATCGGCTTGCTTGTGTCATCGAAGGCACCCCAGTTCGATATATCATAAATGAAAGGAGCGAAAGTTCTACTGGAATTTGTGTCATTAGCAGGTGTTCATGTGTATTGGTTTTCGCAATGCATTTGGAGGCGTCCTCCGAACCATGTGATGAGATGAACAACTAGCGCGTTCTCTGGCATGTGTCAAATGCTGAATCGGAGAAACACGAAAATAACTTCACTGGATATCTTAAGTGTCATAAGTCCACATTCAATAATAAATGTCGTAAGGCGCGAGAGGCTGTTCTAGAACCATCCTCAACTCTCCTTCCTAAATCTAAGACATACCAACCTTCTTGAGAATGACATAGACATTATGTAGAGGTCTCCAACATGAACAGCAAGCCTAAATTGAGAGCGACTGTACTCATAATCTCAGACACTGCTCATAAGGATCCGTCCACAGATGAAGCTGGAGACAGTCTTTCAAATGTTTTCGAGGCGGAGGGTGGCGGTCAGTGGGCTGCCATTGATCGAGAGATCATCCCCGATGAGGTCCTTGCCATTCAGCGCGCCGTTATTAAACACTGTGATCGAGAAGACTTCGTCAACGTTCTGATCACTACTGGTGGTACTGGATTTGCCGTAAGGGATGTTACCCCAGAAGCCGTTACACCACTGATACATCGGCATGCGCCTGGACTTGTGTAAGTTTTTGAACGACCTCGACAGTAGAACGATGCTAATTCCTTGTAGCCATGGTATGCTAGCTGCATCTGTGGTGATCACGTCTTGTAGGTTTTGAAGTTTCCTGTCAATGGCCTACTGTATCCTTTCTCTACTTTAACAAAAAATATGATGGTTAAATATTATTCACGAGACACATTCGGCAAAAGCGTGGATCTTCAAGAACAACTTATGAGCCCTCTATCTGAGACACTCATTCAGGCTAACTTGGATTCTTGCAGTTGCTTTGGTGTCAAGACCCGTTGCCGGGGTACGAAACAAATCATTGATTATTACTCTGCCAGGGTCACCGAAAGGCGCGAAAGAGAATCTTCAAGCAATACTTGAAATCCTGCCTCACGCCTGCGTACAAGCTGCTGGCGGCGACTCAAGGTCGCTCCATATCGGTGGTGTGAAGAAATTGGAACAAGAAGCAGGCATAATTCGTGCCAGAGAGCTAAATGGTAGTCATTCTGGCCATAAGAATGACCACATTCATAGTCACAAACATAATCACAGTCATTCGCATGAACACGGTGGCCATGCCATACCCAAGTCTCACACACGTCCCGAAGAAAGACCTATATCAAATGACCCCCGAGCAGGACCTACCAGCCGTTATCGAGAATCGCCATACCCAATGCTCTCTGTTGACGATGCTGTCCAGCTGATAATCCAGAATTCTCCTTCGCCGCAATACGTTAAAGTACCTGTTGATGGATCCTTGATTGGCCATGTGTTAGCAGAAGATGTCAAAGCAAGCGAAGATGTACCAGCCTATCGAGCAAGCATCGTTGATGGTTATGCAGTCATCGTAACTGAAGATGGCCCAAGCATCAAAGGCGTCTTCCCTGTTGCGTCTGTCTCTCATGCAGCTCCTGGTGAAATTCTAGCACTTCAGCGCGGCCAAATAGCGAGGATCACTACTGGAGCTCCACTTCCGCCCGGTGCTAATTCTGTGGTCATGGTCGAAGACACAGTTTTGAAGTCCATGACGAATGATGGGAATGAGGAAAAGCTAGTAGAAATCCTCACTGATGAAGTCAAGCCAGACGAGAACATCAGGGAAGTCGGTAGTGATATCAAAGCCGGTGAAGTGGTCTTGAGGAAGGGTGAAGAGGTCACTGCGGTGGGTGGTGAATTGGGATTACTAGCTTCAGTGGGTAAGGCAGAGGTCATGGTCTACAAGAAGCCAGTCGTTGGTGTGCTAAGCACTGGAGACGAGATCGTGATGCATGACAGGAAAGGCCCGTTACGAGTTGGAGAAGTCCGGGACTGCAATCGACCTACACTTATGGCTGCTGTCAAGGGATGGGGTTTTCAGGTCGTAGATTTCGGTATAGCCAAGGACACGTAGGCTACCTCTCTTCTACCAAAAAGGTCATCTACTGACAAGAATTCCCGTAGGCCCGGCGCCCTAGAAGAACATCTACGTAGCGCCTTCCGCAGCGTTGATGTCATCATAACCTCAGGCGGTGTTTCAATGGGTGAGCTCGACCTCCTAAAGCCCACTCTCGAACGTTCTCTCGGCGGTACCATTCACTTCGGCCGCGTCTCTATGAAACCCGGAAAACCCACCACTTTTGCCACTGTTTCCGTCAAGGATAATTCAGGCAACCCGACCACGAAACTCGTGTTTAGCCTTCCCGGGAATCCTGCGTCAGCACTTGTTACCTCACATTTGTTCATGTTGCCCTCACTCCAATTTTCGAGTGGAAAAGAGGCACCGTATGGCCTGCCGAGAGTTCGTGTGGCGCTGGAGGAAGGCGTGAGATGTGATCCCAAGAGGCCCGAGTATCATCGTGTGGTATTGGCGGCGGGAAGTGATGGGCTGCTGCATGCAACGAGTACTGGAGGTCAACGTAGCTCCAAGGTCACGAGTCTAAGGCAGGCGAATGGCCTTCTTTGTTTGCCGGCTATGGAAGGCATGATTGCGAAAGGAGAGACGATTGATGCTTTGCTGATGGGAGGTCTCGGTGGACTCTGAATGTTCCGATGTTTTGATGTAAGCTTTAGGGAGAATCAACTCTTTCCACAGCCGATTTTATTTGTGAATGTCTAGCAACGAGCGACAAGACATTCGAATTCGGATTTTGCCTTTCATGCGAATCTCACCTTAAGGCATTGTGAGGTGCCTTTTGCGATGTGATTGCTGCTCTTGATGTAGCAGCAGGCGGTTCTAATCATTATTACTCATATCTCATCTCTTTATACTCAGGCAAGATCACTTCTCAAGCTTGAGATTTCTTGCACTAGCTAGATTCCGAACTTCCCAAGTCTCTCAGCCCTTGCACGAATTTCGGCTTCTGTGATTGTTCACCTGCTTTGGCGATCCCAATGCTTTTCCACCTGAACATGCACCATTTGCATTAACGATGAAGCGACGATAACATGATCGTAGTGGCTTTCGGCTCTCCTTTCATCATGTTCATCTTTCACCCTTCCAAGCCCATCCGCACAAGTAATTTCCTCTTTTTATAAACCCGGAGAATGCTCACACACCGCCTCCTTCTCTCCCAGGTTTCACCTCATAGCTTTGAGTTTGTTCGACGGATCCTTGGCTACCCCCTTGCCCTAAGCCCGACCCTTGCTGCGGGTCTGACCCCAGGACCGTTCGATATTTGAGGCCGACATAGAAGGCTCCACTGCCCGCTACAGCTACTGCTCCGAGTGTAGAAGGACGAGTGAGAAGATGTGCGATACCGGACATGATTCGGTAGTGGGCGAGAGATTCGGCAGGCGTGTCTGGCCTATCTCGGTTTTGGGTGGCCCGTTCAGACAATGTCAACGGATCAATGACTTCAATGAATGGTTCTGAAGATGCGGACGAGGATCAAGGTAGGATTGGTAAAGAGTCTCTGAGGTCGGATTGTGGTGAGAGAGCTCCATGGCAACAAATCCTGGGACGAAGGGAGCTTTCCTATGCCCCACAAACGTTTCCCCACATGGCGGAGAGATCGTCACTGTCGGCTGCCATCCAATGACAAAGCGGTCGCGTGCCCCTCGTCTGGTACCAGATGGCGGCCTGTCGAGATGTCTTCAAAGCAGCTAAAGTGAAGTCACTCAAAGAAAGTGCTCTGTACACCTGATGGGATGTCTTCAATCACCTACACATTGGAAGAAGCTCTTGTCTTCATGTCTCATCAAAGTCATGCCCGTATGATGATCGGCCGCTATTCTAGCTCTACCGCTGGGCAGCCGAAATTGATTTCGTCGCATTGCGGACGATTATGATTATGTACCAGTACAATAATGCAGAGAAGGGAGTGGACCTGAGGCGGTTATTCCTGCTAGACAGGTCATAGCTCTTTCCAGCTCAGACGAGCACGTGTGTACTGCTCTCTTGCTCTCTTGCTCTGCTGCTCTCTTGAAGAACCACTGGTAACCGTTGGGTTGTATTGCAAGGCCCAACGGAGCGTCGTTATCGGGGGAACTTGCATCAGAAGACCCTCGATTCAGTCATGAAAGTGATATAAGGTACAAATGGTCAAAATCAATCATCCCAACGGGTGGGAACTAGGTCCGCACTGCGCGCAGCATGCATTCAGCCGCTGGAGACATCGAGCCTATGAGCATCGGAAGATCTGCCGATGTACAGTAGTAGTGAAGTTTCGTCAGGCTGCAGCCTCACCTAATGCCACCAAGCTTGTGTATGAAGAATCACTTCGCTTCCTTTATGATATCTTTCATCTTTCGCCAACTCTTCTCTTTCGTTTGTCCCAAGGCCGATTTGATGGCTTGCAACAAGACGCCTTCATAGAGTCATGTCTCGTGTGCACAGGGTCCACTTCTAACACCACACTCCGCCCCAGCTAGGGTAGACTTGACTCATAGCAGCTCAATGAGCCAAGCCGCCCACAACCACACATCGCTGATTCAATTGGACACTCGATGGTCAAGAGTCTCGCATCGCCATCACTGAACCTTTCTTTCCGCAATTCTCATCTCGAAATTTAGAAAGCACAACACCATCATAGACCCTCGAGGCATTGGCCATACTCATCTTCTCCTCACCGCTACTACCATATCAGAGCAAGTATTAAGGTCGAAGAGAGCCCCTAGGATTTGTCTGCTCGCATTCAATTCAAACGTTCCTGAGGTTATCCACGCCAGCCATCTAGCTGTTCAGCCACAGTCTGGTCGGTCGTTAGAGCAATAGTCTTAACACCTCCTAGAATTCTGTGCAAGCCTTGTAGAACACAATCTTGTGCCGCATTCTTAAAGTTCCCGGGAGAAAATGGCGACGGGCGACGATGATGATTCAGCGCTCCAGACAGCAATCGCGGAGTCCATGAAAGACCGCTCTCCACCTACAGACTCTCAAGTTGGTGGTCAAGCTTCCGCAGACCCTGACGATGAGGGCCAGAAACCAGTACGACGTACGAACATAGATGATAGGATAAAGGAAATCACATTGCAACCTGTACTGGAGCTGCCCCTGGTCAACGATCCTGCCGGAGACACTTGGCTCTTTATTGATCCTCCTTCAAAGCAGCCTGAACAGCACGGTGTCGATTACGCTCGTTACTCTAAGCACTATGAGACTCCAATCCTTGTCAAGAAAGAGACCCTTCTGAGGTATCACGCCCCGAACCCAAGTGACGGTTTCAATTTTGAGCCACTCTTTCGGCCGTCTGCCCAATTCCGTATTATTCGACGGCGTGATTTGACCGCACAGGTGCGCGAAGATCCCAGGATCAAGTACGTGATTGACTTGACCCCTCCAGCCGAAGGAGACGATGCCGTTTTCTTGACCACGGAATTATGCTGTACCCAAGGCGTAAGACTCTGGTATCAGTCTGGTGACATTTGGAAGGTCTCCAATATGCTTGTCGGCGGCAAGGAAGAGTATGCTTCGGTTGAACGGCAATTTTTTGTGAAGAGCGATCCAGCAAACTCCTCGAAGGCGCCAAGCCCGCCATCTCATGTCAAAGACAACTCTGACACCGGCAACGGAAGAGCATACAGTGGTGGCGAGGGCAAGCACAAACCTTCGACAAACGTTCTCATACCATTGGAGTACTCACCAGTCAGACATCGGTCTGCTATAGAGCGTGTGGTCGCCGCTCTAATGGGCATCGATCCAAAGCTAGACTCCGCGCCGAAGGTGTGGACAACATACGCTGTTGCGAATTACTTTTGCCTCAAGAACAGTCCAGTCACCGACTATATCATTCGCTGGCTGCGTGCGTACCCAAATTCATTTTTCTTAGAGGTCTGCCCAGAAGTGAGTCTCCGCATTGCTGATGGCCTTGAGAATCATGACCTGGCTCGCGATACTTTCGCTATATTGGTTGGTGAAGAAGCGCTCGATAGCCTCTTCCGCACCCGGATGTCCGAAAGAGATAATCAATACAGTGTCTATGGACGCAAGAAAGAGGATCTGCCGGAGAAGATATTCAGTCGAATCGAATACGCAAGCAAGAGCCTCCAAGAGCGGATAAGGGCCGATTTTAAGGCGTTGGCCGGAGATGAGATGAAATGGGTCGAAAATATGCCCGAAGTTCAAAATTTGCTGTCAAATGAACAGCCAAATAGAGACACGAGCAATGCATTAGTACAATTACTTAAAGACTATGTGCGTGGGACAATTCTTCTGCCACTATACACAAATTACGACTATGTGCCTCCTGCCGAATTCCATCATCCCGGTGGCGACGAGCTTATACGAAGATTGAGCCGTGAAAAAGTCTGGTCGGATCTCTCCGTAAGCGAGCGTCTTATGTCGCGAACTTTTTGGCATGCATTGGTGTCCTTCACTCTCTTCGCAGGGGCTACAAACCTCGAGATTTTCAATGGCTGGGGCATGGATATGGACAGCATCGAAGAACGAGAAAGGGAGGTAGGAGGACTGGAGATTGGCGTGTATCGAGAGATCCAGACACACGACCTAAACGCTCTCATCTTGGAGGGGGATCGCTTGCTTGCTGAGCAATCACAACAAGCAACATTCACATTGCCTGACCGTACTCGATTGCAGGGAAGTGGCGATGCCATACATCCTAATCGTCTCGCCACTACACCCTATGAGCCGATCGGAGACCTCTACGGTGCACAAATTACCTCAAACGAGGAGCCCGTTGAGGCTCAGAGGCCTACTGCGCCAATTGATATACCACAACCAATTCCCAGGGCTGAATCTCAGCTTTTCCACTTCTACCCTGAGACAAGTAGTAACGACCGACCACCAATCCGGGACGACGCCGCTGTTGGGCCCTACGGGAACCCGCGTCAGAAATCTGTTGTTACAAAAGACATAGGACACAATGGTGTCTCGCGGGCGACAGCGATTGCATATGATTTAGAATCCGCGCGTGACTATTCCCAATGTTCAGCACCATCCGGATTTTCAACTTGGTCTTATCAAGGCGAATTGGGAGCTGAGGAGGGTGATGAGAGCCAATCCCTTAGTGACCACCGGCAGGATTCTTGGTCAACCCCTTATGTCTTCGGACAACAGCAAGAGACATGGGGCCGAAGAATATTGCCCAGGGAAGAGATCGAGACGAACGCGTCCACTGTCTCAGCGCCGGCGAAGACAAGGCTTTTTGACCTTCATACATTTTTCAGGGAGGCAAGACAGTTCATTGAAGCCACAGCAAGGCCAAAAGTCTATAACGCGGATCATTTAGTAAGACCGGAACCGCATGAAATAGGCATCACGAACACATTGGTCTGTCTCGAAGATAGCGAATGGAAATACCTGCCTCTATGGGCTGGAGGTTATGATGACGACACGGGCGGAGTCTTCAATGACCAACTTCCCACCGCTGAGCTTGCGTTCTCGACTTGTGGTCCTGAAGTGCACACTGGCATCACTCCTCTCAACAGCGATAAGGCAGCGAGTGAGTTTGACATGGTCAGTAGCGATTACGAAATTGACACGATCAATACGTCCATGGTCAATAATCGTAGCTTCGCGGGTGCAGTCAACCGCAAGCACGTCTACGCTGCCGACTCGATAGACTCTTCCTCGAACGACGACTTTGACATGGTCACCGCATACGAAGATTCTGTGGAGGAGAATGCTCGTGAGCAGATGCAAGCTCAAGAGAGACTTGAGGCAGCAGAAGAGGAAGCCATGAGAGAGGCAGAGAGTATTGAGAAGGTAAGAGTGCAACTCCTTGATGAGAATTATGCGGACTTATTCAACGATGACGATGACGATGATGACGACGACGACAACGAAAGTACGCAATGTGGTGACGACGTGGACACTCCTATGGAAAGCGATAATGAAGATGCCGATGTGGTGATGGTGTAGCAAGCACGTTCATCATGAAAATTACAGCAGCATGCCATGGCGTCAAAAGGAGGTTCAAGGGGTCTCTCAGCATGGTAATCAAAAGAAGGGGCAATGGACGATTGCGAAAGCGAGTCAATTCTATTGAACAATATCAAAGACGGTGGCATCAAGCCATTTACATGAGCGCAATGAACTTGATTCACACATGGTACTCCCTTATACCTTCGTATTATATTGCATCTCTATAGATCAGTATAGTGGATGAACACTGCCTCGTGGTGATGATTTGAAACTGATCGCAGGTAAAGCAACACATTTTACCCACGAATGGCTATTGCCTACCTGAATTTGCCATGTCAAATGTTCTGCTACACGTGAATGACGTAGGAAAAGACGCTAACTCATTGAAAAGCTCAACTCCGATGTCTTTCTTGTCACAGCGAGACTGCCAGAACATTCACGCCAGTGGCATCAGTTGACGTCCTAGTTTGAGGCTGTCCCTCGACAGCGTAAGTTGGCGTTGTTGCTACCACTTGCACTCGAGCAGATGAGTCTGAAATGGCTCTATGAATTGTGTCTGCGAAGAATGGCACATTTACAGAAACATAGATGGTCGAAATCATCACGGCTAATCTGGATATAAATGGAACAGATTTTGAATAGGAATTTGTGGTTGAATTCGAATATCTAAATCTGTAAGTGGAACCGTCCAGTCAGTACGTCACCTATAGAACAGTCTAGCAACTTGGTTGCCTCGAGAATGATGCGCGCAAGTTAGAGAGCGCTTTGCTCAATAGGAGCCTACTCATTGGAAGGAGATGCATATCGCCTCGCTTTTGCATGTTCAATTGAGACACAACAACAGATGCTGCAGTACGTAGACGATTGCTATAGATGCAAGCCTGCGCGAAATTTGCTCCATTCCTCGAAGCAAAATGACACCATCACTTATCATTACCAGCCACCATAATGATGATAATAACAAGTCAACAATGATCGGGCCAATCAACTTCTACCCGAAAGCTCTTGGCGCTGTAGCGGAAAGTTTCAAGCCCATATGTATCCCAGCCATGGTCCTCGATAACCAGTCAATTTCCATCGCCCATGGCTTCCTCGAATCCAGCTATCAGCACCGTTAGGGCTGTCGCTTCTGCAGTATCGAAACGAAACCCAGCGTATAGGAAGAAACCTTCGCCGCTGCCTCTGCGCCCGCTTGAACCGGACCGCTTTCGTCCTCCACGCGGCCAGAAACAAGTCTTCTTGTACGTCAATTGCGATTTGATCCATTCACACCATCTATCAGAGCCTCCTGATAGCTGTCATGTTCAACCGTCATTACATTCCTCTTCCACTCCTCCACTAACCTGTGCCATCACAGGCCCAATTTCACACTGACCTTCATCCGCCCCCCTCTACAGCAACCCGCCAATTTCGCCTCTTTCCACACTCCCCTGTGGATGAACAAACTCGACCTGAAAGACTATCTCTACAACCTGTACGGCGTCCAAGCCCTCCACATCCGCTCCTACATCATCCATGGCAAAGTCCGTCGCCATCGCCAAACCAACAGACTTGTCAGGGCGAGCCAGCAAAAGAAAATGACAATTGAGATGAAGCCGGGGGATAACTTTGTTTGGCCGGAAGTGCCGGCTGAGGTGGAGGAGAAGAAGAACAGTGCGCAGAATGAGGCTGTGAAGATGGAGAGGGAGGAGCAGAAGGAGAATAGGAGTGAGCAAGGGCAGTATTTGGGGAATACGGCGGAGAAGGAGAAGAAGGGGTTGAGGGAGAAGGCGAGGGCGCTGTTGGAGGGGAAGGTGAAGTGGAGGCCGGGGTGGGAGGAGAGTGGGACGAGGATGCTACCGCTAGAAGGGGAGGCAAGGTCATCTGCTTCAGTGTAGATGGGGATTACTGCGGTGGATCACATATCAGACCTGCGAGAGAGAGATTAAAGCTCTGAGCAGGGTCATTGCATAGCATTGGTGTTAGGTCATCAAGATTCTCCATGTGAATATGGGTATACAAGGCTAAATTGCCATTTTTTCTACTCAGAATTCCAGCAAAGCCCATGTCTCGTCATCAACTGTCGTAAAAATCATGCTATGACTTAGTAGTTCATCGCCTGCCTTGTGCACATCTGCCACATTCATGCCCGCAATCGCTGCTATGTTTTGCACATGCAATCCTTCGTTGCTTTGGACACTGCTCTTCAATGTCTGAAAAACCCTCCTAGCATTGACACTGACATTTGGCATACGGCCTCCCCCCATTGCCATGTCTCCTCCGCCCGCACCGCCATAGCCAGCTTGCTCTTGGACCCCGTTGGAAGCGCTTCGCTCTTGCTTAATGGAGCTAAGATCGCCTTTTGCAAAGTACAGGTGGACGTATGTGGATTCGAGAAGGTGGTGCTGTATCTCCATCTTGTCACCTATCGGCCGAATCACGTGTGCCCCAACATGACGTTTATTATTGAAGGCTTTGAGACGGCCCCAGACACGGGCCCATTCGTTCTCTATAAGTTTCGGTTTTGAGGTGACAGTCCCATCAGCGTCCATGGAGGTGGCATCCGCATCGATCCACTGCTTGACTTCGATCGTGCCAGTCCCATCGTCGAGTTTGTAGGTTATGTTTGTGGTTTGAGTGGAAATGTTGCGAATTTGGCCTACGAAGGAGACTTGAGTGATTTCGACTTCGTCAATACTGAATTCTGCGTCTGGGTGAGGTCGTGATGCTTCGAGGACTTGCTTTATGGTGACGGGCCGGAGAGTGTCTTTTCCATAGGTCTTAATTCACAAAAGTTAGCTTGAGCGGGTCTTCAAACCCACACTTTATGAGTGACCGACTTTTCCTCCACCTCCCTGACTTCCAGGCTGTGAGCCTCCCATGAAACCCCCACCACCGGCCCCACCTTGGGCTCCATAAGATGTAGTGGAGTATCCCCCACCATAATCTGCATCAAGAATTAAATAGGGAAGTCTTGGAGCGGATGCCAAATGATGACAAACCCATCTTCAACCAATGATGCTCCTAAATAGAGTGGGAAAACGGTAAGGAGTCCGAAGGAAGTGAAGGCAGGATGAATGGAGGGTGGCTCAAATGACTGAGTAGATGCGATGATCTTACCCTGAGCTTCCAGAAGTCAGGCGTAGAAAGTAATTTGTCTACACTGATGCAGCCACAATGATTAGACTTGTAAAGGTCTCTTGCTGGGGCCTGGTTGGCTACCAAGCCTATGATTATTTACGGCGCGTCAACCTGCAAAAGCGTGTAAGGTGGTCAATCACGCTAAGTATCCCGGCCCGAAGCTTAACCGGAGGCCGTCATGTTCAACCGAAACTTTTTGAGCCTTTTCTCACAAGTAAAGCACAAGCGATTTGGGTTTCGATTGGTGTTTCAAGATGCCTCACCGGGCACCTTCACCTGCGACCTCGGAGAGTGATGGCGATATCTCCAAAGCCCTCTTCAATGACGGTAGCAGTGTGGCTTCTGATGATGAAGGCCAAACCCAGCATCCAGATCGGAAGGGGCGCATGCTTGCTCCTGGAGAAATGCCAGACCTCGAAGGAGATTACAGCTCTGACGATGCAGGCTACATTGCGGATACCCAGGCTGCATCGAACCGAAAAACCACCAGTCTGAAAGGGAAGCTTAAGGGCGGTGGTTTTCAAGCAATGGGCCTAAATGCCAACTTACTTAAAGCCGTCACCAGGAAAGGGTTCTCTGTGCCAACGCCCATTCAACGAAAGACAATACCCCTCATTCTAGATGGGCAAGATGTCGTTGGTATGGCCAGAACAGGGTCCGGTAAAACGGCAGCCTTTGTCTTGCCTATGATTAAGCGACTCAAAAGTCATAGTCCGAAAGTTGGAGCGAGAGGACTTGTTTTATCTCCATCAAGAGAGCTTGCGCTGCAAACCTTGAAAGTCATCAAAGACCTTGGCAGAGGCACGGACCTGAAATGTGTGCTGCTTGTAGGAGGGGAAAGCTTGGAGGAACAATTTTCTAGCATGGCAGGAAATCCAGACATTGTGATTGCTACACCTGGGCGTTTCTTACATCTAAAGGTCGAGATGGGCCTTGATCTTTCATCAATACGATATGTAGTCTTCGACGAGGCAGATCGTTTATTTGAGATGGGATTTGCAGCCCAGCTGACAGAGATCTTATACGCTCTACCTCAATCAAGGCAGACCCTTCTGTTCTCAGCGACCTTACCCAAGTCTTTGGTAGAATTTGCTCGAGCAGGCCTTCAGGAACCACAGCTTGTAAGACTCGATGCGGACAGCAAGATCTCCCCTGATCTTGAGAGCGCGTTCTTTACCTTGAAGAGCCAGGAGAAAGAAGGCGCCTTATTGCACATTCTGGCTGACATTATAAAAATCCCAACAGGTAAGACAGAAGCCGCTCTCAGAGCGAAAGAGGAAGCAAGCAAGAACAGTAAAAAAAGGAAGCGTGAAGACACTGATAGTATAAGAGTCAAGGGATCACCCACACAGCACTCAACAATTATCTTTGCCGCTACAAAGCACCATGTTGACTACCTCGCCTCTTTATTACGTCTATCCGGGTTTTCTGTCTCGCATGCTTATGGCTCACTGGACCAAACTGCGAGGAAAATCCAGGTTTCGGAATTTACGACAGGAATGACCCATATTCTTGTGGTGACAGATGTCGCAGCACGAGGAATTGATATCCCTGTTCTGGCAAACGTTATCAACTACGACTTTCCTGCTCAACCAAAGATTTTTGTGCACCGAGTAGGTAGGACAGCGAGAGCTGGCCAGCGCGGATGGAGCTATAGCCTATGCAGAGACGCTGATCTTCCGTACCTCCTCGACTTGCAGCTGTTTCTTGGGAGGAGACTGATCCTAGAAGGAAGTGGAGCCGATCTCAACTACGCAGATGACATTGTAGCCGGTAGCCTTGTGCGAGACAAGCTCGAATGCAATTGTGAATGGGTTTCCAAGCTACTCGATGAAGATCTAGATCTATTAGCTCTTAGATCTGTAGCGACCAAAGGCGAGAAGCTGTATCTGAAAACTCGCAATTCAGCATCTGCTGAGAGCGCACGCAGATCCAAGGAGGTCACAGTTTCAAAGATGTGGATGTCCTTACATCCATTGTTTAATGACGGAAAGGATAATGCCGAGATAGAGCGAGAGAACATGCTAGCTCGAGTCAGCAGCTTTAGACCTCAAGAGACCGTATTTGAGATTGGTAAACACGGTACAGGCGAAGAAGCTGCCTTGATGAAGAAGCGAAGAGCGACCATCGAAAACCAGCGAAGGAAGCAACAAGGCTTGCAACGCGAAAACGGCGAGGAACTCCTAAACACCGCTGAAAATCAAATGTCAGAGGCAACGCGGAGATTCTCAGCAGACGAAAACGATCCTCCAAATGATGAGCCAAATATGGACTCGGCCTCTAATGACGAGCTTGAGGTGACTTTCTCCCAGGGAACATCAGCCAAAACCAACAACTTCAAGAATTCCGACTTCTTTATGTCCTATACCCCATCTATGACAAATCTGGCGGAAGACCGGAGCTATGGTGTCCATTCAGGTGGCAACTCGTTTCTCTCTGCTGCTCGCTCAGCCACCATGGATCTCACAAACGACGACGGGGAGAAAGGCTTTGCTGAGCCCAGTCGCCCCAATGGCATGCGATGGGATAAGAAAAGTAAGAAGTACGTCGCTCGGGCCAATGATGAGGATGGCAGCAAAGGGAAGCACATGATCAAAGGTGAAAGCGGACAGAAAATTGCTGCATCTTTCCGCAGTGGGAGATTTGATGCTTGGAGGAAGTCGAATAAAGTAGCTAGACTGCCGCGCACTGGTGAGAACGAGACTACCGCGAATGCAGCGAACAGGAGCGGAAGCAAAAGGTTCAAGCATAAGGCGGAAAAGGCGCCAAAGGAAGCTGACAAATACCGTGACGACTTCTACAAGAGACGAAAGATGGTAGAGAAAGCTAAAGAGGAGCGGAGGGGAAGGTTCAGGGACGGGAAGGGGAAGAGTGAGATCAAGGGCGTCGATGATGTGCGTAAGGAGAGAGGATTGAAGGAGAGGAGAAGAGAGAAGAATGCTCGGCCTGGCAAGAGGCGGTAGCTTTACCCATATGCTTCATACAGGCAATGATCTCTGTTCATGACGGGGAGCGCGAAGCTGTCGGCAACTGTCATGGTCTTTGAAAAGGGATAGCTCACCTACCGCCGCATTTACTATGGCCAAAAAGATCCTTCCACTCGCAGGCGCCTTACTGCAAAGACTTGATAAAATACAGTCTGTATACTCCACGCCGTATTCCTGCCGAGCAACACCCCGTCCATAGAACGCTGGCTAGAGTGCGGTGACGGATCATTCTGCAAGCAGACAGTGGAGGGTATCAGTAAATTGAAAGGCATACCGATCGATGACATGATGAGTCGGATAATGTGATAGGCCAGAATGCAGGATAGGGGAAATCATGCTGTAAATCACATCCCATCCCCTTTGCCCCGTTCATGCATCTAAATACTCGGCTTTCTAAACACTTGTGTATTCGCGCTCCAATGCTTGCTCGACAGCTCTCAGCCTCATTTGTATTTGGCAGCATGGTAATTCGGTCACTCATTGAATTCGATGTACAGATCAAATAGGAGAGGACAATATGCCGTAAACTATAGGAGAACATGCAAATCGTCAATATCAAACCGGTTGAAAAGACTCCATACGTAACGGAAGAGAAGCAAGTGGCGTAAAGTAAAAAGAACGCTCTACCGGCATTGCCGAAACTTGCTATCCCGTGGCCTCAGTCGAGCAAGCATTTGGCGTTGGAATCAAGATTGGTCGACGTGCCAAGAGCGGAGCCAAAAAAATCAGTTGTAATGCATTGACATCAGTACCTACGGTCGAGGCCTGTCCTCGAGGTCAATCTCTGAGATATGCAATTTCAAATGGCATTTGGTGGCCTAGCCGACAAGATCTATTGAGGGCATCTTCTTAGAAATTGCGGAAGCTTGCTTCTCCATAGGGCCAGTTTCATCTCTTGCAACAGAATTCTTATAGGTATTTCTACCCTAGAGGCAGCGTTGGTGAGCGCGAGATCACTTGATAGAACCTCGGAAGGCTATTCTAGGGCGATCTAGCCAGAGTTGGCTAGCCAAGATGGTATATCTATCTAACCTCGGCAAGTGTCTCCATGATGCGCTTCTCCGTAAATACGAAATACGATGCTCATGACTTTCTTACTTGCTTTTTGCAACGACATATAAACGCTATCCTCCTTGCTCTCCTTCATTTGAGCTTCTGCCGTACCTCAGGTATCTGTTGGTTTCACTAACAAAATAGACATCCTCCACAGCATCAACGCTTAGGAGTATGGGCCAGAGCAAGTCCCAATCTCTCCCCATTCTCCCTTTGCCCAAGGGATCCGTCCTCCTACCTGGAATTACTCTTCGCGTACCTATAACTGACCGCAAAGATATTCCTGCGCTCCTCTCTACTGTATTCACTCGAGATAGGCGCCCAAGGCCCGACGCCACAGCTATCGCCATTGGCTGCGTGCCCATAAACTCTGGTCTGCTCCGATCGGACGGCCAACGCCTGCTGGATGATGGAGGGTCAAAAAGCCGCCGGCGTATTGATGATGAGGATACCAACCCTGGTGACGCTGATCACCGTGACTTGTTCATGTACGGCACTGTAGCCAAGATATCCGGGGTACAGGGGCGGAGAGCGGATGACTTGTCTTTGATTGTCGAAGGGATCAGGAGGTTCAGAATTGATCGATTCACTCAAATGAGGCCATATTACGAGGCTGAAGTAGCGTTCTTGGATGAAGAGGGTGAGTCTGCTGAAGCTGCTGCATTTACTAGGCTAACTACTTTTCTTAGTCGAAATAACGGATCCTGAAACACAAACACTGTTTGAACATCTGAAGCAGCTTTCTCGGGAACTTCTGACGCTCGTACGAGTGGCGTCCTCCCTTCCACGCTCGTCTACAAATCTCTCGCCCCTACTTGCCAGCCGGCTTGAGCTTTACGTGGCAAAGAAAGAACTGGCTGAAGCAGGTGTCCTTGCTGATTTCATGACCAATGTCGTGGAAGCGTCACTGGAAGAAAAGCTACGTGTACTTGCTGCATTGGACGTCAAGGAGAGGTTAGGCCAAGTAATTGAGCTTCTCAACCGGCAGGTAACTGGTATGAAGGGAAATATCAAGATTACAACCATTACGAGCTCGGTACCAAACCAGGGTCTAGACATCAACAAGATCAGCCGCAAGGACAGAGAAGGTCTGATGCGTCGAGCAATGGGTACACTTGGAGGCTTCAATCCAAGTAATATTTCTGCCCTGGGCGCTCCCGATGAGGGAGGCGACGAGGAACCCAATGAGATGGAAGAGCTTAGAAAAAAGCTCGAGGAAGCCAGGTTGACCCCCGAGGCACAGAAAGTAGCGGACCGGGAGATGAAAAGATTAAAGAAAATGAATCCCGCGCAAGCTGAATACGGTGTTTGCAGGACTTACCTAGAAACGCTTGCAGAAATCCCTTGGACTGCAGCGACGGAAGATCAATTAGGTGTGGAGACCTTGAAAAGGGCTCGGAAGCAGCTCGATGACGATCATTACGGTCTTCAAAAAATAAAAAAGCGGCTTTTGGAGTATCTCGCGGTATTAAGGTTGAAACAAGCAGTGAACGCTGATCTTGAGGCTCAAATCAGTCAAGCAAAGGCAGAAGCTGCGCCGCCCGGGCACGTCGATGGGGAGCCAGACGGCGATTCGGCTCGAGAGGAGCCAGAAATCGATTCTTCTAAAATTCAGATTCTACAGAGCAAGCGACGAGTTGACAAATCGCCTATCTTACTTCTCGTTGGTCCTCCAGGTACCGGGAAGACTAGTCTTGCCAAGTCAGTTGCCACTGCTCTCGGACGAAAATTCCACCGCATCTCCCTTGGAGGTGTCAGGGACGAAGCAGAGATCCGGGGTCACAGAAGGACTTACGTAGCAGCAATGCCCGGACTGATCGCGAATGGGTTGAAAAAGGTCGGCGTGAACAACCCAGTCTTCCTACTTGATGAGATCGACAAAGTAGGAGGCTCTAACTTCCACGGCGACCCATCTGCCGCTATGCTTGAGGTGCTCGATCCGGAACAAAATCACAGTTTTAGTGATCACTATATCAACATTCCTATTGATCTAAGCAAAGTTCTCTTCATCGCCACAGCAAACACTCTCGACACTATTCCGCCTCCTCTCCTTGACAGGATGGAAACCATTCAGCTTTCTGGCTACACCACGGTTGAGAAGCGCCATATCGCCAACCAGCACCTGATTCCTAAGCAGATTACCACAAACGCCCTTACCTCATCAGACATCGATTTCACAGATGATGTTGTCGATACGATCATAACGTCGTACACACGCGAGTCCGGCGTCCGCAATCTCGAGCGCGAGATCGGCTCCGTCTGCCGCTACAAGGCTGTTGAATACGCAGATGCCAAAGACACTTCAGCGCTCGACAAGTACAATCCTCGCATTTCAGTGTCTGATTTGGAAGAAATCCTTGGCATTGAACGCTTCGACGAAGAGATCGCAGAGAAAAAGTCCGTTCCTGGCATCGTTACTGGTCTGGTCGCGTATTCAAGTGGCGGCCAAGGCAGCATACTTTTCATCGAAGTGGCTGACATGCCCGGTAGCGGTCGCGTGCAACTCACTGGCAAGCTGGGCGATGTGCTCAAAGAGAGCGTGGAGGTTGCTTTGACGTGGGTCAAAGCACATTCCTATGAGCTTGGCCTCACTCACGATGCCAACGAGGATATCATGAAAAATCGCAGCGTCCATGTCCATTGCCCATCAGGCGCGATCCCAAAGGATGGGCCGTCAGCAGGTCTTGCTCATACCATTGCGCTGATCTCACTGTTTAGCGGGAAAGCTGTCCCGCCGACCATCGCAATGACAGGTGAAGTAAGCCTTCGTGGTAGAGTCATGCCTGTTGGCGGTATCAAGGAGAAATTGATTGGTGCGCACCGGGCTGGCGTTAAGACGGTCCTTTTACCTGCGCACAATCGTAAAGATATCAAGGATTTGCCCCAGGAAGTCAGAGATGGCTTGGAGATCATCCATGTTACTCATATTTGGGAGGCCATGAGGCATATTTGGCCTGAGGCGCATTGGCCGGGAGAGCAGCACCTTGCTGGGATTGAGAGCAGATTGTAAATAGTTGCACCAGGTGTGTATGATTGTGTTTGATAGCGATTCAGCCGCATTATTACATTTATCGATTATACGAACTAGCTGATCCATTCATCTGTGAACTCGATCTTGTCGCAGCAGTCACGTGAGACTTAGCTACATACCCCTTGTTGATAGCCTAAAATATCACCAGTGTCGTAACGGATAAGTAGCATCTTTTGTTCCAGACACCAGGAAAGATAGCAAAGCAACCCTCAAACCTAGCCTGGACCTTGGGGATACGGGTCGCATCACCAGAAGCGATGTCATTGGTTCCATTTCTATTGACCTTAAAATCCTCGAGGACTTGCTCTACTGGCTACAGTGCTCGCTTGGAGAGATACATGATAGTTCTTCAAATCTGCCCGTCTGAGGGTTTTCGAGACATTCTCACATTTGAAGAAGCCCTTGTATTTGAGCTCTGTTGGTTCTCGACTTGAAAGGGTCTCCTTTGCTCTCTCTTCGCCCTTCAGTTCCGTAGCCTTTGAAATCTTGGCGAAATCCACGTTTTCCTCATTACATCCCTTGGCAAAGTAGTGGATGGTTCTCTGCCTGGAGTCCTTACCTCCGAGATGAGTGCCTCCCGCTACCGCTTGTACCATAAAGACTCCGTTGTCGAATGTCAGAAGAGGGCAGTCTGCTCTGAAAGCGATCCAAGCATGGGACTGCTGTGAAGATTGATGCTACACCATCGAATATGTAGCTTATTGCTTCGCAGAAGCCAGCAGGCATTGCTGCTCCGAATTTATAGCTAGCATTGTGAGAAGAATCGGAGACATGGTTTGTAATTGAAGATTGACATAATTTCATTGATATATTGACGGTATCTATTCTATCATAGCTTGCAAATCAGCCCAATCGCTCACCCTGTGGTTGGTGGCCTCGCAGTAATCGAAAGGGTTTTGACCACCTCCTATTCCGTGTCGATCTCATGTCTGCACCTTGTGGTCACCGCTGATAGCTTGCTCATAGCTTGGTGGAACGCCCCCCTGTGACGACCCTTCTCCTGGCTGATGCTGTGGAGGTATCGCCATACCTTCCGTAGTACCATAACCCCGCTGCGGCTGCTGTGGGTGCTGTTGGCTTTGTGGAAGGCCTTCGTCGCTCAAAGCTTCTCCACTGGGCCGATGATTGACGTAGTAGTATGTAACTCTGCCGTTCTCGCCCTGATCATTTGGTATTGTTTCATATTCGTAGTCGCTGGGCTCAGGGTAAAGGGAGATAATGTACCAAGCATCTGTGAAGAAATCGAGTCAGTGTCAAAGCTACCTCCGTCATGATGCGGCATTGAGTGGGAAGCTAGATGTGACCCAGGATATGATGAAGGCTGTAGCCTTGGGCTGCAGAGTGAAGCGCGGCGCAGAAGATACAGCATGAGGATTCTACTTACGAAGCAGACCGGGGAGGTAGCCGAGCGCGCAGAGAAGGATATTGATGAGAGAGTCTGCGGTGCAAATGCCCGATTTGATCCATACTGGGAGATGAATTAGTCAAACGGATGCGATTTGCGGCGGTTCATGACTACTTTACCTGCAATAGGAGGAAATAGAATAGCCAAAAGGCCCAAGAATATGTCACTGGTGCACATCTTATATGATGCCTGAATACTGCTCTTGAAGAGCTTGAAGAGAGTCAAGAGGTCCGGTAGGAAAGTACAGAGTCGGAGCCTGCGGAGGATGAAACGTTAGTGGCGCAGCGTAGCTTGGCGTTCTGAATCTGGTTAGAACAGAACTACTGGATCGCCGCGGTCCGCGAACCGCGCGTTGAGAACAATGGAATCAACAAAGAGTCACTTTCGTACGAGGACGCATGCGGAAACTTTACACATTCCATGCATACCTTTTGAACAGCTTCTCTGCACTTATCGAAACAGTTCAGCTGTGACACTCAAAGGACTCTAAATGCCTGATACTGCAAAGTCAATTGTTGTCGCCGTTGTGAGGAGTAGGCACTTCTATACATCACTGCGTGGAGCGAATAAATATAGAAAGTGGAGTATTCTGTCCCGCAGGAAACACCGCATCGCTCGATGACAAGCGCAAACTTCAGACAAGTCAAAGTATCGCCGTTTCACTAGATTTCGTGGGGCCAATTGGAGCCGAGGAGGGACAATAGGCTGCGGGAGTTGATAGTAGATGGAAGAGTGAATAGCATCACTTCACGCAAAGGGCTGGAAACACCAACCACCGCATTTTCGTTTAGTGCCTAGTACCAGAATTACCAGCCCCCCTCGTGTACTTATTGTGAGCTTTTTTTCTTTCCCTCCGACTTTCTTCCTTCAACCTTTACATATCTTGCACACCGAACATACTCAGCTTACATCTTCGCAAATAGCTTCTGGCAAGCTTCATCTTCGCATACATCATTTAATCATCAGCTTCTGGCAAGCGTCTCCATTCAACACCCCGAACATCGGCTTCTGGCAAGCTGCGGACCTTTATCTACCACTTTACCACAACATCCTACACTCTCAAACTTTACCCACAACACCAAGATCATTTCTCGCACTCTCTACAAACTCTCCACAATGTCTTCCGCCGCCGTCAACCCAACCACTCGTACCACCCGTTCTGTCTCCAAGGCTCGTTCGCAAGGATCGGCTGACGCTCAGTCGATTGGCGCTCCATCTGTCGGCGCTCCATCTATCGGCGGTCGATCTACTGGCACTCGTGCAACCCGCGGCCGTGGCTCTCGAAGTGGTGCCACGCCCGCCGCAGCAGCCACAGCTCCAGAAGCGGATCATGACGAGCTGCCTTCAGTCAAAAAAGCATACGGCACTAGCGGCAGGTCCGCTGATCTTCAGCCTGAATCAGCTCGAATTCACAAGCGTCCGGCTCTTGGCCCTATTCTCGAGGCTGTCTCAGGTGCAGAGAACTCCAACAACAACAAGAACGATGCCGATGCGCTGCCAGTCGTCGATGAGGGAGATGAGGGCGGTCCCAGCGATGTTCGAGGAAGCAATCAAAACATTTTCCCCGATTTCATTCAAACTCCCCGCACCAACATCTTCTCTCGTTTCTCCTATCGTTCCTGGTGTCCTCGTCGTATTGTTCAGAGTTACGCAAATGAGGGCGAGTGGGTTGCTCAGCAACAGCAGATTTTGATCGAGGAAAACCGTAACAAGAAGATTATGGCCAGAGTCGCCACAATTCTCTTGTACGCCTTGTTAGTGCTTTCATTTGGCTTTGTCGGATACAAAATCCCCAACATCATCGGCTACGTCTCAGACATTAACACATTCCTACCTGCCACAACCGGAAACCATGCGCTCGGCAACGTCACAGCTCATGACTACAAGCTTTTGAAGCATCGTCTCGACTTGGTTGAGCAGCATTTACACAACCTACCCACCTCGTCTACCACATCCAATCCTACAGTTGAGCACCAGATCAATTGGTTCACTCCAGGTTTCGGGGCGATCGTCGACGTTGAGCTTTCGTCTCCGACTACCACTTTCTGCGATCCGACATGGAAGCCCTGGCCATTTGGCAACATGCTTGGACAGTCGTGCCCTCAATTGCCCATCTCCCCACCTCACAAGATGGCCCTTCAACACTGGGATGACCCAGTCCAGGATCGCTGGTGTGCGCCGCGCTCTGGCGGCAAATTACAGCTCGCTATCGAGGTCATGCGACCCATCCTGCCAACCCAGCTTGTTGTCGAATACATGGCCAAGCAGACCAGCCCGACCGGGTTCATGGAGTCGGCGCCCAAGGAGATCGAGCTGTGGATCCGTGTTGACGATGACGACGTTCGTGCCAAGATCAGCCGCGCCATCTTCGAGTGGCATCCTGAGCTCTGGGAGGAATCGTCGCCGCAGCAGCGAGAGCTTCACCTGAAGCGAGACCTGGGTGAGAAGTACGTTCCCGTGGGAAGATGGATATATAACATATACGACCAAGCGAACGTCCAGGGCTTCACGATCCCGACGCCCCTCCTCGAATTCGGGGTGCACAGCACCAAATTCGCCATCCGCGTCAACTCCAACTGGGGCAACGTGGACTTCACGTGCATCAACCGCTTCCGGATGCACGGGGTGGATGCCTCTGGCATCGAGGAGGACTTGGAGGAGGATCCAAAGGTGGTGCGGGGGTAGGGGGGGGGGCCGACTTGTAGGCCCGGGGGGGAGGAGTGGGGGGAGGTGGAAGGGGGGGCGAGGGGGGAGCCTGTCAGCATCGGATACCCCATATAGTTGTCATTTGAGCGAGCGTTTTCACGAGATGATGATGCAACGCAGATAGTAATTTCCAAACATTGCCGCGCCGGCTATCATCCCTATGCCTTGGATGTGAAGATGGTGACTTACTCGCCTGTTGGCAGCCTTCTGCTGATTGATGTTGATCCACCCTCACAGTATCCCATCGTTATCCTCCACATTCGCATACTGGCAACGTCGGATTTTCCAATTTCTAGCGCGAGCTGCTCTATTCAAGGAAGTTCACGTCAATGCATCTACTTGAGTTCAAAGCATCGTTGTGCTGCTGGCGTCCGCACTTCGTCTCCTACGAAGGAAGGCATGCCTTCCAGCTCAACGGCCATGAACCCCACCACCATCAATTCATCACTTAGGCTCCAGCTTCCCTCGGCCCTGGCCAGATGCCGATAAAGATGACGGCAAGGGAGAGCCTAATGCACGACATGCATTCTTCAACAGCCTCGAGCCATGCTCCTGCCATCTGGGCTGGAGCGGACTCCGTCTACGAAATGACGGTGGATCAGGCTGGCCGCAGCCACGCGTTTGTTATCGTCGCTCACGTGGATCAGCACACCCTCTCGCTCACTCACCGCTCCCGAGAAAGATGCAGTTTCTCTGCAGTTTCGTGGCCTTGTCTCGTCCGCCGGGCAGCGTACGCCGCACGACGGGCATGGGTGGATGCTGGCTAGATTTCGACATGCAGTCTTGACGAAGCCGACGCAGGTCAAATAATCAAGTACATGGTGTGAGAGAGGGATGGCCGTGGTCTTCACAGTGGCCCGTGGCGGGTTTCCTCGGCAGCAAGTGCAAGCAGCCGTTTGCAGTCTTGCCGTCACCATTCTGCACGTGCCATGTGGCTGCAGCGCCGGAGACCACCTCGACTGTGCATGTTGCATATGATTACTTCATTCGAGGTCATCATGACTGTTTCCTTCGCCCCATGAAGATAAGAAGTTTTGCTTGACCAGGCAAGTCGACATTGGTACTCGGGTAGCTCCACATTCGAAACTCGTGCACGGGCCCCTGTGCTCCAGCGGTCGAGGCTGGCGGCCGTCCGAATGCAGCTAATGCAGGTCGAGGCCGGCTTCAGGCACATGGCATCGTTTCCTCCTGGCGGGACCGGTACGATGATTGGCGGCAGACATCTGTCTAGCGCATGAGGATCGCCCGACCTGGCCGGCGCTATCCCTTCGCTTGCCAAGGTTCCCTGAGTACATTACCTTGCAGTCCGATCCCCTAGTGTGTCTGAAGTCTGAAAGGACGACACCGTCATGGCTCCTCGCAAATGCCAGACAGTGTCAGTGTCCGGCCATCAAGTAGGCCGGATGCAGAAGAGGAAGGGGGTTTCCATTGGTCATAGACTGGAAGCTTTCAGGCTTTAGCCTTTCGGGGCAGAGTGTGAAAGCACCACCATCTAGAAATCTTCCGGAGAAAGAGTGGTACGATATAGCCACGCCGCTCGTAGCTCCTGGCGGGGCTGCTGTCGTGCTGGTCATATCCTACCACCGACCATCCCATCGGTATCTCTCCCCATCAAGCACCATGAGTAGCCTGGTCGCTTGTATAGCATTGAGATCTTACGTGCGAAAGAAGCCATATCATATAGCCCTCTGTTCCCACTCTCTCAACTAGAGCCTCCCGACCCGCTCGCTGTGATCTTCTCACACTACTGCTGCTACCGCCAGTCGACGACTTGCCCATCAAGGCGCTCAGCCGCTGTCTCCGAGACCCTGCATCCACGAAACCAGAGTCGCTGCAATTGTTACACAAACGGTCAGCCGTCATGGCGGTAAAGGCGACCTCAGATCAGACCAATGTCATGGCCGTGACGGAACGGGTCACATCCATCTTTTCCTTGCTCGGCATCCTCTTCATCTTGTCCACTTTTCTGTTGGGCAGAGGTTTCGACAAACCCATCAATCGCCTGGTGTTCTTCGCGTCATGGAGCAACCTGGGGATGAACATTGCCGCTTTGATAGCGGAGGATGGGATAGCCGCTGGTCGGACATCGTCACTGTGCCAGTTTCAGGCCTTTGCTATCCAGATGTGAGTGAAGACGTGACTTGACTGTCGGAGAGCGGCGCTGATCGAAACCCCAGGTTTCTTGGGGTTGATGCTCTGTGGGCGCTCTGCATGTCTTTCAACGTCTACCTGGCACTTTTTCGCGGATGGACTGCTCAGCGTATGCGGGCTCAGGAGTGGAAGTACTTCGTGGCCTGTTATGGATGTTCTTTCATACCGGCACTGGCCTACTTATTCGTGAACACCAGGAAACGAGGGAAAGTATACGGCCCAGCTTTGGTACGTCCGTTGAACCTCGCGATCTTAATTGCGCTGATCAACATGTAGCTCTGGTGCTGGGTTGACTCTAAATGGGACTTTCTCCGCGTCGCTACTTTGTATGGCATTGTCTGGTCTGTCTCTACCAATGCCCTTCGAGCTCCAGGGGTCTAACGAACCAGCAGGCTTGCTCTGGCCTTTGCCCTAGTGATATACGCAATGGCCTTCACCAAAGTATGGAAAAACCGCCATGAACTCACTGGTCTTTTCAATCCTTCAACGAACATCCATTCGAGGGAACAATCACGACCGAGATCGATATCACCACCACTGCCCGCCAAGGCTCCAAGGCAGGGACGAGTTCCCCAAAGGATGAAGAAGCAGCCACTCCAGTCACCCCGGGCGTCGAGTACCTTGATTACAATCCTTACAGCGTTAATGTCAGGGTGGGCCCGAACGACGGACAACGCAAACAGTCCGCGGCACAAGACATATTCAAAGTGCGCAGCCTAACTCGAAATCACGCCTTGAGCGAGACCAATGCCGATGCATGGCTATACGCTCGAGTGGCATTCCTCTTTTTCTGCTCGCTGCTAATTTGCTGGGTCCCCTCTTCCATCAACCGACTCTACTCCATCTCGCACCCCGACAGATTGGTTTTCTGGCTCAATTACATCGAGACCTTTGTACTTCCCCTCCAAGGCTTCTTCAACGCTATAGTCTACATCATCACCTCGCAGACCGCATGTCGCAATCTATGGCGCAGCATAACCGGTGCGCAAGAATTACCTCGAAAAAACAGCACAGTTGCTGGAATGCATGGTATGATGCCGACGAAAGGAGACATGAAGCTCGAGCGCATCGGAATGGGCAAGGCGGAAACGAAGCTGGATCGGTTCACGAGTCGCAGGACGAGCGAGAGGTTAGAGAGCGATGCCACCAGTGTTACTAACCTGAGGGATTATTGATGATCTGATTTGTTCCTACCAGGTTGAGATCTTGACAGATTTGAAATGGTTGAAGCGACAACAAGCGATGGAGTTGGCGGTCATTTGGTTTTCGGCACACGGACTATGATATCCCCCACGGTTGTTCTTTTTTTTTTTTTTGCATATGCTCGCTGGATGAATACACTGGAAATTTACTGAGCTGTTGATCGGCTGCGTCATTCGCACGTTGGAGGATAGGAATGTGGATGGGATGGTGGCATTGGGTTTGCTGCTGTCTTGGCTGGGTGCTTGGGTAGGGATGTGGAAG
>JAABUP010001017.1_pt1 | contig 60169 bp, 63 predicted proteins | sample 5559201 | NCBI WGS metagenome assembly JAABUP01 (sample SAMN10711887, study PRJNA513373) | rock metagenome | isolation source: Antarctica rocks | place: Antarctica | reverse complement strand
AGAGCATTCATGACTGCTGACTGAAGCATGATCAAATGAAACACATTGTGAATACTCAACAGTGTGTTCAGACAGAAGAAATGTGAGCTGATCTTCTTAACAATGGTGTACTTGACATTCTTTGCATCAAACTTCTTGCATAAATGATCTGTATGTATGTTTTTAAGGTTTAGTCAGACCTTGTTTTCTTTCTTGAAGTTATAAGACTGCTGTCTCTTCTGATTCACTGTTTCTTTCTGTATCTGTTAAGTGACAGTCATAGTCATCTGTGCTCACTCTGTGACTTCTTTCATTCTTTATACAATTTGATCAGCTTTCTGTACTGAACTTTTTGCAGATCATACAGGCTTTAACTTCTCAAATAGTTGTAAAGACTTCATGTAATACTCATGAGACAAGAAGAAGAGACTCACTCTCATTGAGATGAAGTCATGATTGTTTATGACTAACTCAGTCATGAGAAGCAGGCTTGCTTAGTTGTTCTGACTATAATTGAAGAATGTACAAATGTACAGCTCAACATTCTGATTCATTTGCTCAGTTGCTTCATCAGTTTTCAGATAATATGCTGTGAACACTCTTTGTACAATCTTCAAAAGTTGACAGACTCTTTTTCATAAACTGCTCACAAACTGAGTGCCTCAATTTGAGACTATTGCAGTAAAAAGCTCATAAGCTCAGTAGAAATGTTGTACAAATGTCTGAGCCACTCATTCTGCAGTCATATTCTTGCATGATTCAAGTATTATTCTCTTGTTAAAACAATTTGTAATTATCAGAAGGTTCATACAATCCTCACTTGACAGTAAATCTACTACAAAGTTGATGAATATCTTTTGTCAAATTTGCTTCAATACAGGTAAAGGCTTCAAGAAGCCTTGTCAGCGGTCTTTTCAGCTGTTGTTCATATAACATTTGTTGCAATTTCAGCAGAATGTACAGACATTCTGTAGCATTTCAGGTCAAAAGAACTGTTGTGATAAAAGAGCATCAGTTATATTTCTTTTTGAGTGTTCAGTCATTGTTGAGTTATGTGTATACTGAATCAGTTTTGTACAAAGAGATTCTGAGAATGACACTCAGTGTCTTCTGCAAAACAGTAACTTTTCTTCATCACTCAAGAAGCATTCTGTTATGAATACTCTCACTTTTAAAACAGTAGAAAATGATCTCTGTTTCTCACAAATTATCTGACAAAGCTCATTGTACAACTCATCTTTTGCTTCAGCATTTACTCACATCTGTTTGAGATCTGTAATCTCACTGAACAAGTTCTGATCTTGTACAAGCACAGAGACTGATATGTCTGTTACTGTCATTGAGACAGTCTGTATAAGCTTGCTCATCATCTCAGAACATATTATCTGCATCATACAATGTTGTACTCTGTTATTTGAGAGATTCATTGACACATTTTGCTTCTGTCTCAATAAAGCATCTGCTCTCTCATTCTGCTTACTCAGCAAGTATAGTATGAAGAAGTTGTATCACAACAGTATTAAAGACCATCTCATTTGTCACTCTGTAAGCTTTTTAACTGTCATAAAGTATTTCAGATTTTTGTGATCTGTAAAAATCTGAAAACTTGACACACTTCTCACTTTTTCAAGCATTGTATGATGATCAGCATCTCTTTATCATAAATCTTATAATTGCACTCTGCAGATACATTCTTCTTTAAATAGTAGACACAGAGCCTTCACACATTATTCACTAACTGCAGCAGAATTTCATCTATGCATCAATCTGAGAAATCTGTTTTCATCACAGTTGTACATGTATGATCAAACAGAACTAGAATCAGCACTGAAATGAACATAGTCTTTAGCTTCTTAAAACCTTAATCAGCTTTCTCAATTCACTTAAAAGATGTGTTCTTTTGTACAAGAATCATCATTGACATAATCAGATTAAAAAAGTTCTTAATGAACTTTCAATAGAAGTTTGCAAAGTCTATGAAACTCTATACTCTCTTTATTAACTTAGAGACTTGTCAGTTCATGATTGTCTTCATCTTTTGAGGGTTCATTTGTATACTCTTTTCAACTTTCAAAATGAACTTTAGATACTTGATTGACTTGACTTCAAACTTACATTTATCAATGTCAATCTGTAAGTCAACTTCTCAAAACTGTAGTAGTACTTTTTGTATATAATCTTGATGCTGATGCAAAGATTCATCAGTGAAGATAAGAATGTCATTCACATAAACTGAACAAAACTTATCTAGAAAGTCTCACAAAACTCAGTTAATATATCTCTGAAATGTGCTTGAAACATTGACTAGCTTAAAAGAAGTCATCATTCATTCATACAACTCATACCTTATATAAAATGTCATCTTTCATTAATTTTCTGCAGCAATTTGAATCTTGTGAAATGCCGCTATGACATTCAACTTAATGTATCATTGAGCTCATCTGATGTTCTGCAGAGTCTCATATATTAATGAAAGAAGATAATGATTCTTCTGAGTGATTTGATTTAAGTCACAGTAGTTCACACAGAATCAAAGTTCATCTTTTAACTTCTGTACAAATAAGACAGATGCTGCAGCAAATGAGTTACTGACTCATATGAACTGTTTATTCAAAAGTTCTGTTAATGTCTTGTGCAACATTAGTAGCTTCTCTTTTGTCATGCTGTATAGAGGATCTCAGAGTACTTTTGACTTTTTTTTATCTATCTCTTTTAGTTTGATTCAATGATCTGTGTCTTCTTTTCTTAAGAAAGGTACCTTCTCAGTCATTGTATGATCAAACACATTTAAAAACTCATGATAATGATCAGAGAGTATAGTTCTCAGATCAGTCTTCTTCTGTAAGATTAAGACTTTTTCAATATTGATTATGCTGATTAAAAACATCTCAATCTTCTTCTGTTTCTCTTCTTTTTTCTGTATAAGGTTTGTAAAGAATGTAGCTAACATTATAATATAATTGAACTCACTCTTAGTAGAAGCTTTTCTGTTTCATACAATAGTTTCTGTAAATTCAATCATAAGAGAGACTCTGCTTGCATTCAATATGATCTTGTTCTGCTTCATTCATGATAAACTTAGTATAAGATTGTAGAATGTTAACTTAAAAACAATATAAAAGAATGCTCTTGACTTCTGATGTCTGTTAATATCAATTTGTATGACAGCTACTTTATTTACTGATGAATCTGAAGGTTCATCAAACTCTGTAATCATATGAGGTCTTATCTTCATGCACTGTAGATTGTAATTTTTAGCAAAGCAAGAAGTGATTATTTCATAAAACAGACACTCTGTGTTGTACAAGATATGTGCATATAACTTCTTATTGACTAATGTTGACATAGTGAAGAAGACACTGTTCATCTGTTTCTCAAACTTCTTTCAGCTTTTATCACATCTTATATGCTTTCAGCTGCAACTTCTGCTAAAAGCTACTCTTTTTTTGAGTTCTCTTCTTCTTCTGTTGTCTTCTTTACAGTCTCAGCAGCAACAATATTGATAACATAAGGTTGTACAGCAGGCAGAAGTTTGCAGTTCTTAATAAAGTGGCTGTTGTCTTTGCAGTGCATGCATAGTTGTTTCATATAACATTCTGTCACTTTCTTCTCTGACATTCATTGTGCTCTGTGTCTCTTCTCAGTCTTTGCTGTTGTCACACTGACATGCTCAGTAGATTCTTAGTTCATGAAGTCTATGTGAAACTGTTGAGTGATGATAGTGATCATTATATGACATCTTGAGTAACAGCCTTTTAAATTGACTTTAAATTGTGACTGACTTGCTGCAGTAAAGTAATGTACTCATTATACAACACAGAAATTGATGTTGCAATCAGGGCTTGTGTGAGCATTACATCTAGACTGTTACTGAGGAATGTCTTCTTAACAGTATCATCTCATTTTAAGTCTTTTGCTTTCAGCAATGTCTGTTCAAAGGTAGTCAGATGTTTAATGAATGGTTTTTCTTTCTGTTTTAAAGCTTTTAAGATATGAGTCACTCTTTTCTTCAATTTTGAATCATTGTACATGTGCTGAAGCTGATTGATCAGCTTCTCAATGATTGTATGATCTAGAACTTTGTTTGACTTAATACAAGTCACAATTCAAGGTGTGACTTGACTTAAAGTCAATTCTTTCAGCTGACTGTGTAAGTATCAGAACTGCACACTGACACTGTTGTCTGACATGTTCACATTCAATTTAGCAACAATTTGTTGTAGTCAAGGTCTGAATTTCACTCTTTTTTCTTCAAATCTGAGTGGGTCAGAGAGATATTGCTTTGAGTGTTAATTCACCTTCATTGCTGCAATGAGCTGCTTTAAAGTGAAACTGTTTGTACAATTGACTGATTCTTGAGAAGAAGGTGATGTTGCAACAGCTGATGTTAAAATAGCTGTATTTATTGATGTAGTCAACATGAGATTGTCTCAATTCATCACAAAGATGTAGAGAAGATTCATACAAGTCTTCATGTTCTGTATGTTTTTCTCTGTATGACTCTTTATACTGTGTAGTTCTGTTATAAGTATTTGTGCTTAAGAAAAAATCTTCTCAGCAATGATCTTTACTTCATCTGTCATAGAGGTTTCTGCACTCATTCTGCACTGATTTCAACAATTGTACAACAAGATCTTTAGTGTAGATCAGGTTTAAATGAGAATAGTATTTTAATGTCACAGGTTTGCAATGAGATCAACACTCAATTGATAATTTCTAAATACAAGAAGAATACTATGAAGAAAAAAAGAAGAGCTTCATACAGAAGTGAGAAGATAATGTGCTTTAATCTTAGAGTCTTAGTAAGCAACTAAACCATAAGACCTTAGTATAAGTTCAACTCATGACACTAGCTAGCTAGCTATGAAGAACTCAATTTAATGTGTAAAAAGAACTCAATTTGTCAGCTAGCTAGTGTATAAACACTGTTGCTATAGACAATAATTTATTGCAACTCAGCTAATTCAGCTCAGAGCACTCAGAGCTGAATCATTGAGCTTAAAGCTAGCTCTGAGCTGAAAATTAGCGCTATAAGCTAAAAAGTCTGTGCTTATGTTTGTGAGCCACCTTTTAACTTGCTGATGTAGTCATTTGTGTCAAGACTGCTTTGTAGACATGCTTTAGCTTTAACTTTGACAAATTTGCTCTGAAGCACTGATCTTAAAGATGCAAAGTGACAGAGTATAAAGCAGCATCTTTATACAGTGATAAACTTTCTTTTAAAACACTATCTTCTTCTTTAAGGTGATAATTGACACAGTGCTGAATTGTCAAATCTTGTCACTGAGAAATTTAAGAATAAAAGTCTCACTTCATGCTGATCTTTTATCTTAATCATGTGCAACAGTAAGACAAATCAGCATAAATGAATTGAATTTACTGAGACAATGCAGAACAAAAACCTCTTAATCTGTTCACTGAGTACTTTTGTCTTTTACTTCTTTTAATGATGACACTGTAGTGATGAAAGCTTCTCATCATTTGTCTGCAGCAGTGATTAATATAATATTTAACTGTTAAAGTGAAACAATCAGCATCTGAAATCTGAGCTGTCAGATAAATAACAGCATCATTGAATAAAGCAGTTCTTTAATGCTATGAGTATTTAATTTATGAAGATTATTCACTTTAAATGCAGCTCTGAAACACAATAAGTGAGATGAAGAGAATGAGTGAAAGTCAGATTCAGTAAGCAGAGCAATGAAATTCTGATCAGATAACAGAGTGCTATTTAACTGCTCTGTTAAGAAAGTTTATGCAGACAATGACTGAGTTTACACTGCATGCTTAAAGCAATTACTACTTACTTTAAGCAAAGAAATCACTGTCTTCTGCTCTGCTTTTTCTTGTCTGATCAGAGCTAGATTACTAACAGAATCATTATTTAAATATGAGTGACTCTGTAAAGTTAAGTCTCACTGATAAAGATTTTCTTGCATTGCTGCAGCAGTTATGAATCATTCTTTTGCAGATATGCTTGTCTTCATTTATTTCTTATTAATTATATGTTTTAGATTTACTATTACTAACATGTGTAAGCAGAATTCTGCTGTTTTGCAAACAGCATATCTCACTCATATAATGTGAAAACACACTGTTTTCATTCATTTAAAGTGATTAACTTACATTTAAACTGTTCTGCAGTGTGTAAATAAATCAGAGAAGCTGAAGAAGTTAAAGCTCTGTAACATTATTTCTGTCATTATGAAATGCATGACTACAACAATGCAGACTCTTTAAAATGAGATTGTTTTGCAGATCACTGCTATATAGCAAAGTGTAGCTGTCATTTTAAAGTAAATGAATGACTTCTTTCTTGACTGAGTGTTTATGCAAATGACACTGATCTTCAGCAAGATGTTTAAAACAATGAATGTTAATATTGTCACTGACTTCTCTGTCTTAATCTCTGTGACTGTGATTTTGACTTTAGTGAACACATTATCTTTTATTAATCTCTGTCTTCACAGTGTCACTGTGAGTATAACACTGACTTTAACAGTCATTGCAAATGCTAGCAAGCTGAAGTTACTGCAGTATATCATGCAGTGAAATCTGCAGACAGTCATGAATCTGTGACAGAAGTAATCAGCAGACATTGATGAAGATCTGTTAATTTAAAGTCTGAATGACAAATAAAGATCTCAATGACAACACAGTTATAAGAAGATGAAGTTCTACAGTCAATGCAAGATTATTGTTGACAAAATATGAACTCAGACAAGACATACAGCTGAGAGAAAGTCTGAGATAGCTTTTTAACTGAAAATGAAATGAAAAGCTGTCACAACATCACTGACAAAGCTTATAAAGACTCTTCATAATGCAAGAAAGAAAACTGCAAAGACATAGCATGTTGCAGAGTCAGAGTATGACACTGAGTGATTATATAATATGTAGAGCTAGTCATATGCAGATCTTCTGCTTAGAGATTTGTGATCAACATTATAACATCAATATAATTATATCATAATTTGCAGACTACTACTATGCTATTTGAACTGTTAAATGTGAAAATATGAAGGCCATGCAACTAGAATCCATTGCATGGTGTTGAATGTGACAATGATGAAGGCATGGTCATTGTGAGGCATCACACAAATGCACATCACAGCTATACTGACAATGCAATTGACTAGCTATGGTTCCCAAATTTTCAGGGCTTCAAACTGACTATATTCTAATATACTACGCAAAAAATTGAACGATTTGGACGGTTCAATTGCAATTTTTCGTTGAGTGAGAGGTCAGCGACGATATGTCGCGCAGACTGACTAATTGGGTGGTCAGCCGCCTGATCAGCCCGCTAAATTGACTTCCGATATCCACATGTTATGATCGTCGCGCTTGACCCACTATATGCGAGGAGTTCCGCTTTGTACTACCTTACCTGACCTACATGTAAATATCAAAATAACTATCCCACATCCAATGACTTCAACGGCACCACTGAGCTTCCTTTTCCCGCTGTGTTGGCACAAGAAATTCCATTAACACGCCTTGAAATCACTCAGCTAGGACAATCAATTATGTCCTGCGTTTCCCTCGACGCTCCCAACACAGCATGTTGTGAGCCAACGCCATGAACATGGCCGATGATGAGGCGCGCAGGAGCATGTCAATCATCCCATATCCTACCAACCGCGAGGTAGTGCTGTAAGCTCCGCTACTATCAACCCTTACGAAGAGAATAGGGCCGTGCTAATTGTGTTCCGATTGCACAGGCGTCATAACGATGCCGTTGTCGTTTTTGATCCTCTCTCTAAACAATTGGTGCTTCGAGATGTCTCTCATCAAAACGATGTTGAATATGCCAATTGCCCCTACTGCCACCGCCCTCTCCGCGAGGGGACTCCGGAGGGGATGCGGGAGCAACGTAGCTCTAGCCCAGGCACCTCAGCGGGCTTCGTGAACCCCGAATACTTTCGTATGCTAGATCACAGCACGCCTGGCTCTGTAGAATCGTCGGCTCCTCCCTCACCAAGGAGACGTCTAGTACAGCCAGTACAGCCAAGCAGAGGAAGTCCAATTCGTCCACCGGCAGACGCAGAGTTTATTGGGAGCTCACCAGTTTCTCCGCCTTCACCTCATGGAATATCATCCACATCCTTCAGCCCAAACTATTTTAAGCGGTTCTTCATAGAGGAAGGTGAGCTTGGGAGAGGAGGAAAGGGTGTGGTGCTGCTTGTCAAACATGTATTGGATGGGGTTTCTTTGGGTTACTTTGCCTGCAAGCGTGTGCCTGTGGGAGATGATCACGAATGGCTAGAGAAAGTGCTCGTCGAGGTCCAACTCCTTCAGCATCTTTCACACCAGAATCTCGTCCCTTATCGACATGTCTGGCTTGAAGAAGCGAAGCTTACAAACTTCGGGCCGAGTGTGCCTTGCGCATTCATCCTTCAGCAGTACTGCAATGCTGGCGATCTCCACCACTACATTTGCAGCTCAGCTCAGTCGACTACCACTACGGAACAGCTCAAGGAGCGGATGCGGCGACGGTCAAAAGGTCAAGTTGAGCCACCAAGAGATCTACACGGGCCACGGAGACTCCAGTTTGAGGAAATATACTCCTTCTTTAAAGACATCACCTCTGGTCTCAATCATCTCCATTCCAATGGTTACATCCACCGCGATTTGAAACCCAGCAATTGCTTGCTGCACGATACTGGTAAGGGTCTGAGGGTGCTGGTCAGCGATTTTGGGGAAGTGCAGATAGAGAACATGGCTAGGAAGTCTACTGGAGCGACTGGAACCATATCATATTGCGCCCCTGAGGTTCTCCGGCGTGAGAGACCTGGCGGCGCGTTTGGAAACTTTACTACCAAGTCTGACATCTTTTCTTTGGGGATGATTCTCTACTTCTTGTGCTTTGCTCAGTTGCCGTACCGTAACGCGGACAATCTCAACGAGGAAAACGAGGATCTTGATCAACTTCGAGAGGAAATCAGTACATGGTCAGGTTTGGAAGACGAGAGGAAAAGGCGCCCAGATCTGCCGGAGAAGCTTTACAAGTTCCTGAGGCGACTTTTATCGCTCGATCCGGCAAGCCGGCCCAGTGCCGAGGACATTTTACATGGTATCCAAACTGGGGCTGGACTGGATGAGGCGGGTGGATTCAGCCATGGAGGATCAGGAGGTGTTTTTGAGGACCTTCGCAATGGTTCAAGGATATCACCAATGGACACTCCCCCGTTGAAGAAATCAACACCACCAACTCCCGCCAGGACCATGTCATCAAGCTTCTCACGATCCGGACAGTCGAAGCTACGGCCCTTGCCGTTCATGAAGGAGCGATGGGGAACTTCATCTTCAATTGAACTAGGTGGAGATGGTGAGACCAGTCCAGGTGGATCGAGCCTCGTACTTCACCCTAGAGTTTCGTCGCCGACAAAGGTTCCTGACATGCCACAATTGATGCCGTCTGTGAGCATTTCTTCGAGGCTATATGGTGCTGTCACGAGCCAAGTGGCTCTTCAAGCTATAAAGATCCTACTCCTTCTGTCGAAGATCATATCAATCACTCGTCCCTGCTCACCTCTAGCAGTGAATCAATGGGTGGCATATCCTCTTCTCTGCCTGGCGGTCCTTGACTTTGGTTTTAGCGAACACCATCAACGGATCTCGCTCCTTTCTCTGGGACTTCACGTTTTACTGGTCGTAATTGCGTTTCGATGGGGATTTTTATGCGTACCAAAAGCATCGATATGGGAAGGGCTATGATACCATGCGGCAGCACTCGCTCTAGGGTGGAAACTATGGAGGATTTATCTGCGGTTCACGGAGAGATCTGATTTCAGCTGGCGTTATGCAATTGTATTTACGAAAGCTGGTTCGGAGGGCGGATCGTCTGTTAGCTCGTACCATACGTCAAGTCCTCAGCACTCAACTTTCAAGATCCAAATCGCGAGTGTTGTATGTCCGTGACCAACTGTTGTGCCGAACACACAACGAGGAGCGGCATGGTGCCATCGCTGATCGACAAGGGGAGCTTTATCTACCCGATCCAAAGGGACCTTATCGCTTACCCTGCCGAGGAACGTTACTTGTACGGAGTAACTGGATGTCTGAGTGGGAAGGCCTCTAGAAACAGAGGCTTTCAACGCCGGTTTTGGAGGCCTCCTCGCCGTGTTGTAGCCGTAGCCTGAGGCTATCGCACATCGTCTCGCGATCGATATCTGTTGACGTAGGCCGCGTACACCGGACGACCTTTGCAGGTTACATTGCTATAAGCAACTAATCAAACGGGTCAATCGATAGATTCACGCGCTGAATCTTGGGTATCTAATGCAGTATATGTAGATAGAATCTCAAATTCCAGGGTTCGTTCCTAGGAATTTCTTTAGTCCCATAATCCCTCTCATTATCACTTCCTACCTTGGCGACCTTCACCAGTTTCTCTAGCCTCGTCAATTCTTCCAGAAAGCCTCCTCACAACCCTTCTATATCATCAACCTTTCGACTTTATCCTTCAAATTTCTGATCTGCCCCATCAAGTCACTCGCCTCGTTCGTAGTCACACTTGCACTAATCACCGCCCTACTAACACCGCATGCCCTCCCAAGCGCGGCTTTACTTGGGACGTATACATATGGAACGTTCTTGTCTTCAGAGAGTAAGGGAAGGTGAAGGAGGATAGCTAAGGGTGCAGTGTCTGCAGCAAGAATGATAATCTCGGAGGTTCCTCGATTAAGAGTTTTGGTCGCTGTTAGCTTTTGTTAGCGGACGTCTAAATATAAATAGCTTATAGAAAGAACTATACCCTCATTTGCCCCCTTCTTTAGTTGACGGTAGTTAGAGGCTTGTTGAACAAGGTCGAGGATTTCTTGAGTAAGAGCTTCGTTGGCAACAGGCCAGGCTGTGGATTTGAAGATTAGAGGATTGGTACTTGTCAACTTAGCTGAGGGTACAGTAAAGCGACTCATACCTGCTGATTGTTCATTTGCCATATTGATGTAATTCTGTGTGTTGGTTGCCGCAAATCGTAGTGTGACCTTAGGTGAATAATGGCGTGTGGAGGTACGAAGGCGATTTGCAAAATCAAATCGCAACTGGGTGATGACTAAGCATTACCACAGAGCCCTCGGGCTCTCTTGGCACGGGAGTCTGTATCAGGACAACCCGATGAAACAGAGACTGTTTATGACAAGCCTAGTATATGTCATCTATTTTTCAATTCAACTGTCGTTGCTTCCTCTGATGTCGAAATACATTTGTGAGTGATAAGAAAGCTAATTAGGCTTAGGGTAGCACAGACATGACTCTTTAGCTATCAATGAATACTACACCGTACAAAGTTGAAAACCCCCAATTGGTGGCACGAAAGGAAAACTTGATACCTTATACACTTCATCGATATAAACGTTAACGTTGCTAATTATATGGGCAGCACACCTGGACCATCTCAAAGGCTTCTATCTGTACTTTCCAAGACTGCAACAGGCGAATCCGTGACAAAGCCGACCTTGCGATCCACGAAAGAACACATACTGAGGAGAAGCCTTATACCTGTACTCATTTGGGCTGCAAAAAGCGATTCACTCAAAGTGGCAGCCTTGCGAGGCATGAAAGAACACATACTGGGGAGAAGCCTTATACCTGTACTCATCTGGCCTGCGAGAAGCATTTTACTGATCTCGGCAATCTCAAATCGCATCAAAAGATACATACAAAGGAAACGCCTTATGCCTGTTCTTATCCGGGCTGCAACAAGCGATTTAATCATAGTGGCACTTTAAAAGTACATCGAAGGATCCATACTGGGGAGAAGCCTTACACCTGCACTCATTGCAACCGTCACTTCGTTAGTAAGAGCCACCTTATTTCGCATCGAAGAACACATTCTAGAGAGAAGCCCTATGCTTGTACTCGTTGCAATCAGCGCTTCATCCATCATGCCGACCTCATTTATCATCAAAGATCATATACAGAGAGATTGTGCAGTCGATGTCGCGTATGGGTTGTTAAAGAAGATTATAAGCAGCACTTTCAACATTGTGCTTACCGACAATGTCAGAGCTGTGGGCTTCGACTTCTGAACAAGGAGGTGTTTTGGAAGCATGCTCTAGAATGCTCTGTAAGAGAAGACAAAATCCACAATCAGATCTGCGGTGCGTCGTTTACATGTGAAGAACCTACTGGTAATCATTCTATTTTTTGTGAGCGACATCGAGGTAAGATACTTTTCATCAGGAATTTGGGACGGCTGAAAACTAATATTAATCTAGATAAAAAAAGACATGAGCATTACCGTCATCGACTTTATCAAAGTAGTCGTAAATTTAGCGAGAGTCGCTTGAAGAAAACACTCAGTAAGGCTGAAATACAAGAGCTTTGCAACAAGATACAGGAGTACAGAGAAGAAAAACGACTACCGATCGCAAGAAGATGGCTATCCTATCGAGATCAGTGGGAGAAAAAGAGCCATGACCTAGTTTTCCTAGACACTGAATACTCAAACTACTCACCCGGGACAACTTTACTTATGGAAATCTGCCTTTATAACGCTGCTGGCCAGGAAATTATTGACACAATTATCAATCATAAGTGTACAATCCAGGCACTTTATGATCGTAGCGACTGTATTCGTCACCGTTGTCTCATCCGAAAGGTTTACGGGCCACCGCGGGAAGAGATTACCCCTGGAATGACTATAGGACAGGTGGCAGACATATTGCACGAGTATGGATTTGGAAATAGAACACATATCGTTGAGTGGTCATCCAGCTTTTGCGATTATAACCACCTGTATCAGGCTCTTAAGTCTATTCAAAGAGATGGCCTAATGCCATCTAAGGCGGAAAATTTTCGGGCCATGTTTGCATGGCGGGCTGCCCTTACTGATTTCCCGGTCTCATTTCGTCTGTCGGATTTGCATCGGATTGTGATTTCCAAATGATCAAATCCTGCCAAAGCAGGCGCACCGAGCCAAGCCTGATGTTGAGATGTTGATGAATCTGACCAGGGTCTATTTCCGAGGAACTCTAGAGAAGGCCGCTCGTGAGAAGATCACGAATTACCTATGTCCAGTGACAGCTGCAACTTCAAAAAAGATAGATTCTCTTTCTGTCCATTCCGAAGTTGGGGGATCTGGTGACGTCGCAAGCGAAGAGGCAGAGTTCAGTGATTCTTCCTTCAACGATGAAGATTCTAGTGACATTTTCCAGGCTGACAATATGGAAGAAGAGCTGGAGAACGAAGACATAGGGGACGTACAGGAGGATCTAGAAGAAGAAGACTTGGGGTGGATGGGGGGAGAAGATTTCTGGGACATGGGAGAAGATAAGGAAGAAGTTAATGAAGATGTGGACTCTGAAGACATCGAAGACAATGATATGGCTGAAGATTGGGTTGAGATGGCAGTCGCGGAGCAGGAAAACATGGACGGGAAAGATGATGAGAACGCTGATGATAAGGAAGGCTCGGAGGGCGATGCGCTAAATGAGATGGACAGGGCTAGCAAATGGTCTCGTTGCAAATTTCAGAGAAATTGCGCAGACAACGACGCGGATTTAAACGACCTCAATAAAGCTTACTCAAATAAACGTCCCCGTACGTCAAACAAAGTGTCGGCATCTCCAGCTTCTTTTAAAGCCAAGGAGGACAAAGAGGCTGAGGATGGCTCAGAGCTCTTCTGCCTATGTCGAATGCCAGCAGATCAATATATGGTTGCGTGCGATGGCGGATGTGAGGACTGGTTCCATGGAGCGTGTGTACAGATTAGCGAGGAGGATGGGGATCTGATTGACAAGTATATTTGTGAGTAGTCCAACCTAGCACTATCTATTTGATATTTGGAGACTTGCTGACACACTTGACTTGACTAACTGCAGGCCCAAACTGCGAAAAAGAAGGCAAAGGCCGCACAACAAAGAAACCTATGTGACACCAAGATTTCTCAAGGAAGGAGAGGTCCAATAGGCATGCGATCTTGCCGAAAGTCTTATCAGTAGTTTCAGGATCATCATAGCTAGAACTCATACAACACAGAGTACGATTCAGGCTTCAACCCATTTCAACCATTTCTATCGCCGGGTGCTTACAGAGACGGTTTCCGCAAGCCCGCCAGTCTCTCTAAGAAAGATGTTATGACGGCGGGTTAAGGACGGAACTTGATTAACTACCTTAAAGCGTAGTACTACCGCACTGACCAATCTAGTCCTTTCAAAGGAAGATATCGCGGGAGCAGGAAAAGGTAGATATATATATTGTGCGACCGCTTTTCCAATGACTACCCAGTTGCGAGGACGCCAAGATTAGCTGTGAAATTGTTAGCCTGAGACATTGAAATAAGAAAGAGTAATGCATGCGTAAACAAAGATAAATGCGGCGTGCAAATGGGGTGGGTTTGAAGTGGAAGGAGTGGAGGGAACCGCGATGAAGTTGTTGAAATCGACACAACACCCTTGATACTGGTCACGTGACAGCACTAGCGTATAGTCTAAATTATCGAGTAGAGTACTCGACTCCATAGCTACTAGGTAACTAAATAATCAACACGCGTTCAACTATTTGCACCTCTTAATTAAACAGAATTTACTTCAATGTGAAGACGTCAAAGTTGAAGATGAAAGCGGCATGAAGCTTTACCGGAACAGGAATGACTATACCTGATAGGAAGCTCGCTCAGACAGAGTTGTACGAAGTACTTAATTACATCATGGAGTGCATGTAGATAATCTACTGGACTTTTATCGCTCTCCTTCCCGCCGGGCCAGGGCGCGATGGTCAAGGCTTGACGATGATTACTTGTATGGACTACCAGTCTCTGCTGCTGCGAGGATTCGGCATTTAGCTGTTAGGGCTTCCTACCGGGATTGACACTTCAGCGCAACATTCATTGACCGCTCTAGACCTGCCAGCACTTCGTACCTTCTCGACAACAACTGCAAGATGCGTTTCTTTATGATACTCAGCCGTTTACTGGCTTTCTTTGGGCGCTTAGAACTCACATCAGCGAACTGGAAGAGCTCTAAGAATATCATGATGAAGAGATCTATGGACTCTTTGATCAACCCTAAGGTCTTCATCATTGGCATGGTATATTTCTTCCTCGTGGCCATTGCAGACTTCCCAGTTCATCTATTTGCAGTTCCCACCTGCCACCTGAAGGTGATGTCTGGTACGGAGTTCCAGAATTCAAGTTACTGGCGCATAACATTACCGTCCCCGGCTTTTCACCTCTCTTCCCAAACGCCCATTGCACTGCTGATGGCAATGTCTGTCAATTGGTGACTGGCGAAAGCGGTAAGTCAAGTCATTGTCCAGCTGTAGGGTATAAGCTTATGCGAAAGATGTGTAGAGATAAATGCCGCCTCCTCCATTACCGCTCTTGTCCTCTCTCCACTCTTCGACCTCAGAACGACCTACTTCCTCATCGCAGGTATAGCTGGAGTCAACCCAAAGGTAGCAACCCTCGGCTCCGTCACCTTCGCCCGCTACGCCGTACAAGTGGACCTACAATACGAGTTCGACGCGCGCGAGATCCCAAGCAACTTCACCACCGGCTACGTACCTCAAGGCTCTACCTTCCCCTCCGAATACCCACAGAGCATTTACGGCACCGAAGTCTTTGAAGTCAACAACGCGCTGAGAAAGCTCGCCGTCGGCTTCGCGCAGACAGCCACACTAAACGACTCTACCGCGGCAATGGCGTACCGTGCAAACTACGCTTCCACGACCGCCTACAGCGCCGGTCCGCAAGCGCCGCGCGTTGTCGAATGCCACGTCGCGACCTCCGACGTGTATTTCAGCGGCACGCTCCTCTCAGAAGCGTTCGGGAACACGACGACCTTGTTCACCAACGGCTCTGGCGTCTACTGCACGACGGCGCAAGAAGACAACGCAACGCTCGAGGCGCTCTTGAGAGGGGCGATCAACAATCTCACCGACTTTAGCAGGATCATCGTCATGCGCACGGCTTCCGATTTCGACAGGCCCTATGCGGGCGAAGCGGATACCGAGAACTTGTTTTATGCCAACCAAGGCGGGTTCGAGCCGGCGATCCGGAACGTCTACCTAGCGGGCGTCAAAGTCGTTGAGGGGATCTTGAACGGACGGGATAGCACCTTCTGCGCTGGCGTGAATGCTACGAATTATATTGGGGATATTTTCGGGAGTCTAGGTGGCAAACCGGATTTTGGACCGGGGAGTATGTTTAACGATGATCCTGTTGTGTTGAAGAGGAGTGCGAAGGGGGGGAGGGCGAGGAGGATTGTGCCGGTAAGGGTAAAGAGATGAGGGCTTGAGATAGAGGAGATCTGATGGAAATAGAAAGGTGCAACTGTTGATAACAACTGCAGAGCATTCATGGCCGTCGACCTGAACTGCTCTTGCAAATGACCCTTGACGAGTGGTGCTACCTCCACATCCATCTCTCCTTCCAATCTTAACAATCAACCCCACCAACTGATTTCCCTTCCGGGCCCCATCTCTACCGCATCCATCACTACATACACTCCACAGAATAACATCCTCTACTCGCCCAACTCAGCCCAGCCCAACCCCACTCAGTCGCCCTTCTGTCTCACGCGCAAAAAAGGGATGGTGGGGCTGAATATGGCTGAGCAGAGCGGATGAGGTATGGGCTGTTGGGGATTTATGTGTCGGGTGTAGTGGTGTGGTCGAAACGATGCGTTGGAGGTGCAGAGGGGGGAGGAGGAGAAGGGCAGAAAAGGAGCGAAGAGAGGTCTAAGAGCAGCTTGAGAGTCTTGGAGATGGTTGTTAGGCTGACACGTTTGACTAGCGCGGATGAGGTCAGGGGTCGTTGAGGATTAGTGTGTCAGGTGTGTAACGGAGTGTTGGAGATGATGGATTGGACGAGTTGGAGGTGCGGAGAGGGAGAGAGGACCAAAAGGAGGAGCTAGTACCTTGGGTGTTTATTGGCGGTGAATATGGTTAACGAGAGCGAATGCGGTTTAGAGTTGTCGGGGATTGCTGGATCCTGGTACGCTGAGATGATGGGTTGGAGGTGCGGATTGGACACGGGGAGAAAGGGGCCGAAGAGGAGAGGTCTCTGAAGGAAAGGAAAGCAGGTGGGATATATGCATCGTTATTAGGAAGAGAGCCCGTCAGTGGTCTGATAGCTACACCCGATAGCCTGGAATGAAAGACTTCATGCCGACTCTGCTTCGCAAAATGACACATATGTACGGACCCCAGACGCCTTGTAGATGGAGACAGCCGTGGCCGTCACAGGTGTGCAAGAGATCCAAAATGTCACACGACTTAACGGACGAGATGAATGGAATTTAGTCCAGCTCTTCGAACCTCCCGTCCTCGATTGCTTGCTCGACTGGATTCTTCACGTCGATGATGCCATTTTTCTTCAATCTATTATTTAGATCTGTCAGCAGCCGTAGAGATGCTGTTATGGCTATAGGTGTTTACCTTTCGAAGAGCACATATAACCTTTCCGCCTCCCTCAACTTTTCGGCCTCCGTCATCTCCGGTCCCGTGTCTTTCGGCTCCATATCAAGCCTCTGGCCCGTGATCGGATTGATCTCAATCCTTTTACGGTTCTGATTGTTCAGGCTAGAAGTGCTGCCGTTAGTGCTCCACGCCTCTTTCGCGTTCTCTGGGACAGGCATATCGTGAGTCATGAAGAACCCCGAAGCAAACCCGTATCCGACATTTCGTACAAAGCTTGTCGCATCCTTGTCTGAGAGCTCGAACATCAAGTTTGAGATGGACTCTCGCAGAGTCGGCGCCACTGTGGATGTAGAAAGCCTCAGCAGGCGAGAAGATAGCGTGTCTGAACGCCCTAAAGGTCGCACGCGTTCGTCTTCCGAAGGCAGCAGAAGCCAATTCATGTACTTCTTTACGCCTTCGGGTGCAAAACCGTAGATTTTCCGAAGTAACGTGACGACCGGAGTTGCCAGTTGTTCGAGACTTTCTGCCTCGTAAATGCAAACCGCAGCGTCGAGAATGTTAATGAAGCGATCGGCGTTGCAATTCTGATCGAATTTCGGAAACATTGGATTCACGCCGAATTGTTGGCATTTCTTGTCTTCGAGGTCGAGGTTGATCAAAGAGTTAATTAGGTAGTTGACCGGAGGCTGAAGAGGCGGATCGGGGATCTTGACTCGGGATAAGATTTTAAGGATGTGTGGTATTGATTTTGTGAAGGCTTCCGCGCGGTGAGTGTAGAATTGTGTGATATTGAAGATGAGTTTCAAGGACTCAGACAGGGCCATCTCATCCAAAGGGTTGGGTAGTGACTTGCGGCTGCCTTTGGAGAGAGCCCTACAGTGTCGGGCAATGTTCTGAGAGATGTCAGGTCTATCCGTCAGTCTGTAAGATTGGGACCCGATCCTTACCGCATTGATACTGTCGCCTAGCTGGTGTTCCTCGAACAACGGATCGAAATTGAGGTTGGTATCATAAGTCATCAGAAAAAGAATCCGTGAAGCAAGAAATTCGTCATCTCTATTATCATTCTGCATCTTGCGTCAGGCATCGCTGCACGATATCCAGCGTAATTCAGGGGCCCCGATGTACCTTCAACTTCTCTGCTGCTTTTCCAGCATAGCCTAAATCCACAAAAATCTGACGGCTCTCCACATTGAGTAGAAGGGCATTAGCTAAGCATCGAAGCGCTTCTCGTGATGTAATGAGCGAGTTGCCGTCGAAGCTATGTCGAATCAAAGTCTCGATGCCCTAATGAAGCCTGCGTCAGTGGCCCACCCATATTGCTGTGGGGACTGGACAATGCATACTTCTCTGGTGAAGATGGGACCGGCGTCTTCGACTTTCCGTGCATAGACTTTCACCTGCTCGAGTGTAGCATTGCGAACTGTTCCACGGTAGAAGAGTCAGAAGGGGTTGGATTCTTTCCACGGCTAGAGCAAGGGCATACGAGGTGGCAGAAGGTTCTTCTCCTTGAGGTCCAGCCTCAGCATGTCCATCAATTTCGTAACATCCTCAAGCTTCGCTGCGCGCGCATACCGGTGTCAGCATACGACTGGCAGTTTTTGGACGTCATGAGAGAAATGCGCACCTGTTCCGCTGTGCCCTGAGGATGTTGCTGGGGTTCTCATTGTGGCCGGCATTATCGCAGCTTGTGGCGGCGGCGACAAACGGTGGTTAAGGAGATGATTGCAGCAGGCAAGGAGTGCGCTGGCATGGCTGCAATGTCTTATGACTTGGAATCATTTGCGCGGCTGAATGAGAGGAAGCGTGGGGCAGAATTCGAGCAAGTCTGCTCCAGCTGATGCTTTTTGGAGACGAGAGCTTAGCGAATTGTCGATTCGATTTCCAGCGCTAAGGCAGACTTCAGGATAAACTACCCCGCGCTCACGTGACCAGAATGTCATACCCAACTTGTTACTTCAGTCAACATCATCATAGTCTATATGTAGAGTACATTGTTATCACGCTGTTCTCGAGGTCTCATCTGCTTGTCGAAGCCGTTCTTGAAACGTTCCAGAGTCGGCTTGTGATCATGCGGGAGTACGCCATGGGATCCCTGACAGCTACTCGAGACTCGATGGCAAAAGCCACTTAACGCGTTCGCGTCTACCCGGCGCGTTGCGTCAAAGTTGTCTTTGCGGAAGCTTCAAGGTCAAACAATGTGAAGCACGACAAGGACTGTTCCATCCATCGCTTAACACTATCCCCCGGCTTTTTAATAATAATGCTTAGCTTCTGGTCAGTTCCTCTATTATAATCAAGAAAATGGTGGATGTTGCTGGAGGACTGGCTAGCTTGCCAGCACGTCCACCAACACCTTCACGAGAGTCATCAGCAATCAAGAAGGCTTGTACCACTTCTGAAGACGCCAGACTCGTTATTGATTCAAGTTGCTATTCTGCCATAGAGACGCCAGACCTTTCTCCCTCTTCATCAGCCGAAAACGCACACTCTTCTTCTCGCAGAGCTCAAAAGCGTGTGGGCTTTTCACCATGGACCGAATACCACAAAGGACCGTTGATGAGCAGCAAGAAACCGCATGAGTACCCTCTCAAACACCTACCGCCATCAAGAGAACGCAGATCATCAGTCTCAAGATCAATCCTGAAGCCGTTCGATTGCTCAATGCCGACGAGACCATACGAAGGCCTTCCCGCACACAGTTACGGGAGCTTCGCAGCGATGCTGGAATCGGTGGTTCAACAATTAGCGGGTGAAGTCCGAAGTTCAAGAATTGATGCATACGTCTCGTTGTCGGGGACATTGAAGGCATATGATGGCATCCTAGATCCAAAAGCAATTGCAGACAAGATGGAACTGTTGATGCAGTTCATCCGGCGGGATATGTGTGCCACAATGCCTGGACCTGGACCAGCGGACACTGCGTTGATCACGCAGGCGTTAAAACTTCTTACAATATTCATCTGGACCCCCGAGCTTTCGGGCTACCTCTCAGATGATTTTCAATCATTCATCTTGGACCGTTCAATCTACGTCCTTGAGGAGCCTCAGATGCCTAAGGCAATTGTCAATCACTATATGCATCTACTGGCTACGCAAAATTTCAAGAGTAGAATCATGTCGACCGAAAGGGCAAACCGATTGATAACAGCTTTGGACGATATCCAGGACCATGTCAAAGGGAATGGGATCATAGGGTCAAGGATGGTCGTTTATCAGCGATTGCTCGAACAGGTGCGATCAGTGATGGTGTCACGAGTATCAGATTGGATGGACCATGTCTTCTCTGGCATGCTTAGCACCATCAAGCCAATTCGATCTCGCGCGATTGCCTTCGGAATCGATGCAGGCCTCGCGATGGGGACCACAAGCACAGTCTCCCGTGCCGTAATGGACGTATTCAATAGAAGCGGCGAAGATGACAGAAAGTTTGCCGACTTCCTGTGTGATCGACTGAACAAAATGGTGACCTCGAAGGAGGATGGAGCCCACGTTCCCCAGATTTGGAGTGTCCCGGTGCTCTTCTTGCGCAGCCGTCGACATCAGCTTGAGCATTGGGAGCACATGAAAGCGTGGCTATACATCATTCAGAGATGCTTCAACTCCAGCGACATTCTGGTCAAATTCCAGGCCACTGTTGCTTGGAATAGGCTGGTCTTCGCCATCAATCCAGATACTTCGACCGGACACGCCATGATGAAGATGCTTCGGCAACCGATTGTATCGCAACTTGACCGCAAGGCTAGTGATAAGCCCAGCAAGCAAGCGCGCCAGGTGGCCTTTGCAAGTTACTGTAATCTGTTATACTACGCCCTGAAACCTTCTGCGACGCACCAGCAGCTTGACGTCTACTGGATGCAGTACGTTTCGCAGGTGTTTAGCAATGCTTTCCTTTCGAGCACAGCCGATCTCGACATGGGATGCCAGATCCTCACTAGCTTGCTTGGAGATGCTCAGCTTAGAGCCTGGAACGAAAATAGGGCAAATGAGATAGGTCCTATCAAGGCGGAGGAGCTCCCTCGGCTTGATCCCAGGTGGGTGCGATCCAGAGTATCTTCGGTTATTATAGTATTCGAGCGGGTCTTCAGTGTTGCTCAATGGCCTGATACTCCGAATCAGGCCGCTCAGGTCAAGCAAGCTTGGCAGAGTTTTATGAGAGCCCTAGGGGACGCAGGGAGTAAGGAGGTGAAGGTTTCGACAGAGTGCATGGAATCAGTTGCCGAAATCTTCAATATGCTTCAGCGAATTTGGAAACGAGGGTCCTCGACTCTCGATATCGCCCTTAATATCGACAGCCAAGCTTTTGTGGAGAGCTTCGGGTTTCTGCTTGAGATGGCGATCGATTATCTCGGTCCACTCCCTTTCACCGAGAAGCTATTGTTAAGAAGCTCCAAAGACTCGTTCGAAGCATCCGTCACTCCATCACACAAATTGTCGCGTAGCAGTGGACCTCAGAAGTCTCCAATTACGCACCTGCTAGACTTTCTCCTTCGGCCACAAGATAAGTTAAAGGTCACGGAGTCATATGGCAAGGTCGTCAGAAATCTATTGCAGAAAGCTGTCCACTCCCGGACGTCTCGAGGAGCACAGCTTGAACTTTTACGAGAATGGACACAAGTCTTTCATGCAGACCTCGCAAGTGCTTCAAACACTTTAGCATCGTCATGCATCTGGAAGGTTATCGCCGAGCTGACGGGATCTTCTCTGACAACTATCCCATCCCACGATCGCACCAGTGACAGCCCGCAGTACGTTGGTCACGAGTATCGGGACGTTGTGAAGATCCTGGAGGTAGGCCTTAAGCAAGATTGGGCCGGAACCTCCAACACCTGGGAAGAGCTCTGCAGAGACTTGATGCATGTCGTGAAGCGTGAGACCGGTGATGGCGGATTCATTCTTGCAATATTGGAACCTTTGGCAGACCTGCCCGACCTGAAGGATGTGAAGACATCTCAAGACCTGGCGGTCAACTACGCCTCGCTGTTACTGGAGAACACGGTGTGGCCACCCAATGGGCAAGCCATGGAACTGGCGCGTAAGGCACTTTGGGGCGTTGCCTCTAGACCTCGGAAATCTGCAACTTTTGACCCTTTCGACCATACCTACGAGTTGATCAATCACTTTCTTGCAGCAACCTACCAAGATACGGATGCCGTCAGAATCCACTCCACTCGGCGGTTCCTTGGTGCTGTTCTCTTGCTCTTGCGAAGAGTCCCCTTGCCTTTCCTTGCAATCTTCCTAAAGCGGGTCCAAAACGGTCTTGCAATGTGGATAAGAGATGGAGACCATAAACTGAGCCTCAAACGTAACATTTCCCCAGAGCTACGTCCAAATGTATGCTACATTACCTCTATTACCTTGTTGAACTTGACTGATAGTACGAAGATTGCCAAGCTGTGGTCTGCCATCACTGCTGCCATCGAGACTCTTCCAAACAAAGACAGCAGCATGCTCCAACTCCTCGAGCCACTGATAGTCTCAGGGCTTGAAAGCAGGAATAGAGCAGTTGCAAATGAGACAGCGAAGATGTGGAACTGCACTTTTGGCTGCGAGGAAGAATTGGAGTACCCTGGAAGTGCCAAGCACAGATTGCACAAGCTCAGGTCGATTGTGGACCTGCAGTTGCCAAGCTTTCCAGATATCTCAGAAGAAGAAGTACGCCACTCATCGCCGTCACATCAAAGCTATGCGCTAATACTATTAGATCGATGCAACTTCTTTTGACTTCATTGATTCACAGGACAATGGCCTTGATGAGGGCCTTGATGCAGCTCAACTCGCTGACACAAATCTTGAAGCCCGAGGACGTCTGGGCCCGCCCCTTATCGCCAATAATCTGGAGGTATCACCATCACGCCTAGCACTGCACCACAAAACCCATAGTCCACGGGTATCGGCCGAGCGAACGCCTTCAAAAACGACGCCAACCCCTCGTCTACGCCATGACGATTCCCAGATACAATTTGCAGCCATTGAATCTTCCCCCATTGGTGAAATGTTCATCGAGTCGCAGCTTCTCACAGATCGTCAGCGAGAGGTCAAGGAACGGCAGCAAGCAGAGACAGCGGCAATGTTTCCTGACCTGCGATCTAGTCCAAGACCCAAGTCTCGAGAGAGGAAGGATGGGCTACCGAGATTATCTCTTAGTTCCGACCGTACATCGACTGGTGACTTAATTGGAGATGGACCCGCAACGCCTACGCTACCACCGCCACAGCATGGGCCCATGGATGACTTTATTGGTTCATCACCCACTCCTCGCTCGAGTACTAAGGAACTTGGGCTTGAGAGCGATGATATAGAGCCGCCTTCATCCCCGCCCGACTTTAAATCTATTGTTGCTGCTTATCAGCCACTTGATCCATCGTCATCACCGCCGTCTAGTTGCGTTGAAAAAGATGTCCGCGTACAACAGGCTAACGAAAGACCAGAGCCACCGGCGGAGAAAATGACGGACGATAAGACTGCCGAGATCGAACTGCCAGAATATATCCCCACAGTATCTGAACATGCTCAGGTACCAGCTTCTACAGAAGATAGCATCATCGAGACTAAGACGGACGCGATTCCACGCATCGATCACCATCCTCCATCAGATATCGGCATCTTCATCGACGCTCTTTCAAGCCCCGTTCCTTCAAGTCAGGTAGAGCCCGAAGGTGCCCTCGAGAATGACCGGAATGATGCGCTGGCGAATATTGAGCCTAACGGATATGAAGGGATTTCTTCTCCAAACACTCTCGAGGAAGTGTTCATGAACGAGGGGATCAACCCGCAGCCGATCATAAATGGGCCACTGAACGATGCTGAAGAAGCCTTCTCATCGTTTGAGGATAATATCAGCCGGGTCATCAACTCTTTCCAGGATAACGGTAAGAAGCAGTCATCGTCCGACGAGGGGCAAGTATCCTCGCAACTGGGGAAAGATCTAAACAGGGCCGCGGAAAATAACAGCATTCACGAACAAGGAGATCGTGAGTCTGATGTTACAGCGATGGTGGCGCCGCAAGACGCAAAGAAGCGTAAACGACAAACCACAGGTGCCGTCCCAAGTATAAAGAAAGCTAAGACATTGTCACCACGGAGCAATGTCCAAGTCGTGATTGAGGTCCAACGCCAAAGCACTCTTGATGTAGATGACGATTTGCTCGATTGCATTGTCGTCGATGGCCGTCCTGCTGCGGCTCGTGCAAACATGTCGCCATCCGGTGCTAAAGCAGAGCAAACTCCGTCACCTTTGAGGTCCGTACAAGCACTTGCTTCTACGCCAGTAGAAAAGAGAAAGCCCGGTCGCCCCAGAAAAGGAGCATCGAAGTCCGCTTTGCCACCTCCTGAGAATATGACGCCTCCAAGATCGAAGAAGCGAAGAGCTTCCGATTCTCCAATACAGCACGGAGAAAGAGGACCTGTATCTGCGATGACTCCTCCGGTCACGAAGAAGAGGAGATCCTCACGGCTCAGTCAGACTTCGGCCCCCAGCCCGTCACAACGAGACCCCAACTGCGACTTCTTGGAGGATGACACTGATGCAACAAAGAGGTCTCACCCTCTCGTGGTCGTAGGCGATGCAGAGGCTGCTGGCGGCGAGAACTCACCAATGGAAGCCGGAGACGATAGAATCTCAAACAGTGCCGATGCCGAGCATACGCGAGGGTCAATTTTATTGTGTACCGGCACCGAAACTCCCGATGCGTCCAAGGAGGACAGGCAAGGGATGCGTGACAACGGAGCTGAGCATGATCAGATGATTGTCAGTACGGATGAGTCAGCTCAAACAGATCGTGCGAACCGAGACAGTGTGGCGGCCGGTGAGGCGCGCCAGGTCATCGGAGGTATAAACTGCGCTTCGCAGCAAGAAAGGGGGCTTGGAGAAGTGGCGATCGCTAAGGGGTATCTCCACCCTGACGCAGACACTGTGAAACGGAGCGAAGATAGTGCTGAGGTGCACGATCAGTCGGCTCAAACCAGTCTGACGCCAAAACCGTCTCAAGCTGGATCAGCCAATGGTCCAGGCATCCTTGGCGGGCTGAGGCGAATCTTGAAGGACATCCGGCAAGTCATGCTCGGATCGCAAGAGGAGCGCGAGATCGATGATGTGTTATTTGAGATCAGGAAGGAAGTGCATGAAGCAGGGCGTCGCGGCGTATCATAGAGTAAAGTCTTGCATGTACTCTAATTCGGAGTTTGCGGACCAACTTCCGTGAAGCTCGCCTCCAACCTGGCAAATGGGGGTTTGCTGCTACTGTTACGTCCCACCCTTCTGGTGTGCAGTAAATTAGCATGGAGGACACAACACCTGCTGACCACTTCGATACACCGGAATGAGGCTGAAAGACGAGGTCTGACGGAAATTCGAAACCGTACCGAGCACCACAAAATGCCCTAAACGAATCCAAATGCACGGTAAACCCCCGCTTCGTTTCAGATTATGCAGACTCGCTTACAGCCCACCTGCTTTCTCCAAGGACTACCTAAGGTACTCCGTCATTCCGCTTCACTTCACTAAATCAAATCAGAATGATTGAAGTAGATCCGACGTGACCCCACCTCATATCTTTCCTCTCTACTTCCCTCCTTCCAATTTTCTCTCTCAACTATTTCCAGACTCGCATACCAAATTCTTACCCTCCGTAGGAAACAACAGTCATGGTTGAACGCGCAAAGAAACCTTCGGCGATCCCTGTCTCGCCCAACGCTCCGAGCCCTCAAGTCGAAATCTCAGCAGACAACTCCCGCGTCACCGCCACCTTACCTACTGGTGAATCCGTCGAGATCCTGCTCTATGGTGCAACTGTGATCTCCTGGAAGTCTGCCGGCGGGAAAGAGAACCTTTTCCTGAGTGAGAAGGCGCATCTGGATGGCTCGAAGGCCGTGAGGGGAGGGATTCCGGTGGTGTTTCCGGTACGGCTTTCACTGCAAATCTACCTGCACATGGTTTGGTGCTTATGTGAACAATGATCAGGTTTTCGGTCCGCCGCCCTCAAGGCACGCAACCTCAAAGCTCCCTCAACACGGCTTCGCACGCACCTCCCGCTGGGAATATCTCGGCAAATCCTCCACCGAGTCCAATAATAGCACCAGTGATGACGGCGTGAAGCTTGACTTCGGTCTCTCAACTGCAATGCTGAGCGCGGAGGCGAAAAATGCTTGGCCCTATAGCTTTGGCTTGACCTACAGCGTTACGTTAAGCAAAGAAGGACTGGAGACGACGATGAACGTGCGTAATCAAGGGGGAGAATCTTTTGAATTTCAAGTATTGCTGCATAGCTATCTACACGTGCAGGTCGGTCCATTCCAATTTCTTCGAACCCTCCATCGTTCGAATGCTGATGAGGCTTGTTTAGGGAATCTCCAAAGTTACCATCTCAGGCCTTAAGGATGCGACTTATATCGACAAAACCCAGAACGCCTCCCAACATAACGAATCTTCTTCCGCAATTACGATCACCTCCGAAACCGACCGCGTCTACAAATCCCTGGAACCTAAGAATGCAATCACCGTCCTTGAAGACGGGAAGCCCAGGTTCGAGATAGTAAGGGATACCCTGGCCGACGTAGTTGTGTGGAATCCATGGAGCGAAAAAGCAAAGGGAATGAGTGACTTCGGACCGGAGGACGGATACAAGCAGATGAGTATGTGACACCCCTCCCTTTCTTTCCTTACGATATGACTGTGCTGGAACCATTGCAATATCTGACCCAACGCACAGTATGCGTAGAAGCCGGTTCCGTGGCAGGATGGCAGAGGCTCGATGCGGGAGACACGTTTGAGGGCGGGCAGATGATCAAATCGCTCCTATAGCTTCCGGCCACTTCCGATTTTGTCCCTAGTGTGTCGGTACACGGCGTTGTCATGATGCGAGATGAGTGATGAATTCCATTGGAAAGGGAAAGGTTAAGGGAAAGATTTTTGGACTGCTAAGGCTTGAACAGCACTTTGGTTTGAAAGGGGCTTGGCGAGGATTTTGGCGGGGCTCTTGGAGGTGTCTTAGAAGGCAGTCTTGGTCTGGAGGTTTAAGATTTCCAGGGTTTCAATGACAATCGAGAGCACCGGGAAATCGCTACTTTCTTCCTATGTGACTGCTGATGCGTCCTTACGCTCAATGTGACACCGACAAACGATGTAAGGCCGTCAACACGGTGTCGAAAGGAGACAGCCCAGTACTGTTGAGTAGCGTTAAGTACTTTGACCGTCATTGACGTGCTGGATTGTTGTAGTTGCAAGCAGCCCGTTGTTCAAGTGGAGACCGCCAACGTTCGTCATCTAACTTGAGATGTTCTTCTTCTTATTGGTATCTTCGAATACTTTTCAGCCTGAATCGGAATTTTTCTTCGACGCCACTGAAGACGTAACCCGCTAAATCGGCAGCCCTAATCATTTCATCTGGAATCGGGCAGTAGATAGCTGTTTCACTTTTTCCGCCCTCGATCTGCTGCGACCTTTTTGCGTTCGTCACATCCTGGTCCGACCACGAATGCCTTCACGCTTGCTTGTCCGCTTTTCTTCAATTCATCATTACTGTCAATCACATAGACCTCTCTGCTTCTGTTAAGGTATAATCTTCCGCCATTCGCTTTTGTGGAGGGTACCGGTTGAAGATTTCGGCATGAGCAGATAGAAGATCGTGCTGCTGGGTAAAGGTAGTCCATCAGCTTATACCACGCGTCGAGGTGATCACCGGCGAAGGTTGAGGAAGGATAACAATGAATGAGGTCAGCCGTAGTTGATGCCCGCCATGTTGGTGGATGCACGACCGTGGTAACCGGAAAAAGCGGCTTGCCTAGGCAGGAATAGGGCCAATCTCATGCATCTGTAGCACTCGCGAGGGTTCCAGCAGGATCAGTTGATCATTTCCTAAAACTTAAACTGCATTGCTTCTTGTTTCGCGATGTTAATGTAGATTCTTTCCGACCCTTACGTGTATCAACAGCACGGCAAAGGTCCTTATCGGTTGTGCACTTACCGAGGTTTGCGCAACATTGATGCGGTCGACGTCACCTTTTCCGGACGATGATGTCTCGAGAAACAGCCATACAGTGACAAGAGAAGGGCGCAAGCCTGGGAGGTCAGATCATGTCTCTTCCGGTGGGAGCATTGGCCTGCAGAACTTTGCAGAGCCAAGAACATCACAAAGCCGGGGGCCACACAGTGTGAGTGAAGAAGAAGCAGGGAAATTTAGCTCCAATGACGATATAGAGGATAAAACCCGACAAGGAGGCCAAGAGAAGCCACAGAAAGCCTTCCTTTCAGGAATGCTGCCAAGTCTCTCAACTGTTGGCCGACGTCTGTCGTTCATTGAGGATGACGAAGCTCAGCCAGAGAGACCTTCCCGAGAAAAGGATAAGCCAGTCTCATGGAAAGATCTGCCAAACAAAGGTCAACTTGCAATCCTAACAATGGCCAGGCTTTCTGAGCCTTTGACTCAGACTTCGTTGCAAGCATATATGTTCTATCAATTGAAGTCATTCGACACCTCGTTATCAGACTCGACGATATCATCGCAAGCTGGGCTGCTGCAGGGGAGTTTCACCGCAGCCCAGTTCGTGACAGCTATATTATGGGGCAGAGCAGCAGATGCGGACTGGGGCGGGAGGAAGAAGGTTCTGCTAATTGGGCTCTTCGGAACGTGCCTCTCCTGCGTGGGTTTTGGGTTCTCAAGATCCTTCATACAAGCAGCAATCTTTCGTACACTCGGAGGTGCTCTGAATGGAAATGTTGGAGTCATGAGGACAATGATCGCGGAAATAATCCAAGAGAAGAGGTAGGCGCCCTTCCTACTGGCACTTGTAGGCTTCGTTGACCGTAGCAGATTTCAGTCGCGAGCATTCTTACTGATGCCAATGTGTTTCAATATCGGTGTCATTATTGGACCAGTCCTGGGCGGCATACTTGCTGATCCTGTCGGAAGCTACCCTGGCCTATTCGGCGACAATTCCACCTTTGGAGGCAAGCACGGCATTTGGTGGATGAAGCATTGGCCATACGCTGTGCCAAACCTACTCAGCGCTTTCTTCCTTTTTACTGCAGCTACTGGAGTCATCTTTGGGTTGGAAGAGGTAGGTGAAATCGGGTATCGTGGTCACTTGGCGGATGCGAGACTGAAACAAAGCAGACCTTGGAAAGCCGAAAAAACAGACCTGATCTTGGCCTCCGCATTGGAAGCTACCTGGCGAGTGTAGTGCGACGTCTCTTCAGCTCTCGTTCTCATAAGTACACGGCCGTCGGCGCAGACGACACCCTTGATCTTGCTTCTGATAACTTGCGACAACCGACAGACACCTACGACCTGGAGCATGTTCCGCGGACAAAAGCCATGCATGATGCGACACAATCTCGCTCTCCCAGACCAAAGCGCAAGTTACCCATCCGTCGCATTTGGACACGTAATGTGCTCTTCATGCTACTGTCGCACGCTACCCTCGCCTTCCATGTCGGCACTTTCAGTAACCTGTGGTTTATCTTCCTCTCAACCCCACGATTCGATTCAAAGCATCCATCCCCACCGAACCACCACCGTCACCTCCCCTTCATCTTCACAGGAGGTCTCGGCATGCCACCACGCAGCGTCGGGATGGCTATGGCGGTCCTTGGCGTCATAGGTATCACTCTCCAACTACTCGTCTATCCAACCATAAATCAGAAACTCGGCACGTTGCTCAGCTACCGTCTCTCTCTTCTTTGCTTCCCGATTGCCTATGCGTTAGCGCCATACCTCGCTATCGTCCCATCATCAGTCCCTCCGCCAGGCCAAGCCAGTGGTATCCTTGTCTGGATGGCTCTTGGCGGTGTTCTCTTCATCCAGGTGCTTGCGCGCACGTTTGCGCTGCCGGCGGCTATCATACTCATCAACAACTGCTCCCCGCATCCATCTGTACTGGGTACGATCCATGGTATCGGACAGTCTGTCTCCTCGGCTTCGAGGACTGTCGGTCCTATACTAGGAGGATGGCTGTATGGGCTAGGATTGAGCCATGGTATCGTAGGAGGCGTGTGGTGGGGACTAGGCGTCGTGGCGGTATGTGGATGGGTGGCAAGTGGATGGGTGTATGAAGGAACTGGGCATGAGATCTTCTTAGAAGGCGAAGAAGAGGAGGAGGAGAGGAAGCTGCAAGGGCGTTCCAGCGGGTCTTCGAGGACGGCGTCAGACGAAGACGATGAGAGTACGCGAGCGTATAGATGAGCAACGGTGTTACGTACAAACCTCGGCGCAAACTTACTTTCATAACAGTTGACATAGCATGTTCAGAATGCTGAAGAACTTTCACCAAGTCTTGGTTGAGGTAGGTTCATGAACCGCGCCATCAAGTCGCTACTCCTCGCAAGCGTCGAGCAGTGCAAGTGAGAATTGGCTTCACCCCCAATTTCCCAACAGAAGAACTGTCAGTTACGCGGCACAGCGCCGTCAGCCTCGCTGATAACACGGATTGTCTAAAACGAATGGCCACTTGCACAACAACATTTTCCGCGCCAGAACAAAAATCTATAGAAATGTCCAGGGTACGATCGCGCCGGGCCATGTGACTAGACAGGTTCACCGTCAGCCAAGACGACGGAGGAGTCCACTAGCGTTTTACCACATAGCCGCGATTGATGTTTGGTATCAGATACGACAGAAATGATAGACGGAGGACACTTGATAGCGGTGGACTTACGGACCGTCACCAGGCGACGGCGGACCTGAAGCGGAGCATAACTGGAACCAGCAGCCATCTGTGGGCGAAGGGATCGCTACAGCACAATATACGATATACAACACGGCAACGCAGTGGAAAGATTGAACGGTGGGGTAGGCGTTTATGTCTGTTGATTGTGGACATTGTAGTGTTCGATATATATCCTGGCAAACTATGTAGAAAACGCCCGTCGATAAAGCTGTCGTGTCATGCCCCATCGTTGATGAATCCCCTTAGAAACGGTAAGTAACATCGCCATCCTCCTCCTCCACCCCCGCCCCCAACCCCCCGCCCCCTAGTCTAACCCCTCGTCGTATCGGCACAGCAATTCGGACAGATTCTCTCTTGCAAACTCAAATCTTCACCAATCCCATACAATCGGCGCACAACAGGCAAAGGTCTGGTACGAGGCAGTGTTGGCGTAGTCGTAGTCACAAAACCACTTCCAGCTTTCATACCCAGAAGAGACGCCCCCTCATGCCAGGAATCCGTGCTCCGGTCCCACAAGACCTCCTTGCACCGATCTGGCACCACCAAGCCGGTACACCACCCACGCCACGCCGGGACTGTCCGGGCATATCCTTCCGTGACTGGCGGCTGTTTGCGAAAAGGTCACCATATCCGGCATCGAGATGGATGTATTTTCCCGAAGCATCGAAGTCTGCTTGCCCCAGAAGGTCCACACGCACCCAGCCACGCGGGTTGTGAGAGGCCCGGAGCTCTTGCCGCGTATCCTCTCCGTCAACCTGGTGGAGAATAGTCGATATTGACAACAACTTGATGACTGGTGGTGGCTGCAGCGAGGCTGGTGCCGTTCCGAGCATCGGCGGCGACGAAGGCGACGGTGGCCCAGGTGCCTGCCTTCATGATGGCCAGTCATGAGGATATCGTCGTCGTCGTTGTTGTTGTTGTTGTGTTAACATGTAGAGTACTTGATCGCGTCAACGCCATCAGGGCTGTATGTGATTGCCGCTAGTGACCTCAAAGTCAACATGATGGGCGTCCAGCACGGCCCCTACTCTGTGTCTTTGAGGTGTATCCGGATCTTCGTATATAACAACGAACATGACGGCAGGGTACATGAGCACATCTAAGACTGAAAGTGGACAATGGACCTTGCGTTCTGACGTTGCGATCGGCCTGTTCTTGAAATCCCACCAGAATCGACAGAGTGTCGTCGATCGCGAGGAGGGCAGTTCGACACCTCGTACCGGGCCGTTATTGGTTCTAGAGTCGGGACACGCTCGTGGCACAGCGGTCTGCTTGTGACAGTCTCTTGGCCAAGCTGTGTCGGTGCAGGATGAGCGGCGGTCAAAGATGGAAACACCGCTGCTCCCTTTGAATTTGTTGGCGGAAGATCTGCCCTCGTATAATCGTTTGACGCTTCCTAGCCCGGAGCTCATCCATCGCTACCGGCCTTTTGGTCTTGCCAGACCTCAAAATCCAGTCAGGGATCGATGCGTTCACGTCTGCATCCTAGATCGAAACAGCTCGCATATTGAGATAGCATCGTGGGACAACGAATTTCAAGAACCTTGGTCATATATAGACATCGTTGACTAGGGCTGCGGTCCCCTTTTCAGTCAATCCCGGGGTCCTCAACCACAAGAAAAGCCACCAAAGGCGGGAAGGACTAGGCTGCGATGGAGCAGTAAAGTGAACGCGCAGGCGCGCTTTCGAAAAACCAAGGAGAGGATGAAGTGTTCACGATCCTAGAAATATACATAGCCCGCATCTTAAGCTCCTGATCCGAATGTCTCCGAACATCATGCTTCGAACGTCGTGCACTGAGTCTTCCGTGCCATGGGGCAGGATGATAAGGAACGTAGACTTCATTTGAATGTTGGGAGACTCATCTCAAACTGTCTTCGCAATGTCCGATTCCTTACAGTAACCTCGACCATTGCTCTGCACATGTGAACTCAACAGGCATGTGGTACTAATACTATGTCTTAGGAATTCTAAATGTGACAAAACACACGACACAACCTCTACCTTCCAGGGATAGGTCAACTGATACTAAAAACGGGGAGAGTGCACATGTAACCCTACTACTTGATCTTGTTCAATCGTATCATGCTGGAGATTAACTGGCATAGGAAATGGACGAGGATTATTGATGTGGGCAGTCGGAGTGGTTCCAACCGGAGAGCAGGCACGGACTACTGCCATGCCAGCTATTGATCCATTCAGTCGAATGGCGGTTGCAACGTCGGTGATGTCCCGTCTCTGCAGCACAATGTTGATTATTTCAGGAGCAAGCGCGTCACCGGTCAGGTTGACGCTTCAGGACGAGCTGAACTCATGACCGCTTTGCGGTTCTGGAGGAACGGGTTCCTTAAACGTCTCTGGTCTTGCAGCCAGGAGGATGGAGCGTCAGCTTTGGGTTTCGAAAATACCGCTTTGCCTCTTCAACTCCTGTATCGTTTCGTCAATCTGCATCACACTGGTAGTATCTTGAGTCCACGGTGACCGGCTTCATGATATGACAGTGGTAGAATTGTAATAACATACACGGTCAGACAGCTCGATCCTGTTCCGCTGTACAATGCTGCAGATTGGCTGGTCTAGGACCGGGTTCGCGTTCGGACATACTCAGTCCACATCGTTTCAACCAAGGAGCAAGCCTGTACCGCTTCAATCCATGGTGATTGTTTAGCCGTAAGCGGATCATGGAGCGACACTTCCGAGAAGGAGTTCAGAAAGAATCCGTAAGCCAAGGTCGATTCCACTCAAGGAGAAGGCTCATCCGGCAAGAGGCTGGCTCGTGTTCACGATCAGTGCCAGAAATGGACACCAATGTATGGTCGAGCTATTGATGTTCCCAATCTTCTTCTAAGGATATCGCAAGAGGAAGTCTATCTATGCCCGGAACCTTCCCTTCGGTAATGGCCGGCAACCAAAAACGCCAATTCCAGAGCTTGCTTTTCATTCAACCGCGGATCACAATATGTCGTATAGTTCTGACTCAAGTCCTCGTCCGTCAACCCTTCACTACCGCCGACGCACTCCGTAACGGCTTGGCCGGTAAGCTCGAGGTGCACACCGCCGAGGAAAGAACCATGGTCTCTGTGGATCTTAAGGGCGGAAGCGACCTCATTCAGTATCGACGAAAATTGTCTGGTCTTGACACCAGTGGGTGTAGTCCGTGTATTTCCGTGCATTGGATCGCACTGCCATACGACGACATGCCCACTTCTTTTTACCGCTTCGATGTGCGGACCAAGCAGACTCTCCACTTTGCTCTCTCCGTATCGTGTGATGAGTGTCACCTTACCTACTTCCTTCTTTGGGTTGACGATGTCCAGTAGCTTGACCAGCTCGTCGTCTTTCATTGATGGTCCAACTTTGATGCCTATTGGATTCTCCAGACCCCGGAAATACTCCACATGAGCGCCGTCAAGCTGCCTCGTGCGGTCACCGATCCAGAGGAAATGCGCTGATGTGTTGTACCAGCCCTTGCCATCTGCGACCGCCATAGCTGCATGCGTAAAGGTGCTGCTGTCGGTAGGGTGATTCATAAGTCTGGTCAGGCTTTGCTCATAATCTAACAACAACCCCTCATGACTCGTGTACAAGTCAACCGCCTCTAAACCACTAGATGCAGTATCCGCCCCGACAGTCCTCATAAATCTCAGGCTATCCGTAATACTCTCTACAATCTTTTGGTACTTCGCCTTGATCTGAGTGGATTGCACGTGCCCTAAGTTCCAATTCATGGGCGAATGGAGGTCGGCGATTCCGGAAGCCAGCGCTGCGCGGATGTAATTGAGTGTTGCGGCGGAGTGGAAATAGGCCGAGACGAGACGAGAAGGATCCGGTTTCCGTTCGGCGAGGGAGTAGCCGTTTAGGATATCGCCGCGGAACGAAGGGACCTCTTTGCCGTCCACCATTTCGGTGGGACTGGATCTTGGTCTGGGCGAGGTCGTTAGAATACGTTCAGCCGGGACGGACAACAAAGCTTACTTTGCAAATTGACCTGCCATGCGTGCTATTCGCACTACCGGTTTGTTTGAACCTAGAGATTCATTAGCCTGACACTTTACAACGTGTAAGCCGACCTACCCCAGATCAATACCAAACTCATCTGCAAGAGAAGTTTGATCTTCGACTCTATTGCATCCTCTTCGCAGTAATCAAACAGCTCCGCACAGTCGCCTGGAGGATCGTTAGCCCTTACTGGTAACAAAATTCTCGAGTGGAACATGCCGCCCTGTAAAAGAAAGGCTTTCCCCAACGCCACGTCTTGTAAGCTCTTTTTTAACTTAACGATCTATGCCCATATGAGTTTCGCCACATAAGCTATCGAATATGAAATGCTGACTTCCGTGGGTGTGACAAGTGGAGGTAATCTCTCCAGCTTTGCCAAAGCCTTCTCAGCTGCCGCTCGGTCATCGTATACCACATCCTGTTTGATCGGTTTCGTAGTCCACGCTGAAGAACTGTCAGCGGTACGATCTCGCAGAATCTCCACTTAGAAAGGCTGAACGAACATGACGGAGTCCAGGTGCTCGATGTCTCATTACTTGGTTTTCCATTGACTAGCACCGTCTCGACGGCTGCTCTAGCGCCGTTACTGGGCTGAGGAGGCTGCAAGATACCCTCTACCATGTTTGGAGATCAAGGTACAACAAAGATAAGACACCGTGGTTGTGCTGCGTTTAAAGCTCTAAGATGTAATTTTCAAACGGAGAAATCTTCACCATGCAAACGTAAGCCAGGCTATGTCAGAGCTAATGGACTTCGCAAGGTCTAGGGGTTGTGGAGACCGAGATGAAAGATTTCAAATAACCAGATTGACACGACCAGTGCAGGATAAAGCAGGAGAGTAGAATGACTTGGTAAAGCACGCTTCTTCCTTTCCTGAGAAAACAAGGGCTGAGTTACTGGTAAATAGATCAAGCATGTACGACCAGAGTATGCAAGACACTATGCTTTTTCCACGTCGTCACTGTTGATGTTCACTCGTTCAGCGTTCTCCTCCTGCATGACTGGTTATAGGAAGGTAGAAACGTAGAAATCATGCACCCGCATTGTTGATCCCAGGATTTTGGTCAAAGAAATTCCAACGCTGCGGTTAGGCGAAATCGATCTTACTACACCGGTCTCCGATTGGTTCAAATTTGCCATACGACTACGGAACCCTCATACTAAAATCTCAGAAGGCAGTAATTGTACCCGAGCTACTCTTTCCACCGCTACACAACTACCTTAACCATCACGACCATCTTAGCAACACCTCACACTCCTGCGGCCGGCACCTCGACCTTCACCCTCCCTAAACCCCGCATACAACCTCCTTCCCTTGGGGCACAGGAGCGATTTACTCCAACCATCATGGCCGAGCCCCAACCCCCAACAATCCACGAAGGCGCCGACCCCGAAGACGACCCCCCTTTCCCCCCTAAATCCGCCGAAGACCTCAAAACGGCCGCCGCGCTCTCCTCGCTCGACAACCGCGGCGCCGACGACGACGAAGACGGCGCGTCAGCGGCGAAATCGCAGGTCGATCAAGAAGCGCTGGGCAAGGCGATGAGTCGATTGGAAGTTGGAGGGAAGAATAAGGGTGTGGATGGAGCGGGGGGAAAGGGGAAGGGGGAGGAGGAGATGGTGAAGAGGAGGGGGGTTAAGGTCGATCAGGGGGATGTGGGGTTGTTGGTGAGTTTTTTGGTGTGTGGGTTGTTGGTATTGGGGTGTAAGGAGATAAAGCAGAGGGCTAATGAAGGGTTGGGGGCAGGTTGAGGAGTTGGAGCTTTCGAAAGCGAAAGCTACGGATTTGCTGAAGGCGCATGAGGGGGATGCTGTTAAGGCTATGCGGGGGTTTGTGACTGCGTCTGCGTGAGAAGATGTTTTGTTCTTGGGACATTGGTGTGGTGTGGAATTCTCATGTTGGCGGCATTGTTGGCGTTAGGGTCAAGAGGTAAATGGGTTCATGGCATTATTGCAATATACATCCTGTGTGTGGAGCGGCTAAAAGAATGTCGAGGCGCTTGTTTTGTACCAGTATACCGCCGTCATTGAGGGGAATCATAATGTTCAGTAACTCTCAAGCAGATCGAAGCAGGAAGGCCACATAATAACCAACACCTCCTGAGGCCTACCACACCAAAGGAGTGGAAACATGCCGACTCCACATCTCCTTCCAAGACCGAGATCAAATACGAAAGCCTGTACACGGTCTACTTCCCATAGCTCACCGCCCTTCCCAAAGGACTTCCTACCTTCGGTGCCCACTGCAGACTCTTCCGTCTGGCCATCAGTAATCGCTGCCTCATTTTTTCGTTAGGCTGATCCTCGATCCTCCCCGACAGCGGGAACAGCGACTGCTCCGTCTGCTTCGGAGGGCAAGTTTGCTGCACAAGCGCTGCTCCCTTACTGAGGTAGTACGGAGTGGTTGGCGAACCCTCAGACGGCGAATCACTGTATTCAAACCTAGCGTGGACCGAGGCAGGGGTTTCTGGTCCCGGTGAAGGCATAAGAATGGCCAAAGACGCGCGGCGTGAAGCAGGCGAACTGAATGTTAGAAATTCCTTCGTCGGGGAGAGTTCAACAGTTCTCTTCGCTGGAGTATCAGCAGGCACCAGGCTGCCGTTGATGTTCGACAGTGCCCGTGGCTCCATCGACTTGCGGCGACGATGGCCTCCGCGAGGAACCATAGAGATGTCGACAGCATAGTCAGCTTCATCAAGCCATTTGTTCTCCCTCTCGCAACTAGATCACATAGTCAGAATACTGCACAACGAATATCTGAATGACAGAACACCCACTCAAGCACCCATCCTACGCCCACACAGAGAACAACACCATTGCTCTCCCGAACCTTTTCCATGGTTCTCTTACCACCATCTTTGAAAACAACATGCGTGATACCAACCTTTCCACCAGGTGTGGCAGTCTCTTTGGAAGTTTCTGGCACTGAGTCTCGAACAGAGCCTGGCCCTTCATCGGAGTTGCCAAAGCTGGCCCTGGGATTCCACGGCCATTGTTTGACACATCTCGCTCCCATCTGCGTCAGCAATTCTACGAATATCCCACTTGCGTCGGCACCTTCGCTCGTATGGACATCCACGTATACTATCGCTCCCTTCAAGATCTCCGCGTCAAGACCACGGCGAGGTGTTCTTGCAGGAGTTGCGATTGTGGACCATGTACCAGTGACAGGTGTCAGTGGCACCATCGATCCCGGCCGGGTTGGCGTATTGTATTCCTGAGTGAGCATCTCTGGAGAGGTCGACGGCTCAGTCGCAGTAATGCTCCTATTTTTACCATGTGCGTGAGCCTCCTTGCGAGCAGAGAGCGGACCTGAAAAGGATCTGCTTCTCTTGCGTGGGACTTTCAAGGGAGAGTCTTCTCCTGCGGGTCGCAACGGTACCTTGGAGACGGTGTGGATGACTCGTGGACTTTGTGCGAAGACTTTGGCAGGGGTACAAGTCACTCTCGAGGCTTGGAGCATTGCATTCGTTGCAAGGAGTTGCGGGTCAATGGGCATGGCGTTCTCATCTCCGTACTCCTCAGAAAGTTGGGACTCTTGGCTTAGCTGAACGCTCATGGCATCCTCGTCTGCTTGGTCTCCTTCACTAGATTGACTATCTTCGGCTTGCGGCTCGCGGATTGACATTTCATCTTCGAAGAAAGTCGGCTTAACAGGGGACTGTTTCAGTGCTGATCCAAGGTCTTGCGTGGACCGCGGTAAGAACATGTCTCCTGATGGCGAGAAGATCCCTCTTGTTTTCCCTAAACACGCGGGGTTCTCTTTCTCTGGACTGGCTGCTAACCAGTTGCTGAGCTGCAGAGCCAAGGGCGTCATGGAGCCGATCTGTCCTATTGCAGAGGTACCATTAATAGTCGTTGTTTGAGCAACAAGATCTCCCTGCGGAGCCTGACGTGTTTTGACGGACTTCGGTGTCCTTGTTTCCACCGATAGCATTGGATCTTCAACGGAGCCGAAGTCTTTCGTAGAGATGTTGAAATTATCGAGTGGTGCAAGTGTAGACTTTAAGTTTACAGATTGCAGCTCATCCTCGGAGTCAGACTCATCTGAGGGGTACTGGGTTGATGGCGATTGCAGACTGAAGGCCCCAAATGTCAATGGCAGTGGTGGGCCTGGCGGAGTGGTGCTTCGGTTGGTTTGCCCACCCTCCAATATCTCCTCCTTGTTCGACTGCCGGTTTGCTTCTGTGCTGATGATTGCCGGCTGTTCCTGCTCTTCTTTCGGCGAAGTTGGTGTGCTGTGCGTCATCAACGGAATCTTGCTCGGCTTCACAGAACATCTTGTTGTATTCGCCTTGGCGATTGGGGCCAGTGTGGTGTACCCGCTAGCATATTCTGCACATGATGCGTCATGGGAGAACACATCGAACGGCGACTTGCTTGAGTCCATGAAGGTCTGTTCAAGTTGCTCTGCATGAGTCATGTTATGCACCTTGACGGAGTGATCTGGTGATTTGACCGCCCGCAGTGCGCTCGTGATGTTTTTCTGTGGCGAGAAGACAGGCAGCTCAAATGAGTTCACTCGTGGAGTCATGGTAGGTTGAATGACTGTCGGGCGCGAGAGGGCCGACTTGCCCGGTGAAGTTGGAGCAGCTGACATGAATGGCGGTGGAGCGGGTCGTCGTGCTGGTGACTGAAGTAAGGACGTCTTCAATGGTGTCTTCAAAGCTTTCAAAGCTGGCTGCATCAGCACAACCTCAACATTGAGTCTTTTTGGCGATGCGTTAAGAGGGTCCTTGAGTGGAGATGGAGGAGGTCGCCTCGCTGGAGTTGCAAGTACAGAGGTCTCGAAAGTCTTCGTAGGTGATACAGGAGCCATGGAATGGGCAAAGTCAAGTTTCGAGACGCCCTTTGTTCCCGTCCCCAGTCCGATGCTCATTGGGGGTCTCATTGGGGATTTGTTCAGTAATCTCATCGGTGTCTTCTCCCCATTCAATTCGTCCTCGGAGCTGATTGAGCCAGTCTTCGCAATCTGTTTGGCTTTCTTGGATGACAAAGGACGGACTTCAACAAGTTCTTCTGCTTTCTCACCCTCGCTTTCGACATTCTTGCCTTTTGAAGTCCCCTTCGCAGCTGCCGGCTTACGGACTGGTTTCGCTCTTAAACCTGTTGTCCTTTGAACCGCTTTGGCGGCTACTTCCGCCAAGAGTGGCCGATTCTCCTTTTCTTGCTCGGTGTCATCTTTAAATGTAACCTTCTTCTTAACAACCGCTGGCTTTGCCATTGTAATAGTGATACCCCTGCTAGTCGAAACGACTCGAGCCCGTGTAGTTCTCTTTGCTGCGGCATCTTTCTCAACATCAGCCTTTGCCTCAACTTTAGTACTAGCCGCATCCGTGATGGTCTTCTTTGGTCTTCCTCGAGACTTTTGCGGTTCAGCAGGCATGTCATCTGGGGCGGAGACCGTGACCTTCTTTGGCCGTCCTCTAAGCTTGGGGCCTTCGGTTTTAGTTGCCGCATCGTCCTCTACCATTTCGGACTTCTCGAGATCCCCCTTCTTCGCTCGTCCGTTGGAGGTCTTCGCGATTCCTGCTTGTGTCCCGCGCAAAGCCTGCTCATCCACATCATCTGCTCTGGTTTTGCGCTTCGTGGTTGCCGTAGGCTTCACCACCACCACATCTTCCTTGGTCGGTTTCTCGACTTTCTTCGTATTCACGGCAGTCTTCTTAGCTGTTGTCGTAACCTTCGGCGCGTCCGCAGTAGCTTCCGTGCGCTCCACAGCTTTCGCGCGAGCGCGCGTTACACGCTTCGGAGGTGAATCCGGCATGTCAGTTGTTTTCTTGCGTTTCGCCGTTTTGAGAGGTAGATGAGGTATTGAGGGTTAAGCTCTCGAAACAGAAGCGATGTTATTCTCTTAGGAGATTGCACTACAGAGATCCTCATAAACGTGGATGGATGTCTGGATATAGAGACGGTCCAGCACCAGAAGAGTGAGGGGCGTTGTTTGTGTACGAGCTAAGATTAGCGCACGTCCGTCTCCGTGGCGATAATCCAACCCTGGACAGACGGATAACGAACTGGTCCGTAAGTGTGTCGTCCATGCATCAACACGATGTTCAATGAAAGACTGCGGGAAAATGATGCTGTGGCACCACAGATTTTACTTGAGTCGTGTTCTGGATTACTCATGGAGTAACCCGTATACTTGCGAAGAGCCCGAACACGGTCACTCGTAAGCTTCAGGCAAATGAAAACCCGTAGCGCAAACATAAGTAAATACAAGAAACGCATTGTAGTTCGGCGGCGAGTCATGAGCGGCTGTTCGGCAGCCACAATCACAAATCTGCCCAGTGATGGTCAACTTCTGCGTGCAAGTTGACTCTCGATCACTCTAACAGATCATTTCTTATTATTCTCACTGTGTTCAGCTGCTGTTCGGTCAGTCAAAAACCCCTGCTTTTAAGTATGCTCTATTTGCTCACAACTCTACAGAATACAACAATGTAACCAAACACCCTGCTTCCCAATTTTACGCCGAGTTGCAACTTTGTACAAAAGTTTGTACCGTTGTCTAAAGGGTAGTTGCAAACGTAGTTACCAGCGCCCCCAATAATAATGCCAGTTGATACGTCGTCAACATTGTCTTCGTTGCTCCGCTCTTCACATTCACGGGCGTCAAGGAAATCTTCGGCTTGTAAGGCGGAGGTGTGGTACTGTTGAGCGTGCCATCCCAGCAGTACTTCTTGAAGCACTGCTGGCACACGTCGGGCACACTTGTGCCCGTCTTCTCCAGACTCCTGCTGAGAATAGCACAGCCTACGCAGGTAGGCCATTGAGAATCAGTGGTGCCGTTCGCCATGGTAGCCACATCATAACCATTCTGGACGATGGCATTTCGCTCGGTATTGTTGTATGAGGGGTCGAACGTCGTAACGTTGGAATTGTAGATATAAGGTGAGTTAGGCAAATACACAATCAGAGGACTTGGGCCGCTCATATTGCCCGAGTTGCAACCAAAGAAGGTTGGCCGTTTGTTCAGGCCAAGATTGACAAAGGTATTCTGGTCAGGAATGTGGGGAAACGCCGTGCCGTTCTCGATGCCTGTGGCATTTATACTGCGCTCGTAGGTTGCGACTAAGCTGGTCCCATTAGGCCAGTGGTAAACTGTATCTGCTGAGCTGTCGATGGCAAAGATAACATCCACGTCGCGATATGGCTGGATGAGTGGATGGAGTGGTATATTTTGAAGGTCCTCACCGCCGTCCACTAGGAAGAGCGACTCTGATTGCGCATTGTTGTTGGTGCCATTATGGTAATGGTAGAAGGGGTTTGGAGAGTACGTTGCTATGTCGTTATTGTCTTGGCCGACTTGTGAAAGGATCTTCGTCAGAGCATCCTTGAAAAGACTAGGTATGTTGGTGTTGTTGATTTGCAGAAGAAACTGGTTGAACAACGACGATGAAGTCCCCATAACGTATCCGGCATTGTCGAAACCACGAACACACTTCTCATTGCTTGGGAGAATGCCAGCTGAGAAGTTTGAGCCAACGTACTCCATTGGCACGAACCCGTACGTGGTCGGATCCCAAGTCCCGAACTCCCAAGGATTGAACTCAAACACTGTTGCATTCGCAGATATTACCTTCTGCCCAGGTGCACGTCCATCGGCAACCAGAATCGGCATAGGCATGTTGCCCTTCATGAAATCTGGCTCCAACGCGATCGAGGACCAGGTGTATGCAGGTCCTCCATCTGTAGCGTTAATGAGTTGATATGACAGAGCGCGGCCCCTGACCAGAAGTTAGCCGCCATATCTAACAAACGAAACCGGCAAGAGACTGACCAATAGTCCGTGATCGACGTGTTGAATCCGGCATTGCTTTTTGCTTGCACCGTATCGGAGATGTTACTATAGTATTCCGCTGTGCTCAGAGTTTGTATGCCGTTCTTGGCGGGACCTTGAAAGATGGAACTCCCAAATTCCCAAACTGTGCTAGTATTGTCGTCCAGTAAAGCCGGCACGGTTGTGAAATTGTTAACGAAAAGAGAGCCAACAAGCCATGCTCCGCCGCTCAGACCTGCGAGATACGTAGAAGCCTGCAGAAGCCCTCCAAGATGGCCCGAAGAGGTCGAATTGTCTGTGCGGGAATCGAACGCAGCCAGCACGCCCGCTCCATTCATAAGCGCTCTATAGCCTCCACCAGAGACTGCAAGTCCTATATTTGGTAACGCCGAAGCGTTCTTCGCATTGTTGTTGATGTACGTTTGCGCATCGAAATTGCTGATGTTGAACCTGCCCAGGAGATCTCGCAGAGCACCTACGGTATTGTTGCGTCGCATCTCCAGCCATGATGTCTCATTCTGCGAAATGCTCGAGGCGCTCCGTATGACTGGCCTATTCGAAGGGCAGTCGCCTGCCTCGGGTGTGTAACCATTCGGCGCGTTGGGAAGAGCTCTTCGGACTGCAGCAAGCGCAACTGCAGCATCGATCTCGTATGATGCGTCTCGAGGAAGTATTAACGACGCTGTCACAACGAACATCAGCCACAGTTCCACCACTTCATATATGGTCGTGCTTACCTCGGCACAATGCAAGGAATGAGAAGGAAATGAGGGCCGTAGATAATGAACGAGGCAACTTCATGATCGTTTCCAATCTGCCGTGTTATGTTGGACCAAAATGAGCTTCACGCTCCAATGCGACAAATGTTGATTTCATAGTGTGTTGGCTCAGTGGGTGGTACGTGGCGGAGTGGAGGATTCGTGTTTGTGTTGTGGCTCATGAAGTTGATTACGTTTCGTCCTGACGATCTCCTAAAATAACTCAGGACTGCAGCTTCACTTCCGAGTTTCATAGTAACTTACAGGGGCTATGAGGATGCTGCGGGCGTCCAAACATGACTACATGTGAAATTGAGAAAAGGGACATGTCTGAATAGCACATCGCATTCAAAACTGTGAATATCTCCTTATATTGTTTCACTTACCCCGTGTTGAGTTTGTGGAGCTTTCCAAACCATTCCTCCTCCAAAGTAAGGGTAATAACCCGAAAAGCACTCTACTCCGCAACTTCACTTTCTGTAGGTAGAGAGCATTCTGCAAGCTTTGTATATGAATGGCTTACTTCGGCTGTTCCCTGGGCTTTGACTGGAGTATATGTTATCACACTAGATTGAATTACATCTCTAACGGGGACTTCACCAGGTACGAGTACTCGTACGCACTCTCGACACTCATAAATGCTGATAACGACAAGTGTCGACGGCGATGCTTTCTACGACGAATTCTGAAATATTCATGAGGTGATGATGCTCGGGTCCTGCACTTTGTGCAGTTTGGGGTGGGCGTTTAGAGACACGAACGTGAGGAGGAACGAGACGAGGCAGGCGAGGACGGCGAACATGGGCAAGGACGCGGAGATGTTGTGAGAAGAGGTCGATGGGCGCAGGCCGGAGTAGAGGCTCCAACAACTCAGCCGTATTAGATGCTTATTTTCGTGGCGGATATGAGGCGCTTGAACGTAGAAATCAGGATGTGTAGAAGGAAGCCATACAGTTCTTGTATGTGCTTCGTTTCCTATCGAACCGCTTCAAGTTAGTCTCTAACATGATCTCTCGCCGGATTCAAGAAGCCATCCACCCCTTACTAACTCCTCTCGGCCGATCCCAAAACTCCACTGCAGTACTATTCAAGCCACTCCTCTGAAGTCACGCAGATGGAGTTCAAGAAGCCGCACCTACAAGGAGTGGATCTAGGAAGCTCGATGCGGACTGAGCCGGCCCAGAAATCGGCAAGAAGTGCGGAATCAGGCCTTATCTCAGACGTAACTCGCAAAGGGAAGCCCTGTTTGGTCTTTGATATATTCAAGAACCTCTATGATCTGCTAGCTTATCAGCATGACGGAAGCACGTACTTGTGGGGCAACTGATCTTCTCGTCGTCATATCTTCGTCCAACAAGCTGTAAGGACACAGGCGCGTCCCTGTACTTCTCCGGCTCATCTGACAATGTCAGTCTGGCACATCTGCCTAGGCTATCGGACATGCTTACAAATATGGTAGTTGAATTCATCCTTCTCATTCATAGGCTTGTAGCCTTCTTCCACCACATCGACGCTTGGATCGACTTTTGTTACCGGGAAAACCAGGGCTGGATAATCAAGAAGGTTCCATTGGCTCGTATATCCCCAGTATCTTGCGTGATCGAGCGGTGGCGCCGCGCCGGGACCAACTGGACAGAGAATAACATCCACAACGCCCTCCGGCTCGCCGCTCTCACCGATGCCGCTAGCGGTATCATTCCACACCTTTGCGTAATCCCTTCTGTACATCTCTCTCTTGATTGTCAAGTCCCATAGACTTTCGATATCGTGGTGTTTGACATGTGGATTCTCCTTTATAATGAATTTCGACAGAGGACGCCAAGGCTCACCGGAAGCGTCAATCGCTTCGATCTCCTCCTTTGCACCGTCGCAGAAATATAGACCAGCGATGATTTCCCAAGCCAAGTCGTGTTTGTACGGTCTCCAGTCCACAAACTCTACACCCTCAACACGGTCTAATTTCTCAACGACCTCTTTGAGCGCTCGAATCACTGGTGGGTGCGGTTTCACAATCCCATCGTCCCAAAGAATGCCAACCTTTAGCTTCTTACCAGATCGTTTGTTCAGACGACTAGTCTCGTCCGTCCATGGAAATGGCAATAAAGAAGGCTCAACTAGCCATGGCTTTGCCGCGATTATGGTCCTCATGAACATCTTGATACCTTCCAGACTCGTGCTTAGTGGTCCGATGACTGGAGTGATGTGTTCAGAACCGAGCATGGTTGCTGTCCACCCATCCGTTGGCAATCGATAACTTGTCGGACGGAGGCCATATACGCCGCAATTTGCAGCGGGACTACGAATGCTACCCTTATCCATGTTAAATTCATCTTAAGGTCAAGTCTGACCCTGCTCACCCCTATGTCTGTGCCAATACCTAGACAACTCCCGCGAAGTCCAACGAGCGCGCCCTCGCCACCGGAGCTCCCACCAGATGTGAGATTGCGATTGAAAGGATTGACGGTAACACCATATAGGTTACTTGAGGTCTCAAGATGCATCTATCTCTCAATCAGTACAACGGTGACTAGCTGACATTCAAATGAGTCCTACCAATGTTTGCGGTTGTGTCGTCCGGACATAGAATACACAACCAGCTTTCCACAGAATCTTAAGGATGTGTGCATCATCGTCCCCGACCCGATCCCACCAACTGACAAACCCAGCATTGAGGCCCAGGGCTTTCATTCCAATATGTTCCTTCACACTGATTGGAAGACCATGCAAAGGTCCGATTGTTTTCTTGTGCTCTGCATAGTATTCGTCAAGATACGTGGCTCGACTGAAAGCCCGCTCAGGAAGAAGTTCGGTGACGCAATTAGCCTGCGTAGCGGATGTCATCAGATTCAATCTTCTGGTCGGATATACAACCAAATAGTACCAGCTTCTGCGCCAGGCCAGCTCGCCTTAAGAAAGCATTCGTAACCTCTCTGCTTGTTAACCTCCCTGAAGCAATGGAATCAACAAGTTCTTCGGTTGGACATTCTGTGATCTTCACTTCTTTGGGAGAAAGAAGCGCCTTAGGTATGAGGGTGACATTGAGAGGAAGCTCGGACGACACATCGGGGACTGTCGGTTGTACCTGCGCAATAGTGTCGTCTCGATGCTTCTGTGCTGTCTCGGCCACCTGCTGCCAAGTCATGGTACTTGTGTCAATTGGACCAACAATGCTGTTACCGCAGAGTTGGAAGCAAAGTAGAATTGTGTTCCTTTGTCAGAAGCACATTGAACAGTACTGCATCATTCACTGAGTGGGGTATGCCTAATCGCTCGTGGTTAGATGCAGATAGCAACAACTGATAAGATGGCCCTCCCTAGCCGCATTAGCGCATGTCCAAGCGGCGAGCGGAATTATTGCCGGATGCAAATCAGAGACTGTGAAGCCAAAGAATGTGTTGCAGGATATGAAATGTCGTGAAGCTTCATCAACGATGCGAAAGACGGAGTGCACTTTGTCAAAAGCAGATCGCACGACAAAGGAATAAGGAGAATCTTTGCAGAACATATCACTTCGACCGAGCCGTGTCATAGACTGTCGATTTCTTGATTTCTGCTTCGGCCTCCTCGATGGAAACTCAGGGTGATGTTCAATTGATGAAGCTCAGTTATTAGTTTCGAGGAGCCTGATCCGACGACGCTAGGGCTTAATCGGGCCATCCCGCCCCCGGCATCCCTTTCCAAGGCATCCCGCAGCTTCGTGGCTCGTTGGACCCCCATGTTACCCCACCATGCGCTTCAGATGCTGCAATAATAATAGCTCTCAGTTCTCGCATCACCTCCAATCCACGACGAGGAATGCTCGGTATGAAGTCGAAGGCCGCTGAATCCATTGGCACTGTGGGATCATAATTGCGGCTTATCTCATGCCGACTGCTGCAAGAAGCGTAAGGCAGTAGCTCCTCGTTCATCAAAGTGCAGATGGACATCTCCTGAAGCTCCTGTCTCTACGCAACATCTCAGATCCCTGCACCTGGCGTCCTAATTGATATTGCAGGCTTGTGTGACAGCGTCAACAGCAACTGCCTACGGCTATCTGATATCTTTCACTCACTTCTAATGAACACCGGACTACGCCAGCTGCCAAAGGCAGTACGTGCTGTCTCGAAAGCTCAAAGACTAAATGTGTCCACACACGCAAGAGCATTCTCTTCACTTCATCGCCTTGCTGCAAAGCCATCGACGTTGGACAATCCTCCACAAGGAAACCGCCCTCAAGTGCCTGGACGTGAACCACCGCATCCTCCACCGAAGGAGGAGTCAAATCTCCGGGCTAACGACGAAGTTGCAACCTTCTTGGGAACCACGAAGCGAGTACCAGAGTTCAATCTCGCAGATAAAGTCGTACTTGTTTCTGGGGCTGCGCGAGGACTGGGGTTGACACAAGCAGAAGCCTTACTTGAAGCTGGCGCGACTGGTGAGCTTTACGTACATAGCTCACTTCAATGTAACAGTCTCTCTTCAAGCACACATTATACTGAAACCTCAGAAACGTAGTGTATGCTCTTGATCGACTGCCAGAACCAGTGAGAAGCTCGAAGCCAAATAGCGCTGATTGAGCCCTGATGCTGACAGACTCTGGCAGTCACAAGACTTCTTCCGCGTACAGAAGCGGGCAGCAGAAGAGCTTGGTACGACATTCCACTACCGCCGCATTGATGTCCGTGACGTCGATGAGCTCAATAAGATCGTCGGCGAAATAGGAGAAGAGCATGGAAGAATGGATGGCCTCGTTGCAGCTGCCGGAATCCAGCAAGAAACTCCAGCTCTAGATTATACTGCCAAAGACGCCAACTTGATGTTCGAAATCAACATCACAGGCGTCTTCATGACCGCGCAAGCAGTCGCGAAACAAATGATCAAGTTTGGCAACGGAGGAAGCATTGCAATGATTGCAAGCATGAGCGCGACGGTAGCGAATAGGGTAGGTTTGTTGAAATGGCTTGATGTCACCAAGACTTTCGGGAAACGAGCTGAAGCTGTTAGGGCCTGATATGCCCAGCGTACAATGCCTCGAAAGCCGGAGTCGTCCAACTAGCACGAAATCTGGCTTCAGAGTGGGGCCAATATGGTATTCGAGTCAACACAATATCGCCGGGTTATATTGTGACAGCGATGGTGGAGGAGCTTTTCAAGCAATATCCAGAGCGGAGAAGGGATTGGCCGACACAGAACATGCTAGGGAGGTTGAGCGAGCCAAGGGAGTATCGAGGAGCTGCGGTGTTTTTGCTCAGTGATGCGTCAAGCTTCATGACTGGTGCGGATCTGAGAATGGATGGTGGACATTCGGCATGGTAGACTAGTGAGGACTGCCGTCGTACGGTGGAATTGACGAGACAGACGGGGCTATCACCGAGCCCATCTGAATTGCAGCGTTGGAGGTCGCATTGTATACCTAGCCAAGGGCATGCCCTGAGGCTCGTGGCTGCAAATGGGGACAAGATATGCAAAAATATCTACAGCCCCGCGTTGCATGCAATAAAGTCGTACAGTCCCATCCCACGCATTTTATACACACCTCGCTCCATAACCCCAGCATCACATACTCGTGTCGCCCACAATCCCCTTCCTCCCCAACCTCCCCACCGCCCCCCTTCTCAACCCCAATCTCCTCTCAATCTCCGTCCGCTCCAACCCCTTCTCATCCCTCAACATCAACAACTGCCGAATAGTCACCACATCCAGGAACTGCCTCCCCTCATGGCCCCTCTTGCCAACATCGATAAACTCCTGCTCCGCTTCCTGCGCGAGCCGGTCGCGCGCTTGGAGAAGCTGGATCGCAGGGTTGCGGGCCGGGTCGGGGAAGATTTGATGGTGGTGGGAGGAGGGATTTGAGGATTGTGGGGAGTTAGAGGGGTTGAAGGTTGAAGAGTTGGAGAGGGTGGGAGAGGGGGTGACGGCGCCGAGAGAGCGGAGGGAGGCGGCAAAGTGGGGATCTTGGGCGTCGAGATTTATTGCTATTGGAGAATCGTTAGCTTGAATTAGGGGCTTATGGTGAAGTTTGGAGCTGAGGGGGTTTGAAGGAAAAATGATGGGGGAGGCAGGAGAAGGTGTCCTACCGTCGTCTCGTGTTCCGCTTGCCTGTGATCGAGGATGTACTGTTGGTCCTGGTGCGCCGGATTGGCCTCCAGGTGGTGGTCGGGCGGAGGGCGCATTGGTGGATGGAGCTTGTGATGTTGGTGATACTCTTTGTGGATATTGTCTTCGAGCTGCTCCTGCTGCTGTTTTGGCGGCTTTGGATGATGATGATCCCATGGTCTTTACACATGGAGTAGGTGCGTCACTTTTAGATGTTGGTGAAAATTGTTTACTTCCTACCGTCATTATTGAGATCACCGAGCAGAAGTCAAATTCCTCAGCTTAGTCATCCTAGCGCATGCCGGCCAGTCCAACTCAAGAATAGTTATAGAAACACCAAGGACGAAAGATCAAGCGTGATTTTTGAAGAGCGGAAAAAACAGGACCGGAGATACCCTCACAAGGAGATGGCAAACAAAACAAACGATAGGGCTGTGCTATGGCTGAATTCGCTTGGTGAGCCCCAGGAATTCCTACTGTTACATAGCTCGTCGATGTCACTTACAACGCATGTGCAAGCTATCAACAACCTCATAGTCTGAAGGTTTGAGATAGAGCAATACCAGAGCATCCTCCCAGTGAGCACCCATTCGGACCTAACCATTTCGACAGCTATGACGAGAAAACCATGTCAGACTGCTAACGTTTAGTGATTGTTTAGCCTTCCCTCCTTGATGCGTGTTACGACTTACTCTGGATAATCATTTTCACGGCACAGCCAGGACCGAGGAACTCCCTGCCGCATTGAACTCGGGATAGTGAGCAGGTTAAACTGATCTTCTGAACTATATCTCTATGCTAGTGACAGCGCCTACATATACAACAGCTATCAAGCCAACTTCTGCGTCTCTTTTGCGTTCACCATAATCGAATCGCAGTCCAACACTTAGCCAAAGAAACCCTCTACTCGTAAGCAAACGGGGACGAGCTGTTTCACCGACCATCAAACCTTGCGCCCAACCTCATAGTGATGATGATCTTGATACAGGGGCCCCTTCTCCATCACACTCCCACGTCGATGCTCCTCCTCGTCAATCGCAGCGGCATACTGCTTCTCCTCCTCCGCCGACGCACCATAGTAGTGAACCGCGACCTCTTCCCCGAACGCAACGTTAATATCCTCCAACGACCTCTGCTTCGTCTCGGGAAATAGGAAGAAAACGTTTACCCAATGTAGCGCCGTTATGATAATTAAAATAAGGAAGAACTTCCACGTAATAACGACCAACGCAATCGGTCCCGCCACGAGGATAATAATGCTGGCCAAGTACAAGCCCACCATCCCGACCGCCATACCCTGTGAGCGGATATGCGTTGGGAAGATCTCGGACAAGTACAGGTACTGCGAAGCGTCCAAGAACGAGGACCAGAAGAAGATGAAGAGGAAGATGAAGAAGACGGCGGCGCGCTGGCCGGCGACGTTGGTGCCGCCTAGGAATTGAGCTTGCATTGCGCATTCGCAGATGAGTGTTATGGTGATGCCGCCGAGGCCGGTAAGCATGAAGGTGCGGCGCCCGATTCGGTCGATGAAGAAGGCGGTGAAGATGTTGCCGGGAAGGGACAGGGTAACCCAGAGCGCGCTGAGGAGGAGGGGCAGGAAGGTTTTCATGCCGAGGGAGGCATAGAGGAGAACTCCATAGTTTGCAATGATAAGGACTCCCTACGTAATTAGTCAGTCCTAGATTCAGATGAGTATACGAACGGGAGAGTGTGTGAAACTCACCGTGAATTGATTTCCAGCCATCAACGTAAATCCCACGAAGGCCCTTCTCCTATTTGGAGCAGTGGCGAAGATTTCAAATGCACCAGTCTTCGCTTTGATCCGCCGGTCAAGCTCCAATTGCTTCCGCATCTGGTAGAATTCTTTTTCCGAAGTGGTCTCGTGAGGGTCGTTGGCTATATGGTGCAGTCTTCGTAGAACGTCGTGCGCCTCCTCAGGTCGGTTCTGTTGGAGAAGCCAACGGGGAGAGTAAGGAATCCAGGGAGACCCCAGTAGAAGCAATAGAGCTGGGAATCCTTGGAAGGCCAGTGGGAAGCGCCATGGGAAGGAAGATTGAGAACCCGAAGCGGAGATGAAGTAGCACCCGAATCCTATCCATGCAGAAAGCATGTAGCCGATAGCAAACATAATACCGTGCATCGAGACCATGAAACCTCGAGATGCAGGTGTTGAACATTCAGCTTGGTACCTATGAAATTATGCTGATTAGTGACTGGTTTCCCTGGGGCTGCGGTCCGCTGGAACGAATATCTTATCCGTGCTCTTACATTGGAATTGCCGTTATAAGCATGCCAATGCCAAAGCCGGCAATGAATCTCGCCACCAAGAACATTCCCATGTTCACAGACCCGGCACAGAGTGCTGCACCAATGATCATGACGAATGCCCCAATCTGGATAGTTTTCTTCCGGCCAAGCTTGTCAGCACTCCAAGCCGTGAAGCCTGCTCCGAAGGCTGAGCCAGCAGAATTGAGACCATTCATGGCGCCGATGAGGTTCGAGGTGTGACCGTAGCCGGGTTCGTCCACTGTAGCCAGATGGAAGTATGTGTAGAAGGCTGGCTGACCGATAGTGGAGCTGATGACGGACATGCCATAGCTGCAGGCTGTCGAACCTAGGGCGACGAAGATCACAATCCACAAGTTGAAGGAGTTTGGTATGAGCTTCCCCATATTGGCATCACTGTCAAGGAAGTTAGTGATGGGTCGTGTGGGGGAAGTTAGTGATGAGTCGTGTGGGGGAAACAGATGTCAAAACGTACATCGAGGATCGCGAGCCCTAAATAGATCGGAGAAGTGTATAAGGAACCCGATCAAGAGCACCTCTATAGAGATCAAAAGGCCCAAGAAGCAAGGCTACTATGGAGCAGGGAGGGAGACGAGCAAAGATAAGGGGCGACATGGGGATAAGATGAGGTTTTTGATAATCCATACCCGGATTTCGTCTTCCGAGGGTATGGTAAAGGTTAAACGTAAAGCTCCACGACCGAGCGAACGGTCGTTCTCGACCGTTGCAGATCATTGGACGTAAGGTCAAGTCATTTCTAAAAGATCAGATTGGGCAGCACCAAGACGATATAAATGTGGGGATCGATATGCGGGGAAACTCCAAAACGTCCGTGCATGTACCTTACTCTTTACTGTAGTCATCTAACTAATTCTTGATAAACAATCCCTCACTGCGCTATTCCAAGCTTCACCTCCACTTCAAGAGCGTTTCTGATCTAGAGCTTCACGTGCGCCATTATCAGTATTCCTCTTGTGTCCTCAGTCCGCACATTCCTACGTCTAGATCGACATGTGCTTCAGATGCGGCCAAGAACCAGCAAACACTGGCGGAAGAACGTGCCAAGGAAACGCTCGGCCATAGACCACATCGGCTGCAATATACCTTACCAGTGTTCAAATCCAGCTTGGCCTTGCTCGGATATATAGTCTTGAAGCTTGCTTGTGACTGATTGCAGAAAGGCATCACATGAGACTTCCAGATCCCCTTTCCGAAGCGTCAACGACCGGACCTTAGGATATAGGTGCAAAAGGCCTAAGTCCTTGGCTATACGATTCCACTTGGCCTCCTAACCGGGTTAACCTTACCAAATCATGTCCCCACCGATATCGCAAAGTACTGTATCCAGAATGGAAAGATCTCCTCGTTCCACGGCCAAATAAAGTCTGGAATATTATCGAGCGTAAGTTGTGAGGCCCGAAGGAATAGTGGAACGGAGTAAGGAAACGACAAGGCTGTGGTTCAGGATCGCCGATAGTCGCACATATGTTGCGGAAGGGCACAGGAGCTGCGGCGGATGGTATACCCACGAATTCTTAGGCCGCGCGGGGAGGGAGCCCTATTGGTTCATTTGACATCCATGAAGCTCTTGAGCTGCTCTGACCGGCTTGGAGCTGGGAAGCTCTACAACCACGTACACGGAGATCCCAATCCGCGACGCGCAATGTCAATATCTGAGACCTAGTCACAATGGAGAGAGCGAGAAATGAACTGGGCTTATTTGTTCAAGCACAAGAATATCCGCAAAAGAAACATCTACATACTCTTGGTTCGCCACTTCAAGGTCTCGAGAACTGTGTAGTACTCTAAAGCTGCTGCATTCTCTGCAACCACATCCTATAGTTTCACTGCGGCATTGACGGCAAGCTTCGTCTGTACAATCCATATCTTCGTACCATCGTCGAAATATCTGCAATCAGTTCAAATCCATTGTTTACGCATCCTGTGAGTCTCCGGCCAGCTTTGGCTCCTCTGGCTCCCTAATCAGCCGCTTTCGCTCTTGTCCCAGTACCACTGATTCCATGTCAGCTTTTCAACATCAGACATAAACAACGATCGCTTGACCTCACATCTCTGATATAGCACATAACTCGTAACAATAGCTATAGGTAGCGCAACAATGGCGTACGTGATCCTGAATGACAATTTCAGCCCCTTTTCCATATTACTTTAGACCACCAAAAGAGCGTACCTCCGTGCTGCAGGCTTATATTTCTCCGGCAACCTACCATCACCTATCTTTGGTGGTGGCCTGGACGGTCTACTGCTTAATTGTGATACCGCGTAGGCATTGATGGATGCTGGTGAAAGCGCTGGCCTCGGAGCCAACGATGGACTCTGGGTAGGTATCGTGGATGGCTCTCCGGCCGGTGTGGCCCTCCAAACTGGTCCCTCGTTCTCTGTGGTCGGCTCTGATGCCGAACCACTTTTATCCGCGACAGCTTTAAGGATCTTAGAAGTGGCGGGAGTGACCGGTGACGGGTTGGCAGCGGGCTCAGGTGCTTGCGCCGGAAGAGATGATGGTCGAGCCGGCGGCGTATCCGATGCAATTGTGCCTTTCCCCGATACGACAGGCACAGCTGGCTTTGCTGAAGGCTTCGAAGTGCTCGGCTTTGAGGCGCTTGGCTTCCCACTCGCTGTCGACTTTGTGGATCTCTTTCTCGCCGTTGTTTTCGCTGGTGGTGATACTTCCGCGACTTCCGCTTCGGATGGAATTATTCCATTGGGTTTTCTTGGTCTCCCACGTTTGCGGATCACTTCGACGGACATTCCGGTCGATGTCATTGGAATTTCTCTCTTGTTGACGGAATCCGGGGAAATCGTTCCAGAACGCGCTAGCTTTGACGCGTTATGCAAGGTACGGGCCGAGGCGGCGAGTTCGTGGCGGCAATGCGTATTATAAGGCTGATCATCAGTGGAACAATACTCCATAGAGGTTTTCAGGTACAAAGTTGGCCATGTACTTCTCTCAATCAATGGGCACGTGCAATCGAGTGTAGGGAGACGGAACAGCACGCGTATAATTAGAGGTGATTGGGCTGAGATCGCTAAAATTACATCTCATGGTTGATCCTTGACCCCATAACCTCGAAGATCGGCTCATCTCCGAGCAAACGGACCAAAAGATCATAGAATACACAATAAGCCTCAATCGTAATGATTTACGCCGTGGAGTGGACCAAGAACCACTACGCTCCATGCTGCGCATCGGAATCAAATCTTCGTTGCGCCGGTATGAAGAGATCCAAGTATCCAAGTCTGTCTAATTTACCTTTTCCTTATCCCCAGCTTCGTGCCGGGCAATGGGGGAAATCCGTAGCTCTTCACCTTCTTAATCTCCTCGGCGCTCCGCAGCCTCAATGGCGGACCCACAACATTCGCTCTAGAGGAGGAACCATTCGATGTTTGAAGTGGTCTGTTGACGACTGCGGCTTTGGAGAACATCTTCTGGTTCATCTGTGCCGTGCTCCCAAAGGCACTTGCGTGAGCTGGGTTTATGCCACCACCTACAGGTGTAGATGAGCGAGCGCGGTTGGAAAGCCGTGCATAAAGCTGAGAAGTGGCGTGACTCTGGGCTGCAGGAATGACGGTGTTGATGGACACACCTGCGCTGTGGAGTAGAGATTGCAAGGCCGCCGCAGGGTTCTTGGCAGAGTCCAAGCCATAGGGATCGGACTGCGACGTTACGATTGGCATTCCTCGAGTCGCTGACGGGTCAAGAGGGCCATCAAGACCTTCACCATTCCTCTCAGCCATGAGCTGGTTGACGATGCGCTGTAGGGTGGCCGTAATGTCATTATCAGGTTGAGGCGTTGAGTTTCGGTCAGCCTGTTGACTAGCTGTGTCGGGAGCATCGGTCATGGGATTGTCGTCCTCATCGTCCGTAAGAGATCCTCCGTTCGCCAAAGCCAAGAGCGCATCAATTTGTGACTGATCGAGTCCATGATCGTTATTGGTTTGTTTCGAGCTTGATGATTTCGGGGTCTCATTTGCCCTCTGTTTTGTACCTCCATTGATGGCAGTAAATCCGTTCACCTCCGAGCCTCGTGGCTGCGCAGGACTGTTTTCTGGTCTTGCCTCATTCATCTCGTTGAGTATTGCCGTTGCAGCATTGAGTGCCTTGATGATTTCGCTGGACTCCTCGTCGACTTCCACAGGATGTTCACTTGCCGCAGCCCCACCACGCAACTCGGTCGACTGCAGAAGCGGATATGGGCCTTCGTCGCCACTGTTTGTATCGCCCTCATCATCGTAGCCTGAGTAGCCTCCACCAAGAACTGCGTTGATGCCACTCATAATTTCGGGATTCATAGCCATAGTGCGCAGAGCTTCGTTAAAAGGTCTTGGATCCACTTTGCCTCCTTCTAGAGCCATGGTCAGCGCCTTTGCCGCTTCGGCGTTAGGGCCAGTGCCGCTGCTGCCTACGCCAAGCAAAGCGTTTGCCAGCAGCAGACCAGCCGCATTGGTTTCGGTATTAGTGCCATTCTCTGAGGCCGCGAACAATGTGTTGCCCAAGCCAGATGCAAAGGAAAAGCCGGAGAAGTCGCTGCCGTCAAAAGACCGTAGCCGCTCTTTGCTCTCACGCTTGTTTCTACGCTTGTTGAATTCTGACTCCATCCATGCTGATTTCTCCGCCGAGAGATTCATTCCATAGAGCTTCTTGGCACGTTTGTTGATTCGGCAGCGAAGGTCATTGTCTTTGTCTGTAGGAGTTTGTAAGTTCAGAGTACGAAATTTCCTCAATGATACATGAGTGGGCTTGGGATTGTTCATACTTCGCTCTGTGTTACTCTCTCTCCATTTCTTCTTACGCGCCCGGTTCTCCTCCCGTACTCTCTCTCGCTCGGCTACCTTGATAGGATCATTGTCTTCGTCGAAGCGCCGATTGTACATGCCTGGAGGATGCATCATCAATTTTCGTCGTTCTTCATCCTCGTCCATGTCCATCGAGTCTCTGCCTTCATCGCGAAAATTGCTGATCTGCTTAGCAACCCAAATTGCGAGCTCTGTAGGGTCTGAGGGTGCACTCGAAAAGTCTATATCGGGGGCGGAGGTCTGCGATCGACTTCTAACACCTTTCTCGACACCGGTGCTGACATGACGTGGATTATCCATTGAGGTTTCCGTAGGGCGAGACGACAAAGGCGAATCGGCATGATCATTGTATGCTTCTATTGCGGACTCTGCCGCATTGGAAACAAGGGCATCTATGTCGACTTGTGCATTGCTACCTCCGTTTACCTGATCGATTTCCATGGAGTCCCCGCTATGCTTGCCGTGTACTTCTGGCAGCTCATCCGTCGCAGTATGATCTGGAGCTTCCGTTTCGTAGATGCCCCGAACGTCCGCTGTGTCTTCTGTCTTAATACGTTTCGTGCGATGACCCCCAGTCTCATCCGTTTGCCCAACCATGATCGGTACCGAATCGTTATTTTGATCGGTGGGGTTGCTCTTGCCCTCTGCGGGTGGAGGTGAGGTTGTTCGTGACATGTCTATGTCCTCGGTAGATGTGGCTATGTGAACCTGAACTTCCGTGTCTGTCACTAAAAGATGCGGAAGTTATCAGTAACGGTTGAGGCGCTGTGTCGCGTTGAAAAGAGTATGATCGATATTTCAGGGCTAGCAAGAAAGGTGACAGGTGAATGACGGGCACTGAGGACTCCGTCATGCAAAACATGCATTAGTCGTAACACGCGTGAGAGACTTACTGATGGTTTCAACATGCAGTGGTGTCAAGTCATGCAATACGGGTAATCAGATTTGGACTGCTTTTTCCGTGACTGTGGGTTCTGTCCTCGTCGTGGAGGATGCGAGGAACCCGCTCGCACTAGATCTTCGGTTGCGCATCGTTGAGTTCTTAACCGACGTGTTACTCTTCAGGGCTAGGCCACGTACTCGACTTTCACTATTCAGGCCTCACACGAGAGTATCAAAGCTCAGAGCTCAAGATACGAGTACATGTAGGTATCCACTTTGATACTTGGTCGAATACCCGCCATACGCCTTAGCGCGCGCTTGATCTCGGCCTTAGCTTAATCGCAGCTGCTACGTTTCCTGAACTTACATCGGAGCTCTACCAAGGCCTAACGTTGAAACAATGCGGCTACTTTCGCATTATCTACCTTCGTTATTGCTTTTGGGAAGGATTGGATCAGCATTGACTGCTTCATCCTGGGGATTCGATGACGCAACAATATCCATCCAAGGGAAGGGAGCTGGTGTTGGAGGCGGTTTCAAAGAAAAGTATCGCTGCCCGTAGTTTGGCACTTAGGACCTTCCACTGATGCGTTCAATCGATGTCAGACTCACAATATCCAAGGCGATTTCACAGCCTGTCACCCTCGGAGCTTCGGATACCCTGAAGATCCTTCTCACGACGCAGGAAGACAAAACTCCGAAGCGGCCGCATCAGGCATTCCTAGTCATCAGAGATGTGGACACCCAATTGGAGACGTCTTACCCTATCAGCATCAAGGAGAGTGGCAAGGGTAAAGTTGAGATGGTGAATTTCCGGCAGAGCTGACCTGTAGAGCACTGGAGCTAACGATTTTCTAGTCCCAGAAAGACCTCCCCACCCAGTTCCTCACCTCCTCGAAATCCCTTTATGCCATGCTTGTCATTGCGTCCTTCGGTTCCTCAAAACCATATAGTAACCATGTCTTCGACTTGAAAGTCAAGCTGGACCCGAATGCCCCATTCGCAGCACCGGAGAGGCCGCTGAGATATGGTAAACTACCAGAGATCCGCCATACCTTCAAAGCAGACCCAAGAAGCCCACCAAAGATCGTCACGCTGGTGTTCGCAGGGGCTGTTATTGCGGCTCTCCCAACTCTGCTAGGAACGGTACGCTGTATGCGCAACATTTGGAAAGACTCTTGCTAATGATCGTGACTACAGTGGCTGTCACTTGGCGCAAACCTAAACCACCTCTCTAGAGCATTCCAAACCGCACCAGTCTCCCATATCTTGTTCTACGGGTCCATTCTAGTGCTCGAGGGGATCTTCTTCATGTATTATACAAGCTGGAACCTGTTTCAGACGCTGCCACCAGCTGCTGGGTTTGGCGCGATCACATTCTTGAGCGGGAGTCGAGCGCTTTCCGAAGTGCAAGAAAGGAGACTTGCAGGGTTGAGATAGAGTCTAGGTAGTTCGTACAGAATTTCGGATCGAGTTCACAACGTAAGACGACAGACGCAGAATTTCATGCACGCATGAGGATAAATACCAGTCCAAGCTCCAAGTGATTTAATTCCCTTTCTGCCCTACTCTACTCTCAAATAGGAACACCGAACAATGCCGTCGAACGTCTCAGGTGGTGTCCCAGATTTCAGTCACGTTGGCCGGCGAAAAAGACTCGCAGCTTGGGAACATCATCATTGAACGTCTAAGTACAGGACCGTTAGCACGGACATGGAACGCTGAAGGTGAAACCTGGTGATGTTTTATCAGATGATCGTTGAGCGTCTAATTCAAAAATCCATTGTCATGATGTTGTTATTAATTCTATCATCTTCCTCTACCTCACCGCTAGGACAACCATGCAGTCTGACTATGTATGTAAGGCAGTTGAGAAGAGATGCGGTGCGATACAAAATGGAACGAGATGGCTACCCTTCCCGCCTGAGCATCATCATTGAGGCTTCACTTACCTTGACAACAATGTGACCACGATGAAAGCCATAGTAATCTCCAAGTTCGCTGAAGTATGAGAACAGACCAAGTCAATTTCCCCTTCACCACTGACGCTTAGCTCTAGTGTTACAGTGAGCTGGCTATCTCGGACATTCCAGAACCCATTTGCCAGAATCCCTCCGAACTCCTCATAAACATACACTTCGCAGCCATCAACTTCGTCGACCTCCTCTACGCCCGCGGCGCGCATCAAAACAACACCGCCCTCGTCCGCCCGCCCTTCACGCTCGGTCTCGAGTTCGCCGGCACGGTCGCTTACGCCCCACCCTCCTCGACATGGAAGAGCGGTGACCGGGTATTTGGTGCAGGGCTCGGTGCTTTTGCCGAGAAGATCGTGGCGAAAGAGGAGTCCTTGCATGAGATTCCTGCAGGGTGGAGTTTCGAAGATGCGTCGGGCTTGGGCGCTACTGCGCCCGTGAGTTATGGGGCGTTGGTTGAGAGGGGAGGTTTGAAGGCTGGGCAGACGGTGCTGGTGCATGCGGGCGCCGGAGGGCTGGGGGTTATGGCTGTGCAAATTGCGAAGGCGGTGGGGGCTAGGGTTATTGCGACGGTGAGGTCGCTGGAG
>JAABUP010001016.1_pt1 | contig 60201 bp, 78 predicted proteins | sample 5559201 | NCBI WGS metagenome assembly JAABUP01 (sample SAMN10711887, study PRJNA513373) | rock metagenome | isolation source: Antarctica rocks | place: Antarctica | reverse complement strand
TGACAGCATGCTGCTAGCGCTGAACATGCTGCTGGATGGTTCCTCCACCCCCGGTCCTTCCACTGTGCCCCTCCCCATGACAGGCCAGCTATCCTTGGGGCCTGACTTTGACTTGCACCCCCACCCTGCCCATGCTGGACCCTTGCCACTGGCTGGGCCCAAGGCCCTGTCATCCCCCCCGCACAACCTGCAGGTAAGCTCTGCAAACTTGCGTCACATGCTTTGAGGAGTCATCAGAGCCCCTGCTTGATAGCATGGACGTGTGAGATGACACCAAAGTGACACTCAAACGCACAGCATGGTTGTGTGTGATGTACAATCATGTGATCGCACTTTGACTGCATTTTCTGGCCTGTGTGGCAAGGCTTGGCAGTCTTGTCCCAGGACCTTGCCTGCCGTCATACATAAGCCTGTTTGCAATGTTGCTTCACGGTGTCTCCAGCAGCCAAAAGCTGGCAGTTCACTGCATTTGCCTGAAGTGCAATCCATCACTCCAATGTTTCACCTTAACAACACCTTCTTTCCTTCTCCCTTTTACCGTCTATCTTTTTGCAGCGTCCACAGCAGCTTCAGCAAGAGCTTCAGCAGCAGCTGCAGCAGCAGCTTCGTCAGCAGCTGCACCAGCAGCAGCCACACAGACTTGATATGGCAGATGAATGGGATGCGCTCCAAAGGAAGTATGCTGCCCTTGCTCAAAGCAGTGCACAGACAGACGGGTGTGGTATGATGGTGCAGCCACAGTACGATGATGGCAGACAGCACCCTCATGCTGAGGGCCTGTATCATTATCACCAGTACAGACTCACTCCGACACAGAGAGCGACTCCTGAGCGCATCGAGATGCAAGCTCATCTGCCCATGGCACCTCCTTTGCCTTTATCAGCTGCTCAAGATTATACATCTGCACTCAGGTATGTGCCCTGTGTCAGCCCTGCAGAGGGGCTGGACAGTCAAGCCCTGTTGACGCGCAATTGCTGCGTTGACCTGCATTGCATTGTGGTGATGCACATTGTGACAGCAGCAGTAGCATGCAAAGCAACAGCAGCACAAGCAGGGCTTGCAGCGCTGGTGGCTGACACCATGTGCCACATCTCTTTCGCTTTGGCAGCAGTTTGCTGACACCAAAAAAAGTATGGCTGATGTTGCTCTCTTGGATTGTGTCAATATAGTGCGTCTATAGGTACACGATGAGTGTTTGTGTCTTTGCAGTAGGTACCAGCAGAACCAAGCAGCTTCAGCTGGAGGCTACAGCCCCATTGATGACTTTAGCTTCCTGAAGGGACTCAGCTCGGGCTTGCTAGGGGCAGACAAGCCTCACTTGCAGTCTCCTCAGAATGGCAATGGCAACCACTGTAAGCCATCTCTGCTGTTTGCCCAGCTACTTTGGTTGCATGTACTCATGGGTCGTGATTGCCTTTTGTGGCATGCTCGCACTCAGCTGCCCCCTTCTCCCTTCCTTGTGTAGTGGCCTAACCTGTCCCTGCTCTTTTCTTCGAAAAGAGATGAAAAGGAAGGGACACCAATTTTCTAACAAAAACGTAGGGTTTGTAAGTCTGTCGACATCAACATGTTGTTGTTCATCCTGGGCAGCTCGGTATAACACTTGGCTTCTCATTAAATTGACGCCGAAAGGCGTAGTCTTTTCTTTTCTTGTTGTTGTCCAGGGCTGCATGGCCTGTCCTTGATCAGCCTCCCAAGCCAACAACGCTGGAACAACGCAAGAGACAGCTCATCTCCTTGTTTGTTTGCCACAGGGACCAACCAAGCTCCGGTACAGCAGCATGCATTGCAAGGGCAGCATGTGGGTGGGATGCAATCCCTGCAGACTGCAGGCATGGCACAGCCTGCTGGTCAAGGCGTGCCCTTCACAAACATGGACCACCACCTACAACAGGTACATTGTGACTCACCACCTTCCAACTGAGCCATGACTAACGTGGTCAGTCTGTCATTTTCCAGCAACCATCATACTGGGAAACACTTCTGTCATCATGTCATGGCCTGTGCTTTGATCTGCGCTTGGGCTGCTACCACCTCTCAAGTTCACCCCAGATGAGCGTTAGCGGTGTGGCATGCAGTCTTGAGTTGTGCTTTGTGAAGGGTTCTTGGACCACTCTAGTTAGTTAATCAATCAAATAATAATGATAATATAAATAATACAATATTAACAATACCATAGTCATTCTAATGTTGGTCGATCAAATAAATAATTGTTTTTGGCCCCACCGTCATTGCATGCCCATTACACAGTGCGAATGACGTTACAAACCGTAAATACAGATGGTAATGACGGCCTGACAAAGGCGCGATCCTATATAAAATCCGACTAACATTGAAAGCACTACGGTAATAACAACAATAATAATAATAATAATAATAATAATAATAATAATAATAATAATAAATAATAATAATAATAATACTGTTTTCAAGTATAATTGCATTGCTTGTGCTGTCACAGGAGAGGGCTGTGTTGACCAAGATGGTGTATCAGACTGGACCCAGCCAGCTCCCCACCACTCAGCCTAGTAAGCCGCCTTCTCGCCTCTTCCTTGCTGTGACTTCAACTACATGCTCTGCATGTCATCTTTTTTGTACATATACACCACAATGCAGATGAAGCTGAGCGGCGCCCTGTGCTGCTTCTGAGCAAGCAGGATGGCAACAACAGCTGTGCCATGACAAACGCAAAGCATTATGTACATGTGCACAAGCATTGGTTCAGACAGCTGCATGATCAGTCCCTGGACTATGCTAATGTTGCTGGGTGTGAGTGCAGCGCTCCATGAGCAAAGTCAGTACATGGGGCGTGTGAATTTGAAGATGCTGAACCAGCATCCCGGCAGCATCCCTCATCACCTCCTACCGCATCTGTCAGCGCTCTCTCCAGAAGCGCAGCTCACCTTCCTGGAAGGTCACATGAGACCAGGCTGCGTCCACCTGGTAGTAGACATCATGTCCACCACAAACCCTGCAGAATGGGACGTGGCTGCGGCAGCGTATTGTCTCATGGCCTTCGATGCTTTCTGGCAACATGGCACATTCCTCATGCAGCTGCCTGCTGGCGCTGTGCAATGGCACGACGCACGCATCATCAAGCTGTGGAACACCCAGGAGCTTGCTACTGCCACTCCTTCTCTTGTCCCCGGCACAGGGGAGAACCCCATGCTGCATTGTCTGGTGTCTGGCCAAGCAGCCAGGCTGCAGGTTCATGGCAGGAAAGCACGGCCAGCTGCGACAGCTACCACGAAGAAGGAGCAGAGCAGTGCTGCCAAGGTTCTGGGCCGCTACATGGGCAAGGTTGTGGTGAACCCAGATCTGCAGGACTGTGCAGGTTGCCTACAAGGCAGCGCAGGGCTTGTGTCTAGAAGTGCAGGGGAAGTGGTTGTGCCAGGCTTGGCAGGCGTGGGTGTGTTGACGCTTGAGGCTGAGCAGGGCAGCCTGCTGAGTGCTGCTCAGCCAGTCGTTGTGGCGCCTGATGTTGCCACACAGCAGGATGTCTGCAAGCTGGTCATGCTGCTGCAAGCTGCTGGGTGAGCTTCAGCTGCTCTTGTCTTGTCACATCCTTTCATCTTTTGGCATGCTGTTTGCATGCTTGCATGCCTCACAGCTGCCTCCTCTTTTGGTGAGTCATACTTTGCAAGCAGCTGACTGAGGCTCTGCCAGTCCTGAATATCCCATTGCATTTGCTAAGTTGGCTCAATCCCCTTGCTGGGTCGCACCTCTGCTTGCAGCAAATGACTGGCAGTACTTGTCAGCAGTGAATGCGCGTGACCTGACAGAGAACCTGGCATTTGAGCTGGGCGCACATGTCAACACAACAAGTTGTTAGAACTATCCCTTTATGCTGCAGGCGTACAAAGGATGCCGTCAATCTGTTACTGGTGGACATTGGCATGGTACTGCAGTACCATGAGCACCTGCTGGAGGCTGACAACAGCTCAAACGCAGATGGGGTGAATGACAACGTTTGGGAAGGCCCATGGGTTGACTCAGCACTGCTCTCCAGTTCAGACTCAGACATCAGCGAGTTTCCTGGAAGCGACAACTCGACTCACTGCGGCGTGCTGTCAGCAGCTGCCTCGGCAGCTGCTCACTCCAATGCTAGCAGCATGACTAACATGTCTGATGACGATGGTGCGTCTGAGGCCGAGCACAGCACTTACGCACGCACACAGCATGCGTTGGGCAGCCCCAATGACAGCTTGATGGAAAGTTTGTGGAGGTCTGGCTCAGGGTCCATGGGACCCCAAAGGCCGCCAGATCACCCCCCTTTCACCCACCCTTTGTATGTTACTCACATGGTGCGCACGGCCAAGAAGCTGGTTGGTCTGTGTCAAGTGGCAGGATTGCCAGCTTTGCTGGAACAGGTGGGCACCCCCCCCACCCCCCTGCTCTCTTGCCCTCTGCTTGTGTTCAGACTACAGTGCATCTTACAGCATGCAAGGCATGACAGTGCATGAGCAGCAAAGCCTGCTCTTTGTTCAGATCAATATGCTGTCAATAGCAACTGTGGGGCGTTCCTTTGCCAAACTTGGCCGCTAGCTCAGCGCTTACTTTTGCCACCAATACATGCTGCAAGCTTTTTTTACATTTGCAGCTAAGTCTTGCACCCAAAAGCAGAGCCAGTATTGTCAAGCTATCACTCATGCATGTCACAAAGTCTGGAAAGGTCACTATTGTTATCAAACATGCTGCTCCGGCATTGAAGCAAATGACCACTCTGTAGGTGCAAGAGGTTGCTTCTGGCCTACAGTCAGATTCAGCTCAATACTCAACTCAAGCAGCTGCAGCCACTCGGGCATCCTACTCACAGCAAGCCGACCCAACTCATGTGCCCAGCGAACCTGCCCACACCAGCAATCTGCAAAGCGCAGCAGGAGCCGCAGCTCGCACATTCGTGCTGCCAACCATTCTAGAGTCGTCTATAGGATCCGGCACAGGCTCAGGCACATCGCATGCAGCCTCTGACTGCAGCAGGACCTTCCCACTCAGTCCCAACGGCTCAATGGGGCTGAGCGAGCTTGGCTTTGATGCCATTGATCTGCCTGAGATCATAGAAGCTGGGCCCTCAACTGGTGACTCAGCTCAGTCAGGTGTCACCAGCCAGACGACTGACGCAACAGGCCGTACGGTCATTACCGTGGTTACGCCTGAGGAGATACGGGTGCTGAAGGACTCTGCCAAGGAGGTGCATGAGGATGCCGGTGCTGCGAAGGCCAAGGTAGAAGAAGAGGAGCGGGATGTTGAGCCAGACGTGGACCTTATTGCCCAGAGCAGGGAGAATGCATCCAGCATGCTGACGGTGAGAGTTGCAGAAGCACTCTACTGGAAGCACAGGCTCTGCATGCTTCTTGGACGGGTGCTAAGTTGTCGTGCAAGCTGCAGCAGACAAGTTGCTGCAGCAGACAAGTTGCTGCAGCTGGGCGCATCAGCAATTTGCACCAAACGTGAATCTGCACTGAAAGTGAAACTGTACTGAGCGTGAAACCTGTCTGAGCAAGAAGTGCGTGACAGTGTGCTTGGCACTGTCAGTGTTTACTGTTTGTATTGGGTATCATCTCCGGCAGGTCTGCTTATACTCACATTGCATGCTGCTACATCATGGGCACAATGTAGCGCAGTGCATTGCATGTGTGCTCAGACAAAGTAAACTGTACTCATATTGCATCAAGCTGCACCATGGCACAGCATAGCTTAGCATAGTGCATTGCAGTGCATTCTAATGCATGTCATTGTTTTTGTTCTTACAACTAAGCAGTCGATCTAAGAGGTAAATGGGATACCCACAATGTTCAGAAATAAGAAAAAAGATTGCTGGAGTGTGGCACGGCAGGGTAAAGGGCAGGTACATCTGTCTCCAACCAACTTTCTGCTGCAGTACACATCTCTATGCGAAGCAAGTTTCCCTGATATGCAGTCTGTGACTGCAGGACTTTGTGGAGGGACTTGTGCAGCGAGCAGAGCCTTACATTCCAGCAAGGTTGCAGCAACTGGTGCGGCCACAAGCAGACCAGACTGGTGCAACTGGTGCCCAGCCTGCACGTCTGCCCCTGCTGGTGTCCTCCAAGCCCATCTTGGCTGCACTGTGCCTGATGATGCTGGCTGCATTGCTGCTGCTTGGCTACAGCTTCCATGCCATCATCACAGCCAGTCCTAGGCTGACGTGGTTGTTTGCAAGCATCATCATCATGGTGAGTTTTGCTTGTCTGCAAACGGACACCTGCTGCTGCTGCGGGAATGTCTCATGCAAACTGCCCATTGCGGCTGATGTTGCATTGCTGTGTCACTGTGGTGCTCTGTGATCTTGTTCAGAGTTCTTTGAAGGGAAAGTAGCTCAGGGCTTGAAATTTTGCATAGCTCACTGCTGACATGCAGTTGCCGCTCCTGTCACACAGGCGATAGCCAGTGCATAGCCATGTATCAGCACCCTCCAAGCAGTATCTTCTGAGTTGCATCATGACACATTGTCTTTGCATGCAAGGCTTGAAGGTCCCTGTCTGCAGCTTTCCACAGCCATTTTATTACGCCACATTAGTGTCCAGTCTTGCCATTCCACATCAGCACACTCTCTTCAGTGCTGAAGTCACCTGACGATGCGTCCAACTGGTGTGCAGGCATCAATGCGACGGCTGTTGGCAGCTAGACATTGGGCCACTGGCCTCGAGCTTGTACTAAACCTGCACCCAACCTCGGCAAGAGCGTATGAGACAGTGCTGCCATACTGCCGCTTGTTGCGGCACGCTTGGCAACAGGCATTCTCAGGTGAGTGGCCCCACTGTGATGCTTGGGTGTGTCATGCATCACATCCATCCATACTTCACAGCCAGGGTATTTGACAAGTCATGACTAGCTGTACAACCCAGCCTTTGAGGCACTAAATGAAGGAATGCACGTATGTTGATTTCCTACACCACTGCACTGATCTCTATTGTATGGTTGTTCATAGTGTCATCATCAGGTTCAAAACCTGATCAGAATTAGCATTGTTGATGCTCTTCTCAGCGTTGACAATACTGTCCTTGGTCATTAGCGTATGCTGCTGTGTTCAGATGTGCTTCGCGCATGAATCTGTCCAGGCAACGACAGGAAATGCTGCCCTTGCATTGACATCTGTACATCTGACGATGGCAAAGCCTGTATAGCATGATTTCAGAGCCCCTTTTCTTCATAGTCTCCACGGCAGCTTCAACATGTGCCCTGTCTGTCACAAGCGCGGTGTGAACTTGTTGAGAGCGGGCATTACTGCCGTCATCAAACAACTTGCTATTTCACTCAGTAGCCTGAAATGCAAGCCTGCAACATTGTCAGAAAGGTCGAGACTTGCGCGCGGGTAGCTGGTGCAAATCTGACATTCACGCTTGCCTGCAGGTCAACATGAGCAGTGGGATTTGATCCAGTCATGTGCTGCTAGCTGCTTGACCCTGGCCATGGTAGTCATCACACCTCACCACATGGCTGCCACATGGCCCAACAATGTGGTCCTACCTGGGCTGGTCATGCTATCCATACTCCCAGCTTCTGCTTGGGTTGTGCACCGTGACTGGTACCTTGCGCAGCGCCAACACATCCAGCTTGCGCTTCGCTGCTGCACTCTGGTAAGCACACCGCTTGTGATGCTGATTGGTGCAAAGCTGCTCGCGTGGAGATGATGCATCATAGGGCATTGCAAATGACAGACAGTGCATGATCTTGCACCTGCATGTTTGTGGAACACTCACAGCTCAGGTGTTGCCTGACCTCGGTCTGCCTATGTCTGCACAAGCATTGCTCGACAGGTTTGCTGGCCATAGCATGAACTCTATACACTTGCTGCTGCAATGTACCTAATAAATTGGGCGCAAGTGATCACGCACGCCAGGTCAGTGCATACAGGAGCACATCATGCTGCATGTATGCTGTTCATGCAACAGGTAGCTATAATGCTGGTCTGAAGTCTAGCTTTTTGGCAGTTGAGGCATGTTATGTGTTGGCTGCAGGCTTTGTTGTGCCTGGCAACAGCTGGGGGCCTTTGGACACTGCCCTGGTGGCTGCTCATAATGATGCACCCTGTTGAGGTGAGCCTGCACCTACAGCTGCTGCTGGCAGGCATCATCTTCAGCGTATTTGTGTCAACAACCCACATAAGTCCTTTGCTGCACAGCAATCTCCTACACATCCAGTGTTGATGCACAGTGAGCTGCATATGCTAGTCTGTCTGCACTTGTTGAGCTTCAATATGTGCCTTTTTTCATGGGAAAAAGCTATACAACTGCTCAGAGGAGTGGTGACTCATTTTGCAGCTGCGTAAGCTCCTCAGCATGCTGTTTTCAAAAGGGCACGTTTGCAAGAGTTCTGCTCCATATGCATGAAGAAGGATGACAGAAAGAGGAGTGGTGTTGTGTGTGCAGGGAGCTGCGCACCAGCAGCTGCTGGCATTGGCAGAGATATGTGTGATGAGCGGGCATGCAATCAGCATTGCAGTCAGTCCAGCATGGTCTTACTGGTCCTTCCAAGGACTGGTGATGTTGACATTGGCATTCAGAATGATGGCGAAGTTGATGCTCATGTTCCAGCTCTAAGCCTGAAGTAGCTTCCAGTATGCTGCTGATACTTTGACCGGACAGTATCAGTATTATGTAGATGGGGGTTAGCCTGAGAGGACATATACATGTATTGGTGACATGCTGGGGTAGAGTAGCTGTGGTTTCAGTTGTATGAGCCATTTTCACATTTTATTTTTTCCTGTTGATGGCGTGTGTCTCGGCTTTGCAGGCTTTCTGTTGCATGGCTGAGCAACTGCACCAAGCCTGGTGTCCTGTTCCCTGTTTCTGTCAGCCGAAAGCCTTGCAGGATGCTCTGAGTTGTGTTAAAAATGCGACGGTCGTGTAGCGGGCAGATTGTTTTATGTTCTCTTGCTTTTCAGTAAGTCTAGGAAGGTCATTGCAAATGACATCAGAACATCATGACCAAGTGCACAACTGCATTAGGCATTGTGCCAGGCAATTCAATTTTGGTGTATATGGGAGTGCCTGCAGCCAAATCTGACCTACATATCTCGAGAGTGAGCTCAATGCTGCATTTTTTATTTGCTTCTTTTATTTATCGGGTTGGGTCTGGTGGTGTGAATTACTTAATAGCTATTTGTCGGGTTGGGTTTGGTGGTGTGAATTACTTGATATGCTCAACTTGCCCAAACCAATTGTTTCCTTCTTGTATGCGTTATTTGCCCAGCCACAGGGCTTTTGGAGTGGATGTACTATGCTGGAGCGCTTGTGTATACTGTTGGACGACCAAAAGCTATGAGTTGCTGGTGTGAAGTCCAGGCTGGCTCATGGGTTTCAGGCATATTGAGCATTGATGTGTTATGTGACGGTGAGATCTGGTGTAACTTACGTCTGCAAAGTATGATATGCAACACATGGCTGACCACGCCCACTCAGTAACAAACAGCTGTCCTAGGAGGTCTGCACATCAACCACCCCGGGCCTCAGACAGGCTGACCAACAAGCACCGCTTTGTTTTAGAAGGCTATATATCTCATGCACCCATCATGATACTATCATGTCACTGCAAGCACATTAAGCCACAAGAGTTACTGTAATGTTCGACTATACTGTTGCGTACGTAATGGTGCAAACTGGTTCATGCCTATCAGCACCGCAAACCAAAGAAAGTATAGGGTTGTAGCTGGATCAATTTTCAGGTGAAGATGGCACGAGCCATCTTCTCCTTGCCTGCCAGGCTGGACAACTGCAGACAGTACATGCAGAAATCAAAGCTCATCGCCTTGAAGCTCATTTCAGCACCAACCAATCAAGTTCCTATCAGTGTGGCATGGAATGTTGAGTTCACTGTCGAGTGGCAAGGCAAAGAAGGCATGTCTGAGAGCCTCAGCAGCAGTTGGCCTGTTGGCTGGGTTCCAGTGCAGAAGAGACAGCAGCAATCTCACAGCAGCCTGGTTAGGCAACCCCTGGTGTGTGGGATCACGATCTTGGATCACTTTCCGAATGGCTTCATCTGTGCAGCTGGCAGACAGGGGCGCTGAGTCATGCCTTTGCTTCCTGCACCTGCTTTCATGCTGCTGAGACTGATCACAATCTGTCAGTGAGCTTGCATCTCCCTCTTGGGCAATTTCTGCCCCTTCCCTGTCCTTCTGCGACTCTGGCTGACTTTTGGACTGAGGGGGGGAAGCTTGGGCCGGGCGGGGAGGGTAGATGCACAAATCCATGAGCCCACGTAGAAAATAAGCCAAGACAACTTCGGCCTGCAAAAGAAAAAAATGTATGCTGAGGTGTCCATGACCTTTTCCAGCTGTCATTGTAACAAGGTTGATGCTGAAGTACATGTTGTCAGGTCTGAATGTAACCAGTGTGGGTCGGCAGTCCAGCTTCACATGGGTTCAGTGCACATGGTGCTTGCAAGCAACAAGCTGCTTGCTGACTAAGACATGAGGTACAGCCAATGGCTAGAATCTACACGCGCATCCCACCCATATGTGACACATAATTGTGCTGTCTTGCAAAGCAGGCTGCGTCTAGACAACCTCAACTGTGTTACGCTCACTCTGATGTAGGCAATGACTATAGGGGCAATGACTACAGGGCAATGACTACAGGGGCAACGACTACAGAGGCAATGACTACAGGGCTAAGCAGCATTGCCAAATGACATGTCACAGCGCAGTCCTGCTCAGAGTGACATGATCCCGACATTTCATCATGGCCTCTCTAGCATTGGCTTGCAGGGCATTGCAACACAGCTCAAGATGAGGCACACTGAATGATCATGATCTCTGATGTAGTCCCCCCCAAAAAAACAACAAACAATGCATTTGCTTTTATCTGTTTACCTGGGAGCTGTGCTGCAGGCGACGCTGCAGCACCGCAGCAGTGCGCGGGCTGATCTGAAAGACATGGGGTGTGGCTAACAGCAACTCCAGCCAGACCACCCCCAGACTCCACATGTCATATGGCCAAGTACGCTTCACCACTGGCCTGCCACTCCAGTACCTGTACATAGAATCGAGCTCTTTTTAATCCCGGAACGTCTATTGTTATTCAGAAATGTCATCCCTACACTGAAAATCTGAACTCAAAAACGCCTGGGGACAGTAAAAATGTGTATCTACATTGTGGAGCTGTCTTAGGTTTGGGTTGGACGAGAGAGGACTGCATTGCTGTAAGCTGTGTGCACATCTTATTTCAGACAGACAGACAGACAGACAGGCAGGCAGGCAGGCAGGCAGGCAGGCAGGCAGGCAGGCAGGCAGGCAGGCAGGCAGGCAGGCCGGCAGGCAGGCAGGCAGGCAGGCAGGCAGGCAGGCAGGCAGGCAGGCAGGCAGACAGACAGAGTTTGCAAGACAAAGTGCAGCTTCAATGATACAGACCTGGCAAGTAGTGCTTCTGGGGGAGCGTACTCAGCAGTCTGCTCATCATCAGATGGCCCTTCAGTGCTGTACAAGTGCTCAATGGAGTGCTTATCCACAGCTGAGCCAAAGTCGATCAGTCTGACGTGCATGTCCCCAACTGACAGGGGCAGCCCAGCAGCAGCTGCAGCCGGGTTCATTGAACGCAGAAGCACATTCTCTGGCTTCAAGTCTCTGCATTTTGCTCATTGTCAAGAGTAGGGTTTGAGTTGAGTTATGGTGGGGCTTTGTATAGACAGGTTTGCTCATGCAGCACAGCATGTGACAGCGCAACAGCATGTGAGAACGCAACAGCATGTGCTGTCAGTCTGAACTCTGGTCAGCTGGTTGGACATGCAGGTTGGACATGCAGGTTCAGCAAGCATGCAGCGCCAAGCATGCAGCGCCAAGCATGCCAAATAGATGTAGCGCTTGTCATGGGCAAATGTAAACAGTTATCTTCAGCTTGCATAAGTGACCCAAACTTGTTCCCAAAGAAGCCAGGTAAATGAAGCACATGTCCTGGCGTGCTGTCAAGTGCAGTTTGTGTGTGCGTGCTGGGTCCTTTGTAGGTGTCATGATGAGCTTAGTGGTGATGCAGGCACAGATACCTGTGAGTGATTTCACAAGAGCCGATGCCCCCTCATGGGGTAGGGCCTTAGCCTCAGGATTTGTAAATCTATGCTGGCAACCATCGGGGTATGCCTTGTACAATGGGCCTATCAGGACTAACAGTTATACCTGTGAGTGATGTTGGCAGCTTGCAAGACAGCCAAGGCAGACAGCATCTGACGCAGCAGATCCCGGATGATCTCCTGGCCTTTGGGCTGCCGCCTTAGGGACCACCACCAGGGACTGGCCTCCATCATGGGGATCCACTGCAATAAAAAGCAAAAATATTTTGTTGTATATATATATATATATGTATATTATCACTATTATTATTATACATTATTATAATCATTTATAAAGCCTTTTGTTATAAACAATAAAATAATCTGTGAGTTACTGTTGACTCCATCATGTCCATTCACTGGTGGGATGAGCGGACACCATGACTTTGTCGCAATCCAGCTTCAGTCCAGCTGTGCACAAGTGCTACCCACTTTGACTTCAAATCTGGTTCATTACAGGGCAGTAACTGATTGGTCATAGGGCAGGAATCAAATCTGGACCAGCTACTTGGCAGCACTTAAGTATTGAGTGAATCTGCTGCTGACAGCAAGCAAATTGTGGCATCTAACAAAGTTCTGTCTGGATCGTTACTCAAGCTGAAGCTGCATCACAACATTGATTGACTTGTGCAAAAGTCTGACAGCAGCATCTTGGCACTGCATTTTGAGATTGCACAGGCAAGGCTGGCTACCTGAGAGTCCTGGGCCTGGTCTTGTGAAGCCTGCCTGGACTTTTCCACATCATTGTCTTTTGGCCGTGCATGCTTTCCCCCTTGCTGCTTGGCCCCTGATTGCATCCCCACAGCCTGCCAGCCTGCAGCTGTGGTGTCCTGGTCTGCAGCTGTGGTAGCCTGATTTGGCTGGTCAGCTGCAGCATCCTGTTCCTTGCCAGCTGTGGCTGATGTGGCAGCAGGCTGATCTGATGGAGCCTTGGCAGAGTACATGAGGGAGTGCAGTGACGTGCCTTCATCGTGGAACACCAGCCACATGTCTGGCCCACTCTACTGCAAATTGTTGCAGTAATAATAACGACGATGATCATACCAACAATAACAATAGTAATAATAATAATAATAATAATAATAATAATGATGATGATAACAATAATAATAATAATAATAATAATAATAAATATTATAATAATAATAATAATAATAAATATTATAATAATAATAATAATAATAAATAACGACAACAATACTGATAATACTAATACTAATAAAAACAAAAATAACACTAATAGGAAACTGTCATGTCATTGGACCTGACTCTTACTTGGTGCTGCCTTAATTACTGTTGAGAGCAGCAGGCATGTTGATGGACACTGTGGATGCAGAAGACATGGTTTTGCAAATTTGTTTCCTGGAGTGTAAAGCTGTATCCGATGTGACTGTGACTGTGACTGCGACTGTGACTGTGACTGTGACTGTGGCTGTGACTGTGACTGTGACTGTGACTGTGACTGTGACTGTGACTGTGACTGTGACTGTGACTGTGACTGTGACTGTGACTGTGACTGTGACTGTATTGCTTGCAGGAATTGACTTGGCTTGACTGTGATTGCATTGATTGCATGGATGACTTGACCTGACCCTCATGTGATTATCATTGCATGTTTGTCTTTGCCTGAGACTTACAACATTTCATGGGATAATGGCTTGATCCTGTGAGATGCTGACTGCTCACACAAAATTGATACTGGCATGCCAATGTGACGCATCAGTCATATGATCAACTTATAATTCACAAATGCCAGTGTGAGCTAGGCCATCACAGACTTTCATTCAATTGTGCACGACAAGAGCAGTGTGAATGCACTTGGGCAGCCCGGTATAATACTTGGCTTCTCATTGAATTGACGCCAAAAGGCATCTTTTCTTCTCTTTTCTTTTCAGTGTGAATGCAAGAAGAAAGGACACGAACCTGGAACGACTCCACAAACCGTACAATGTGGTCAGAGGGCTCCTCGAGTGATGCGCAATGGCTTTCACCACCAGTACATGCCTGCCAAAGCATGCACCAACTCATTATGAACATCAAACTGGCAGAAAGGGCTGGCAATGTGCGTGTAACCATTAGCTTGCGACATGACAGACCTGAGCAATGTCGCAGCAACAGCAAATGACTTGATGGCAAGCTTGGGCTGCATACCAAAATTTGCACTGATGCAGTCGTAAGCAAGAGCCCCAGTCAGACACAGGCAAATGCAGTCAATGCAAACAAGCCGCCTCGCCAGCAAACATCAAGCTAGTGCTGATGATGTTGTGTGCATGCATTGTAAACCGGCTGTAAGGCCATGACGCATCATGGCACAAGAACATGCATGCATCATCTTGTGAAGCTAGCATGCATCACAAGAACTTGCATGATGCAGTTGCAGTACGTACCTGCAAGACCGCTGTGTGATTCTGCAGCAGCCTGCCAAAGTAGGCTTCACGCACGCCAGCCAGCTGTACTTTGGGTCCTCTCTCTGTGAAGATGCGCTTCAGTATGTACTTGCTGCCCACATTGCTGCTGCCTGATGTCTGCTGGCCTGCAACTGTCACATGCTGTATCACAGGCCTGGTTGATCTCAGGATACACTTGCTGATGTATGTCTGAAGCCAGTTCACTGTCCAGACCTGGCATGACCTAACCGCATTTGGCATGATCTGACCTGGCATGACCTAACCTCATCTGCCTTGAGCTGATCTGGCATGACCTAAACTGATCGGGCGTGATGTGACCTGGCATGACCTAATCTGATTGACCTGAGCTGGCATGACCTAAGCTGATGAACCTGGTGCACACATGAGCGTAAACCTTGTATGGCCAGCTGGCAATCAGCATGCAGCAGTGTAAGAAGTCACATGACAAGCAGAGTATCTTGTATCTTCTATAACAAAAGATACATTGCAGACCCCAATGCATAACTGCAAAAGCAACGCTGATCATGACATTGAAAGTGCTGTTGCCAATAACGTTTGTTGTCGTGATGATAGCCGGGGTCTGCAGATGACTCACCCATAGCTTGTTCTGCATGCCACACCTGCCCAAAGCTGCCGCGTGCAAAGCTTCGGCCTCTCTCATACTTCTGCCACTCACTCTGCAGCTCAGGTGCTCTTGCATGCACAGGCTGCAGGTCTGAGGTGTTGGCATCTATCAGCCCCTCAAAGTGCAAGCTGTCTGTTGGCCAGAACCATGCTTGGCTATCGACCTCAGCATGCGCGCTTGTTGTGTGAGTGGGCATGGCAGAGACTGCCTGTCCAACTGCTGATGCAGTTCTGCTCAGCCAGTCTGTGCTGTCGAAGCGTGCGTCTGACACCAGTGAGTCCTCGTCAAGGCATGATCTGCTGTCTTGATTCCACAGGCAGCTCTTAGGGTTGTGCGTCTGCCTCTGGACCAGCTGAAGCATGCTGCCAGGACTGAGCATCAGCTGAGCAGTACCGCTTTGCACATAGGGTCTCTGATCAAACTCCTCTGGCTTCCAGGCACTAGCACCGGGGTAGTCTGCTTGGTCTTTGTATGCTGTTGTAAGATGGCTAGAGGTGGCAAAGTTTGGCCAGTGTGGCTGCAGCCATAGAGACATGGAACTCAAGATTGGCAGGCCAGCCCAGCTGGTGTGCACATGATCTGCATACCGGGGCAGTTGTGCGACCTGGTCAAGCAATCTGTACTGGTACCTCCCAAACTCGGTGGCATGGCCGATGAATGTGCCCGGCACAATCTGGCGGTTGTCTTGCCAGGGTGTGACACCTGGAAAACTTGAAAGGCCGGGGGTTTGAAACTCAAAGTGCTCAGCAGGCAAAGCATAGCTGTTCTGGTCCATCAAGTTACTACTGCCTGTCTGCTTGGCATATGAGCTGAAAGTGGACTCTGTTCCGTATGTTGTATCAGCAACACTTTCCAGCTGCTGCTGCCGCTGATGCTGCTGATGTTGCTGCTGCTGCTGCTGCTGTGCCAGCAGCAGTTCACATTCCTGCTGTGAGCATGCGCCATTTGCATTGCAAGGTCTCTTGACTGATGCATCTGCCTGTGCTGGATCTTGGGCTTTGATGCTGCTACTGCTGCCAGGGTTGATGTCCAGAACCACAACAGCAAGGTTATCGGAGGAGCCAGCGTCAAAAGCTGCCTGCTGAATGCTGCTGGCAATGGCTTGCTGTAATGTGTCTGGGCCGTGCGTCTGTTGCTCAGCCTGTTGACCATGCAAGCATGAAGCACGGCCTTCATCACAGCAGACATCATGTGTGCCTTCTGATGATGCAGCATCTGAGGCTGAATCAGCGCCTGTATCTTGTGCTGCTGAGATGTACTCTTGGCCATGAACTGGCATCAGTGGGATTGCAGCCGTGGCTACAGTTGATATGTGATGACCTGCGTGGCATGTAACCTGTGTTCAAATCACATCCATAACTGTGCTCACATGATGCAATGCTTTGTGGGCAACGGGGTTCTCAACTTTTGTCAGCAAATACGGTATGCAGTGCAACAATGCTTACAACCCACACATAGGAACACACACACACAACCCTATGCAGCAAAATGCAATCCCATGACTGCCCTGATTCAAGTTGTGACAGCATCTCAAGTGATGCTCACCCTCTTGGGTCCCAGCAGCAATGTGGCAGACCATCTCTGCAGACAAGCTTTCAAAGATGCCATCTGACGCCAGAATCAGCCACCTATCTACTGCTGAGATATTGTGCCATCGTAACTCAGGGTGTGAGATGAGACCAAATTGACGATAGGAAAAGTCTCCGATGGCTCGTGATACTGCCAGCTCACCTTGCAGACGAGCAGGGCTGCCTGCAGAACATTGCGTACTACAGATGCGGCCAGTGATGGAACGCGAACTGTCGATGATTGACAGTCAGCACACATTCATTGAGCATATCGCCATGCCTCTAGTGTTGCGCATGACGGCGTGCACATCTAAACTCATGCACACCTACAGGTACCTTGAAAGCAATGTTGAGAACCTATGTAGCACCGCAATGCATGAAGCATAGCTAGTTGGTGCACAATACAGTCCCTTCATTGCAGCATCCTACAGATAAAATGCATGCAAACAGCAAACCGTGCCTGATGAGTGAGCAGATGAACAAGTGACCGAACAAAACAATGACAGTTGAGCCCATGCCTTGCACGGCCTGAAATGGAATACATATAGGATCTTGCTAGCCATGAATTGAGCATGAGTGGGTGATTCGCATGCCAGCATGCACAGAGCTACAGGGTGCAGCACAGCAGTCAGTCTGTGTAGGCTGCTCACCAACTGTTGCTATGCTGATTGTGCCACCTGCTGCATCAATCCTAGCACGTTCATCTGGACGATCAGGAGAGTGGTCAATAGTCAACGGCACAGCTCTGAGATTCAGTTTGTCTGCCTGTTTAACTGCGTAACATTGCTGGACATGCTGACACAATACAGCTTTTGAATCGCCCAAGTGAGCTAGTAGGATCTGCTGGTGAAAGGCAAGAGCAAGGACTGCTGTTGTGCCAGAGCTTGTTTGTTGTTCTGATGACTTCAAGACAGCATCATCCACCTTCTGTACAGAGGTGTGCACAGCTGTTTCCAATGCTGACCTACACCAGACGTGAGATGTTGTGCCAATGACTGTAGCCAGTGTGAAAAGCTTGCAAAGTGCGTCATAGGTTGAGCAAACATTTTCTGTGGCGCTCATTGTTGTGTACCTGTCAAGATGAGCCATATTGCATGGCAGCAACTGTTGCAGGAATTCAACATGCAGCAGAGCTGCAGCTGTGGACGCCGCATGGCTGCCTTCATGGCCGTCATATACAGCAGCAAACCTGGAGGTGACAGGCCGATTTCTTTGCAATGATCGTCATGGCACTGATCTGCTTGATGCCTCATACCTGAAGCTGGGAAGACGGGCATCGTGCAAGCAAACTGCTCTGTCTTCCATCTGCAAGTAGAGATCCTTTAAATTGCGTTGATAAGCTTTGAACCTGAAATCCTTTACAATCGTTTGGGACAATGAACTTTTCAGACCTTTCGCCTTCTGCCTTTGCGCGTGGCTTGTCCACATCCGAAACTTTCCAGCTGTTGATCGAAAGGTGAACAGACGGGAAGGCTCGTTGCGGGCTGACATCGCAGCAGGTGGGCGGACACCATCAACACAATAGACGCCATGACAGTGCACTTTCTTACCATGGCTGACTGTTTTGTGATTCATGCCGTTACATTCTGGCAGAGGTGGTAGCATCCAGCACGTCCATATAGCTATAGGTCGGCATAACGCCTGCAGCTCGACATAATGCCTGCCGTGGGATACTGCTTCCAGGTCTGCACAACCAAGGTCCTTTCTGGCGTCTTGGCGTCTGACTTCTTTGCTTACGACAGATGGTCGAGCGCCAGGTGCAGATCTTTTCAAAGTATCGCTGTGGTTTGCCCTCCCGGCGTGACAAAAGCTCGCCTGAAACGTCCTTGCGCCATCTGTTCGAGGAGCTAATCACTTTTTACGCACATACCGTCACCAGTCCTCGCAACATTGTAGTCGACTTGGCTGAGAACAACTTCGCTCTAGAGCATTTGCAGTGTTTTGCTGAGTGGCTGTCTGAGAAAGGCATGCACTTGTATGCACTAGATCTGTCACTGAACCGCATTTACGCAGATGTGTGGGAGGATATCCTGCCAAGCATACACACTTTACTGCAGCATGTGGAGCTGCTGAACCTTGGAGGCAACTACCTGCCTGCCTTGCTCAACATCCCTACTCTACAAGATCTCCAAAGACGCAAAGTTGCGTTCAGTGCACCCGACCACAGTTTCTCCAACGGTCCCTGGATCGGAGGCTGGAAGAAGAATGCTCAGCTATTTTATAGGGAAGCTTGTGGGTAAGCGAATGGAGAGCCATTTGCATGCTGAACATTATGAAAGTGTGATGGGTGGCTGGTGCAGGCAGAGGTGGTGACTTGGCAGAGGAGGACAGTGAGTCAGACACTGCATGACAAAAGAGGCTGCAAATAGAGGCTGCAAGAAGTCACAGACAGCAGTGCTTGCTCGTTGAACTTGCAAAGGCTAGTCAAGCCAGTGAACGTGTCATGCAGTATGTTAGAACAGAGGTGATTGACAGAACGTCACTTGGTATATAGTTTGCTGCAGGTGCAGCTGTTGATCACCATCACATGAGTGCCAAAGGGCTCACATGTTCAGGTGCTGGTCTGTGGCCAACAACATCTTGGCAGACATGAACAAGCAATCTGGTTAGTTCAAGGGATGAACAGCATGGACTGGAGCTTTGTTCACAACAGCAACTGTTGCTGAGCTTTGTGCAATGGCATACACACTTTTGTACTTTCAGTTTTGTGGTGACACAGCTGGCTTGTTGCACAAGACAATGTATGGTGATTTTGGGCAGACTCGGCTGATGACTCAGGCAGTCTGCATCCAGGTGGTTATAAGGCTCACTCCTGAGAACAAGATAAACAGATGATCAAATTTGGCAACACCAACTCTGGTTGTCATGCGGCATATTGTGCTGTGCAGACTGCACTGTCGCAATTGTGCATGTTGTGTTCAGGCTGAGCAGCCGGAAGTCAATGCACAAGCTGTCGCAGCGTGTGCCAGATTGTTTATACCCGCTTCATGACACCTGGCACTTCAATCGCAGCCATAAGTGCAGGCTTACCTTCGTGTTTGCAAGCGAATTGAACTGTTAATATGCGCTACCATGTGCTGTTGACTAGGATGCGCTACCATGTGCTCTGTAAAGTTCAGCTGTAATCCAAATATAATACCGTTTTTGTATGCCTTAGAGCTGAGTGCAGCTGCATGGAGTGTGCTGCAGCTAGAGAAGAATTCCAGGATAGCAAAATACGGTAAATACACTAGATTTGACGCATGAAACGTACACCTACAGTAAGCATGGCAAAGAAAAATTTGCCTGACAATTTACAAGCTGAGCCAGGGCAAGAACCTAAGGCAACTGCAGCAGCGATCTTCACGCTGTAATATACAGGCTATGATTAGCCAATTGCAAGAGATGTCGAGACGTGCAGATGTTTGGTTATTCAATGTACAGAATCTGATGTTTGATCAAGTTTGGCATCCTTGCCAGTGAAGTGCGACCTCAAGCCCTCCCAACACTTGTAATAATTTCTGTCTACATGGGGTGACCCCAGTGCAGCTGCTGTAACCCTGGGCATATAGTTAGTCTCAAACATGAATGCTAGCGTGTCAGCCTGCAGTTGCCTGGGCTCCTCATTTGCCTGCTGAATGGCTAGCTCATAAGTGCTTGTGTCGGGTCCATGCGGTGTCATGCACAGATGTAGACTGGCGCCTGTATAGCATCAACAAAAGCTGGGGCATGCCTAACATAGCAGTTCGAATGCTTGTTGCAGCTTATGCGCATGAATGCTCATGTTGATGTCATGGATGACTGCCAGCCATGAGAGCTGCAGTGGTTGATGCCTCACACACTACTCAAGCTTATGCAGCTGTGCAACACACACATGCTAGATCGGCTGCACAACATAAACGCACTTCAAATCTTGTGCCTTGTCTGAGGTTTTGTAATTTTGCTCTGACTGCTGGCATTCTTTTGCACAGACAGAAAGGGAGTCACTGCCATACTGTACTGCCTCGGAGTTTGTATACACAACTGTGCACAATGCTATCAGAGAGCTGGACAGAATAGCACTCATCAAAGGGGCAAGCGAGCTGACAGCGCTTCAGAAGTATCTTGACCTAGCAAGCTCAACAGATGCAGGTGACAACAGTCTCACCTCCTGGCAGAAAGCCCTCCTGCTTGGCCTCATATGTGCCTCGTATGAGGCCCATGAACTCACTCATGGAGTTACGGTGGTAGTATGGCGGCCTGAAGGTATGCTGTGCAACAGTCCACCTTGGCGGGAAGATCACAAAGTCTGCCACTGCTGTGCCTGTACTTCAGCAATGCTGTTTTGTCAGCAGCAGCAGCAGCAGCAGCAGCAGCAGCAGCAGCAGCAGCAGCAGCAGCAGCAGCAGAAGGGAGCAGCAGCAGAATGGCAGCAGCAGTACTTTAGTGAGTAGCAGCGTCATTTCAGCCTTATAGAAGGCTGCCATTATCATGCATCTGCAATGTCAGGCTGGGCTGGCAGATGCTGCTGCAAATGGCTAAAACATGATGTAAGCTACTAGCACGGTGTCATAGCGTTGTAAGGCAGCATTCAGTAACAACAAGCTTTACCTGGAATAGCTGAGGGGCATGTCAGGACTGTGAAAATGGATGGGTCAGGATGATCAAAGGCCACTGAGTTCATGGGACAGAACTTGCCCAGGTCATATTTGTATGGAGTGTAGTTGCCATGCCACGCCACAACATTGAATGGGGAGAAGGACTGCGCTGCTGAGAACAGCTCTCCCTCGTATTTCTGCATCACAAGGTAGTGGCAGCTGCGGTCTTCAAACCAGGCCACAGGCGTCTGAAAGTGGCGTGCATCTGCTAATCCATTACTGCCTGTCATGCCAACAGAACAGCTAGTGCTCGGCTGACACTGAAGTAGCTTCCAAATGGCTTTTGACTTGACAAGGGTGTCTTGACATGAAGGACTGACATGTTGGGCGAGTAACTGTCGAGCATTCAGGTGCACATGTTCACTGGTAGCCAATGCATCTGTTTTGAGTTGTACAGCAAACTTTGTTATGCCATGCTTGTTAATGCTGATGCTTTGAGGTGCTGCACGACTCTTCACACCATGTGCACCATGGCCTTGCAATGGCAACTCCTGACAAAAAGCTGCAGCATGAAGCTGTGCTGGTGCGTGGTGCACGCATGTACAATCCATGATGTCAGGTAGACAGGGCTGCACCTATGGGCCCCAGATCTGGCAGCTCAAAGTGGCCTGAGAACACCTCCAGCACATAGCCCCTTGCTGCATTTGTGTCTTGAAGGCCTACTGAGAAGCGCATGCCACGCTGGATAACACAGATTTCTCCAGGGGCAACATCCAGCAGTCCAAACTCTGTGGTCACCCTGAGGCTGCCTGCATGCCTAGCTAGTCAGCAACCATATGTGAGACTGCTTTCTGACGCTTGGTGTCCAAAGTGTGTGATAGAAACGCCAGCATGTGCAACATGTGGTGTATCAGTACCGTCTAGGTTGCTGTACATGCTTGCAGCATTGACACAGGGATGATGATGAATATGATGCATAGAGTGTTTGGTGTGGTCCACAGTTGAGGATGATGAACAACACCTTTGGTGTGGACTAAATTTGAGGCATGATTGTTTTGGGTGGAGATTGAAAATGGGTGTCAAGCAGCATGCAATTTGTGCTTCACCTTGCTGAGGAACAATGAGCATGTCTCCATCAGCATTGGCCAGACAGCTGTTGTCCATTGATACACTAGCTGTGTAGACATGTATGGCAAAGCCATCCTTTTTGCCAGCGCTGCCAGCACCACAAACAGTTGTCAAGCCCCGCACAAAGTCCACAGAGTCTGATGGTATAGCGAAGGGGCGCCATCGTAGCTGATTAGGCGTGATAACGCCTCTGTCAAACTCTCCTGCATTGGCACACCTTGGCCGAGGACGAGGCCGTCCCAGGCTGCGAATGCAATCACAGCCTTGAGCAGCATACCTGTCAGGTGTTCAACTGGAAAGTCCAGAGGGTGGAAGGGCTCATGTGTCACAGAAGGTCGTATTCTGTACAACCATGCGCGCTTGTTCTCTCTGCACCCCAACAAGGGAAGTTTATACAGGGCTTTGATTAATTTATATGATAGACTTGGTGCATGGAATGTACCTGCGAGGTGCTGTGAATGCTGTACCTGACAGCTGCTCAGCATACAGTCCATAAGGGGCCACCTGCAAGGCACCTTTTGCAAGTTATGGCCAGAGAGTATGGTCAGCCTTTGAGGCAGTCATGATCATGAGTACCCACTCTGGGATTGTTTTGTCCTCTAGGCAGAGATCCTGGCAGAGCCTCAGACTCGAAGTGATTTCCTGCAGCTCTTTCAGGTTCAGCAATACTACTTGAACTCAACAGCGATTGACACTGGTTGAGTCTCACCAAATCCTGAAAGGTATTGTAGATCGGACGGCACGGCATCTGACATTCTAGATTACAGGTTTGCGGACTGGGCACGCAGCTACACACGTCGAGACTATCCCTGGTACACTAGGTGTTGATCAATCTGCGAGTCAGTCTTTCTGCGTTGTGCAGGGGAACAGAGAGCCAGGCAGCCTTCACCGATGATGCTGAAGGTCACTGATCCGAACGCTAAACGACCGAGAAGATCAAGCGCACGGCCCTGCAGAACCACGATCAGCTTTGACCGGGGAAGTTGCTAGAGTAGGAAGTTGCTAGAGTAGTTGGAATCTGGCTAGGCCATCTTGCTCAGGACTGCGGATGCCTGTGAAGTGCTGATTGTGCAATGTTGCTAAATGGAGACTAGCTAGTGCTACATCATCTTGTCTAGATGTGGAGGACGCTATGCCCTTGCCATGCATCAGATTGCAGGTGTGACATCAGCAGTAGCTGCTGCTGTACTAACACTCTTCTTCTTAATAGACTTTTGATTGCTTGTGGGTATGCGCCACATGTAGTAGGATCCTAAAGATCTATGCGGCCGCCAGACGTCACCAATAGCGTCAAACTCAGCAACAGAAGGCTTTGCCTGCAGGACAGCAGACCTCGTCATTCAAGCGAGTTGTTCAAGTCACATGTTCAGGTGTAGCAGACAAATATCTGAATTGCAGCTGAAGCGAGACGGCATCAATACAGCAGCAGATACAGCGAGCAATGCAAACGCTAAATTGACTGTCATGTTGCAAAAGAGTCCACTGTCATACATTGGCCATGCACAGCCATCCTCACCCCTTGGTACATCATCCTAGTACTCAAATCTGCTGACCAATCTGAACTTGCAAGAGATGCAGCATGACAAGATGTACCTTCAGCTTATACAGCTCCTGCAAACCCTTCCTGACGGCCAGATCCCCTAGTGGAAAGACATCTGGCCTGCCAAGGTGAAACATCGCAAACATGTCAACGGTCCATCGCCCTGCAAGCACAACATTGCTTTCAAGCAAGCAAACATCTTGATGAAGCTAGCTTGTCTAGCAAGTGCATAGTGCCATCTCATATTGCCATGCCAGCCCTCCTTTGCAGCTACAATCATAACAGGTATGCTGACTCCTGACTGTAAGGTCTAGAGGTTTGCTTGTGTGCAGGTCTAACATCTGCTTGTTCATTACAAGAGACATCTGCAACTTATTGTGCATGATCATGACGCCGAGCATGTCATGCTTGCGTGGTTGTGTACGGTATGCAAAGGCCTCTTACCTATGCCTTTGACTTTTGTCAATTCTGCTACCAAGGTGTCATCGTCCATGGTGGCAATCTTCGCATCACTCAACTGGCCAGACTGAAAGTGCTTTGCCAAATCCAAGACATAGCCTGCCTGCATCTCACACAATCGCCATTAACTTCCTATGATGTACACATGCAATGTGGACATGTACATGTTGCATGTCGATGCAGTCCACAAAGATTACTAATGTTTGTAGTGTGTTTTCATTGAGGAGCTGTTTAGCAAGTTGACATGCTGTGCACATGAGCTACATAGTAGCAATGACCCTGACTGTAATGAAAGCAGGCCCAAGCAACAGATGTCAAAAGCCTTGCATCATTTGTGTAGTATAGTATCTGTCACCACATGGGCGCTAAGACAGCAGACTGTGCTGAATGTTTTTCAAGTTGTGCACGCAGCAGCTCTTCCTTTGCACATACCTTGGCATAGGAAAGGCCTACTCCCCTTAGCTGCTCTTTATCCAGCGCCAAAACAGCCTCTGGAGTTGCAAACTCTTCACACTGCACAAGCACATCACTATGTTTGTAATGACAGCCAATGGCTAAGCAACTTCAAGACAGCACTGGCAGGGCAAAAACAGCAGGCCTGACCTGACACAATGCCATGAAGCGGCCCTGTATCACGCTGGCTGCCTTCACTGCTAATTGCTGTGATAGGATGCTGCGAGCTAAGCTGTTGAACATGTTGGTGAAGCCTTTGGCTAAGAGCCTGTCTGGCACCCCATGCTGCTCTATAATTGGTGCCAGAGCTGCAACAAACCACACGGCCTTCTGAGCAGCCTCCACCAGGTGCATACTGGAGTGCAGGTGCATGCTCAAGCCAGTTGCTAAGCATGTGACGAGTGCTGAGCAACAAGTGCTGAGCAAACACTCGCCCTCAAACAAGTTGACTTTGTGGCTTCTGATCACCATTATCTGACTTGATACAAACAAGTACCTGCATCCCTCTGGGCCAGCAGACTTGCTGCTGCAGCCATACTGTCTTTTGTCCAGCAATGAAGGACATTGGGGTCTGCAGGAACATCTGCAGGGGTGCTGGCTGGAACCCCAGAGGGTTGTGAAGCTATTGCAGGTACTGCGGTGAATGTGGTGTCAGCTGAGCTGCTAGTTTGCGCTGATTGAGCAACAGCATCTTCTTCAGCTGTATCACTAAGTCCTCTCCCCTTGGCTTTGGGAGGAGTGATTTTCCGCCTCTTGTTTGCAGATACAGGTGTGGTGTCACCAGCGTGAGGGGTATTGAGAGTCCTCTTGTCGGCTGTGCGAGATCTGGTCACAACTCTGTCAAACCCGTGCTTTCTCTGCCTCAACGTGTCCATTGCTGGACCAGGAATAGCACTAGTGAAACACCCCCGGAACTGGGCAACACAAGCTGAAGTATAGGAGATAGCCGTACACGAAATCCCGTATGTCAAGTAACGAACTTGCAGCATGCCCTATATGCAACAAAAACTGCAAGGACGCCAACGCGTCGCTCACTTTTGCACCAAAGACAAAAGCTGTGTGTGCAATGTATTTTGACCAGCAGCAATGACTAACGAATCTGACTGGATTGCAGTGCGCTGAAAAGAACATGGCGATCCCGACGCTGCGCATAATCCTCAGCTTCGACAGCTGACGGCAGCCAAACGGGTGCACCATAATCATGTCACGAAAAGAGACTGCTGGCACTCACCGAGCGAACACACAGTCAACGGCTGGAACCTGGTTTCAAGGCATGCACTGATCAGCCCATAACAGCTTCGTGTTTTTCCTGAAGGTCAGACACAACGCAAATTTGAGCGCATCAATCTCGCAGTGCAGGCAAGCGTTTGCCCTTGTATGGGGTCGTAGGGGCCACCTTTTTGTTGGGTGGGTATGTGTTCTTTTTCAACAGCGCCAATATACCAGAGAATAGCAAAACGCAGAAGCTGCCTGGAGCAGAATCAAAGACAGAAGGCAAAGGTACGTGCCGCGGGCTCCTCTGTTGCTGGCTGGCTTGCGCTGTCATGACCATGCTGCTGACGACGTGCACTCCTGGACATGTTCCTATGCCTGTGCAGAGTATTCGGAGAACCAACCTACACGTAAGCTGATGCAAGCAGCAGGAAAGAAGGAGGGAGACGCAAACATCTTTCCCAGTGAGTTGGCACACAGCTTTCATGTTGTGCTTGCAAGCATCTGCTCTGTAGCTATGCACACCTTTGCTTATCTGCAGATAAAGATGCTGGGAAGAAAATGAGCGACTCAAAGGATAAATAGAAGAACTACACTGGGCAGCTGGCTTTTTCAAAATGTGCACAGCCGTTGGGCAACTGTTGTTCAATCTTTGTAGCAGAACGCATGAGTCTCACAAACTTATCAGCAGCCCGGCAGCTGACAGGGGATGCGTAAGATCAGCTTGTTCAAATAAGGCATGAGCATCTGGAATGATAATGCCAGTGGTACATTGCTAGCAAGCGCCTCTGTAAGAGGCATTTGTTTGGAGCATGTCAATATTCGAATCTGCAAAGTTGTCACAGGGTTGACATCTCTGAACGAGTGATCTGAATTTAAAGTTGATGGGTAGCTGTGATGTAGGCTGCCATTCAGTGTAAGGTACTCACTGCAAGATGCAAACACTTGCAGTCTACCAGAATTGCTGATCAGGTAAAGCCGTATTTGCAATCAGGTACTGTTGTAAGGTTGTGATCACGTGTGTGACCGTACAAATGCTGGCTCTTCAGAGGGCTGACTTGGCAATTCGATATGGCCCTGTTATAGTATATTAGTGTATTACATGCCGCTGCAGGGAATGCACACTTGGGAACAGGTTGTCAGTCTCTACCTGTGCTGACATATATGAGTCCCTTATATAACAAGTTATCATGGAACGCATGCATCATTATTCTGCAATTTCATATAGTGACTGTTCAACAACTTGTATTAGTCCAAGGGCTGGCAAATTTGCTGGGAGCATGCTCGCAAGGCATTGAGCTTTCACAGTCTAGCCAAAGGATGAAGGTCCTTTGGGCCAGCGTTGAGGCAGACCGACCTCGGCTTCTTTTGGAGGTAGGGCGACATGAAACTCAACGGCCCTACAGGGGCGGGGTGCCCAAATGCCTCTAGCTGTTGCATGTCAGACTTGGCTCAATACGTGGGCCCCGCCGCTGCCGACCAACCACCTGGCATGGATGTCAAAGCCAAGGTTGTGCAATTGTGGCTTTGCTGTGCCGGTCAGACGCTACAGTCCCTGACAGCTGTCTGCAGACCTTGCTGGCGGCACTGGTCCCTTCAGAAACCCACAAACATCTTCCCAATTTCAGCAGCCCGAGGTGGCTGCTTTTGTCACATCCGCTGTCGCTCGGAAAGAAGCGAGGGCTCGTCTTCCAGCTACATAAGAAGCTAGGAAGGCCGGGCGTCATGCGCCGAGGTATATGCATTGCCGGGCCGTTACTGGTAGCGGCGGCTTTGCTAGTTTCGGCCTCAGCTCAAAGTCCGGTGAGCTCGACGAGCAACGCGGATGAGGCAACCCGGCCCTTGGCTCTGTAGAGACCTTGCTTGACGTGCTGTGTGCTGCAGCCTATGGACACAACGCACTTTGCGATAGTTGGGCCTGACAATAATTTTCAAGTGGGCTGTGAAACCTTCTGGCCCGCAATCTTCAACCAGTACGCTTGCAGCACATGTTCACTGATGCATGACATGTCTTGCAAACAAACATCAGGCACGGCTGTCATACTTGTGAATGCGAAGATCTGTTGTCTGATGACGCATGACTTGCACAGCGCTGTGCTAGTTTGCACTTGCCTTATCTTCCAACCTATTCCAGCTAGCTGCACTTGCTTTGCCCTACTCCATTTGGATGTGATGCTGCCTGAGTGTCAAGAGAAAACCAGCACATTGCATCAGTGTGCACCTAGTGCACAGTCACCTAGATATTTGTGGCCCAGCTTGCTTCCATGCACTTTAGAGATCTGTCTCATGAGCAACTCTGGTATGCAGATGGGAGGTGCTAGAGGCAGCCACAGGTGCACCAGTCCTCTTTGCTGCCTCACTGTCTGCCAACACATCAGGCCCACAGGTGCGCTCTTACACCTACTTTGCTCACACTTTTGCATTTGCTGTCAAGCAGCTTGCACGCTACATTGCCAAAATGCCATGTGAGATTGCATTTGCCAAGCTGAGGTCAAGCTTCTGCACTGCAGTCATCAGCCCTTCTATAGAATGCAATCATGTCATGCTGTCACTTCACACTTGCATTGCTGTGTGTATGAGGCCTCGTCTGAGACTGTTTATCTGGGCCAAATGCAATTTTTGAAAGCACAATTCACCGACTAAGATGACCTGCACCTGGCATGCCGTCAGCAGCTTTCAACAATGGTCATGTGTGACATGCAGCTGGTGAGGAGCTACATGGACACTGCTGTCGCCAACAACCTGAATGTGATGCGCATTTGGGCCCAGACTGTGGGCTTCAACCGCGCCCCTTTTCAGACCTCACCCGGAGTGTACAATGAGAACATCTTCAGAGGGCTGGACTACACTCTGGATCAGGCCAGACAGCGCAACCTGAAGGCAAGTACCTTGTTAATTGTCTCATTGGCCAAAATGCTGTACCATACAGGTTGCTGCTTACACACCTGAGAGCAGCTGCTTTAGTGTCTGTTGACTCTTCATGATTTCTGTGTAGTCAGTTGCAGAGTTGCCTGCAGTTGCAAGCTGCAGACCTTGCTGTTTCCTCCCCAACTTAAATTACAGGCTGGATCCAAGTCCAATTGTCACTCCACCATGACACAGCCTTGGGACCAGACATCAAGCCTTGGGACCTGACATCAAGCCTTGGGACCTGACATCAAGCAGGTTTGCCCTAAAATGCCATCATTGGCATGATGCTACACACCTGGCCTGTGCAGGTGATCATGGCCTTTGTAGATAACTGGGTGGAAGGTGTGGATCAGTATGTGGGCTGGGCCGGTCTGTCGGACCATGTAAGCTTCTTCACGGACCCAAAGGTGATGCAGCTGTACAAGAACAATGTACAGGTGTTGACCAGCAGAGTGAACACCATCAATGGGCGCAAGTACAGCGAGGATCCAACCATTTTTGCCTGGGATCTGATCAATGAGCCCAGATGCAACAGTGACTGCCCTGCTGGCACCATCTCGGTAAGCACTGGCTGTTCAGACCAGACACATGACCAGACCAAATCATCTGTACTCACAGTTGAGATGCTTGACATTGGGAGGCTGAATGCAGACCTGCCTGCTGCAAATATCCAGGCTGCATGCTGCCTGCTGCCTGCTACCTGCTGCCTGCTGCCAGGCTGCCCGCTGCCTGCTGCCTGCTGCCATGCTAGAGCTAGCAATGTTGTTGCTGCAATGATCTAAGAGTAGTATCCAGCCTGTCTTGAACACTTTTCTTTGCTTGTAATGTGGTGTCTTCCCAATCTTTCCAACAATGCAGACATTGTAGTCTGTCATTTGTACTGCCGCATCAATGAGCACAAGCAGATCCATGTTGCCCATGTTATTTGGTGATTCAGGGATGGGTCACAGAAATGGCTGCATATGTGAAGAGCCTGGACCCCAATCACCTGCTGACAGTTGGGGAGGAAGGCTTCTACACATCCACTACAAATCAGACCTACTGCAACCCCTCCTCAAGTGCACGTGGGTAACTGACTCAATTAGCTCAAAGACTGAGGCACCTCACTGAGTTCAGTGCGCATGTCCCTGACCCTTTAAGAAATTGCAGTACTGCCATGTACCACCTCCTGAGTTCCTATGCATTCTGCTGCACCTCCACCACATGCTCTTTCCAAACATGTACAGCAGAGTGTGACCCACATCCTGATTAGGCTCTCTGTGGCCTCGACTTAGTGCATCTGTACAGCTGTTTAGCATGAACCATACAATAGACAGCATACAAGCTTTGCAATATCAGCACATGATGTGACATGGTAAGCCATGCTGTGTTGACTGCATGCAGCTGGGTGGGTGAGCTGGGTGCCAGCCACAGGGCAAGATGCTGTTGCAGACCACGCCTCCCCAGACATTGACTTCATTGCCTTCCACTCCTGGATTGGCAACTGGCAGCCAGGGGTAAGTCAAGGCACCCCACACATACCACACAATAATGCTGTGGGTCGTGCATGCTGTCCAAGCCACATTGTGCAGACTGAGGAAGTGATTCTGCGTATTTGTGGCAAGTTCAATCACACAACATAGATACACAGTTTGCTTGCTATAATTATGGCAATGGCAGCTTAATGGAGTTGAACAAGCTTAATAATGCAGCCGTCATGGACAGCTTGCACAATTGTATTGCAATTCTGTGCCTATTACTTCCATAAGCTGTCATGGACTTAGCAAGCATTTGCTGAGCACTCTGTTTGCAAGATATGTCTGCAATCAACTCTGACAAGCTTAAGCTAAACCATAAGCTGGCATGCAGAATGTGAGTGAAGTGTTTCAGAGGAACTGGATTGAGTGCCATGCCAATGATGGCATCCAGCTGAACAAGCCGGTGAGCGCGCCTGTGCATTTGTCACTGCCATACTTGCGTTGTCTATCATCATGCAATGTCTATGCAAGCTGCTGCTTGAACCTTGAACCAAGACTACGCAACAGCGCGCAGCTTAATAAAGCACTTCTTCTTTGGTGCGCCTCACAGCTGTATCAGGGGAAACTGTGCAAAATGAGGGGTGGTGTATGGAGCTGTCACGTCAGTGCATACCTCTGGATGCTGACCATGCAAGCTGCCAATGATTGCATGATCTTCACTTTTTGAATGTTAGGTATGCTCCAGACTTGACCTCAATAATTTACCATGATGGGTGACACAGTGCTGCCACTGCTGCTGCTGCTACAGGTCATTTTGGAGGAGTTTGGCAAGTTCATCAATGCGACTGTGGGAGCAGACATGAATCAGCGCAACCAGTACTATGGCATCATCTTTGATGAAATCAACAAGCTGACTGATGCTGGCAAGCCCATCAAGGTGAGCCTCCTGTCAAGCAGCATCATTGCATGCATGTATGTGCAGATCAGCGCTTACATGGCATCTGTGCAAGTGTCTTACATGATCAGCTGATGTTCCTGGATGTTCCTGGATGTTCACTGCATGGAATGCGTCACAACAGCAGATACATTCCCGGCTGAACCAATATCAGCCTACAAGGCACTTTAGCAACAACTTTTGCTGACTGCCTATCCTGCTTACAACACCAGACCAAACTTGTCAGCTGGACAGGGTTGACAACTCAAGCACATGACTACACCTTACGAGCAAGCTAATGTCATTCACACATGATGTTTAGATTGCACTGTACAAACAGCACAGCGCCGGGGCGCTTGTCACAGCTTTCTGATGCACAGGGAGTGGGTTTCTGGACAATTTATGAGCCCGGCCAAGACGCCCCAGCCTCCGAAGGAGGGGGCAGGGGGGTATACGGCATCTACCCTACTGATGACACCTTTGGCCTGATCAAGCAGGAGGCTCAGTCACTCAATGCTCGAGCTGCGTCTGTGCCTGGGTGTGATGCCACTGCTCACACAGCCCCTGCAGTCACCACCAAGGACTGCACCTCAACCCAAGTCAAAGGCTTGGTGGGCACTGGGTAAGTATGTCTGCAGACTGTTTTGCACTCACACAAAATGGATACCCACTACAAGCATAGATCTAGCAGTACCCACTTACAATTATGATATGGGTGCAATCAAGTCAACTTGGTACATGTGCATTGCTGTTGGGATGTGGCGGGTTGCAGCTCAATTTTTCATGCTTCTGCACTAGAATACAGCTTGTTACCCCTGTAGTGAGCTGCTGTAGTCTCGTCCCAAATCTGCAGAGCTTGAGCCCACAAGTGCTTCAGGACCATGTGTGAAAAGGAAGAGAAAAGGCAATGCTGCTGGGCATTCAATATAGAGAAGCTTGAGACTGCATGCAAAAAGCCCACTTGGTTGAGTGCATGCTCTAAAGTTGTCTGCTGAGCTGTCACTGCTAGCTCATCAAATTGTCGTGTGCACGTGCAGATTTGAAGGACCCACGTGTACCATTGACATCAACGAATGCGTTCGGGGCACTGACAACTGTGCTGCAAATGCTGCTTGCATCAACACTCAAGGTATGTGTGGGTGCAGGATGACTACCGTACCTTGCAGCAAATGCATGTTATGTGTGCAACAGCAGTTTCTACAACACTGTCGATATAGATAGCTTAAATGGGTGACTCTGCTTGCTTCGTGCTATGATGTCACAATGGGTCGTCCCCAAAGTCATGTACTGTCGGTTGTGTGTCCTTTACATGCATGAAGATATGAACCCAGCAAATTGATGACCTATGGATGTGCGGTATTCTCTTGAGACCCATATTAGCATTGACAGGGCATTGTATGCACTGTCCACAGGAGGGTTTCAGTGCCAGTGTTGGCTAGGGTACACAGGGGATGGGGTGTCCAGCTGCACTGCCAGCCCTGCTGTCAATGACCTGCCATCCCAGTATGTTACAGAAGCCACACAAGGACCCCTCATCTGTGATGTCATGTACCCCATTGATGCCCCAGGGTCGGCGTACGACCCCACCCTAATTGCTGGACTGACCGTGAATCCACAAGTGGTGAGCTTTTCTACCGCAGAGCCAGCATAATGCTGTGCATCTTGAGGAAGTTGATGCAAGATTGAGCAGAACATTTGTCCCCTTTGTTGGCTGGTGTGTTATGAGGCGCATAGCCAATGAGTGTAGCTAGGGGTTGTTGTTGCATGCATCCAGTGTTGCTGCTGTCTCCCTATTGTGTGGACTCCATATTGATTTGGCTACCATTGCATGTTGGAATGCTGTCTGGCATCACCTGCAGCTGCACTGCCTGTACAAGCTGTCCTAAGGCTGCTTCATTTGACACCAAGTGTGCCAAGATGGTGCATCACACATGTTTGTGCAGGAGGGGGTGGGCAATGTGGCTCCAGTGAACAGCCCCAACAGCTGCATGGTGGCCTGCGAGACAGCTCCTGGCTGTTCAGCCTTTGCCTACAGCCCTCAGGGCATGTCCTGCTTCCTCAAGGGCTGCCCCAGCAATTACACCGTGCAGTGCCCAGTGAGCAACTTCTTCCCTTGTCCTTCAACGATCTGCCTGTTTGCACCTTCACCTGGCTCCAGGATATTTGTGTGAGACTGCAGGCAGGCTTCACAGGCCACTGCTTCTGTGTGTCAAGGCTGGTTTTGCACCAGATCTGCCAACACAATGGACAGCATTGTGCACTATTGCATCAGTTCTGCCAACCTGACATGACAGCATTATGTAAACATACTGTTTTGAAACTCCGTCTGAACTCCCAGTTTCAGATCTCAGTTTTTGCCGCTGTCATCATGCAGACACCCCCACCAGCAAATGAGCCAGCTCCAGCACCCCCGGCCCCCCCAGCACCCCCTGAGCCCCCCTGCACCAACCCAAACCCCACCCTTTGCCCAGTTGTGAATGCCACCTACTACAGCTATTACCACAAGACACGCTACCAAGATGGTTGCACCTTTGCTGCTGGCAACCCTGGACTCACTCTTGCCCCTGCCCCAACCTCTGGAGAAGTCAAGCCTATCTTTGCCCCAGGTACACTCTTCTGTTCACTTCACAGATGCGCATCCGCATCACAGATGTACGCATGTGAATGGCAGCATGGGCTGCATTCTGTTTCTGTGCTGTCTGTGCAGTCAACAGCGACCGAGCAGCTGTTGTTGTGAGGCATCATCACAGCAAGGCCGACCTTGCATCAGCTGTATTTTGGCTTTTGCAAGGCAGCCCTTCTGCTAACATGAGTCACTGTCTATAAGGTTACTGACAATTGTAACCCTTACACAACTACATTCAGGTAAGCGTGATGGCATGAAACCATGTTTGGTGATTGTGCAGGTACTCCGGTTGCACCCGAGACAGCTGCTGGCAATGATCCCTCCTCCCTTGGAGCAGCACCCATTGTCACCTCTGAGGGTCCCTCTACCCCTGTGGATGGCCAGCCTAGCATTGCCAGTGTCCCTACCAGGGCAAGTACACCAGCAACTGCTGCCAACAATGAACCTCTGCCAGGTCCTGCTGGACCAGTTCCGGGAACAAACGCAACTACCGTCACAAATGGCACTGCCTTGCCAAGCGCTGGCAGTAACTTGACTGCTGGCAATATAACGAGCAGTATTATGACAGCTGGGCGCTAGGATGCTTACTCAGATGGTGACCTGCTGGAGTACTCGGTTGAAATGGTACTGTGAATGCATACAGCTGCATTGATGCTACAGCACATTTACTATATTACTTAAGGAATTGCCCAGTGGTCCAGACTTTGTTGTTAGCCTGTGAGGAAGCTTGGGGCCAGCATTCAGTTGCAAGTTTGTGCACTCAAGCCCAGCCAATTATGATGATCCGGCAACCAGGGCGTTGCCATGCCATGTGGCTTGCACGTCGTTTGAAATGTGTTTCTCAAGACCTCTAGACACTATCTTCTGATTGTGATGCTCAGCATGGTCTGCGCGTGCTGGCAAAGCTGTGTCTTAAGCTAACTCTTGACTAAATGACTATCATAGTATTTTTGAACATGCAGCACAAGTTGTTGCAAGGCAACTTGGAACTAATGTTATACTCCGAGGATCCAACCTGTAATCATATACAATTCCTGGATGAAGGCACGATGTTCATGATACAAGAGCCAATGAAGCAGTCTGCCTTTTCAAGTTGATTTGACTGGCTGGTACATGGAGAAGAGTATGGTCAGGCCCATGATCAATATTGCTGGATGTCTGACAGAACTGTGCTGCATGGTGGAAGTAAGCTTACTAAGTGATAACTTGATCAGCTGATGACACTGTGCCGGTATGTGAACCCCTTCAGGGTGTGCTGCCATCTGGAAGCATGCAGGTTCCTACTCGTTTTACAACTGGTCCTTGTAGAACAAAGGCTAACAACATTTACATAATTGTTTGCATCTGTGTTGCACGCCTCACCTGTCAGGCATCATAGTGCCCTGAGCTTCATTGTAGGCATGAAAAGAATGGCCTGCCGTGCTGATGAAAAGACAGATATAAATCATGAGTTCGGTCAGAACCACAGAACAAATATACACCTAACGCAATCATGCCTGACACTGCCTTGCTGATAGTTGTCTTGTCAGACAGAATCATAAAGGCTGGCCCTGCAAAAACAATGGCGGGCTTTGCTGCACCCTCTGGACATGCGAATTTGTAAAGCTGCACCTTCCACATGCCATACAGCCTGTTATCACAAGCAAGCACTCCAGCGTATAGACAATCTTAATCATGCATATCTGGTGAGTTTCTGAGACGACTACAAACATCACAGGATGCACACAAAGTCTTTGTCGGAGGTGTAATCTTGCTTGCCAAGCACGGTACCAGTACATCTCCTTGATCTGCTCCTTCACCTGCTTTTGCGGGTGTCTGCGACTGGAAGTGTACTGCAGAAGTGCGTCGTGCATTGGCCAGATTTGGAGTGGCCACCATTGAAATCAACGGGAGTGCTGCACACACAGCAAGCCTTTTGGCCCGGGACTTGCTCTGAAGGCGGCAGATTCGTCAGGTACGCACCCTTGTGTGCTCACAGGTGTCTTACATGAGACATTTGTTGTGTCATTTTGGCCTGCAACGCTAGCAAACTAGCGCTGCTATGTTATTATTTTAAGATGGACGTACACAGCTGCAAGGAACAGTAGACTCATCTTGCATTGCAGGCACACTGTACCTATGACTACGTCACAACATGGTGCTCAGTCAGCAGCAGTAGCCCTCACAGATGTCTTGCAGCAAGCACCAAGGCTGCTGGAGGTCCTTCCTCAAGAGTCCAGGAAGGCTCTCTCATCGGCTAGCAAGACTTTACATGAAATGATTCAAAGTCTGGTCACCATCATCACCATTGAGCATCTAGAAGACATTGCTCTGCTGATAAAAGGCAGCTGGCCTCACCTCAGCATGCTGATCTTGCCCAAGCAAAGACGCATTCCTTGCCCGAGCATTAAAGTGTTGAGACACAGGTGGCAATTGCTGGCATGTGTCTCTTTGGGAGAGGATGGCAATGGTTTTGGCAACAAAGATGTAGCGCTTCTCCTGAGATCTCTGCAGCCACCACGATGCACAACACTTGACAGCACAGAGCTGGCTGTCAAGCCTCTTGAACACCTACTGAGCAGCAAATGGTCTGGATCACAGAGCCTCAGTCTGCATGAGGTTGAGGAGACCATGATAGGCACAGCAGTGATGGCACAGCTCAGCAAGGGCAGATGGCAGAAGCTATCACACTTTGCACTCTGTGGCGAGCAACTTGACATTGCCAGTATCCTCCTGCTGTTCAAGGGCAAGTGGGCACAACTGCAATGGCTTAAGCTGAGTGACAGCGTCCTTGATGCCATAGTCTGGGCGCAGCTGAATACAGATGGCTGGCCCAGATTGACATTCTTGCGGCTCGCATACAGTGCTATCCCAGATGCTGAGGCCGTTTGGCCATTGAGTCTGCCAAAACTGGCATGTCTTGACATCTCGCATACTCGCATCAGTCCGGCAATGGTGCAGCAGCTCAGCCAAGCCCCATCATTGAAGCTGATCACTCTGTTCCTGCACAATGCTGGACTGGGCGCCGCAGCTTTTCTAAATTTTGCACAGGCAGATTGGTCATGCCTGACATCCTTGAACTTGTCTGAGAATCGTAGTATGTGTGCTGCGGCTGTTAGACACCTTGTCCAAGCGCACTTTTCAAACCTGCGAAGCCTGAAACTGTCAGATTGTGGACTGGACGATTTAGCAATACAGTGGTTGATTGAGGGAGTATGGCCAATATTGGAAGAGCTAGACCTCTCAATCAATCACCTTGATACAAGAGCGGTGAAGTATTTGGCCAAGGGCAATTGGGCAGCGCTTATGCATCTGAGACTGGATACCAACAAGTATGACAGCCAAGCAACTGAGGAGCTACCAAAAGGCAATTGGCATTCCCTGCTTTCCTTGACTATTGACTCGACAGCTCTGAACACAGCGAATGCTGGCATGCTTGGAATCAGACCACATCAGCTCCTTGAGTGTCAAAGAGTAAAGGGGTACATGTCCATCCATTGCATTGAGGTGCTTCCCGCCGATTCTCACGCGCCTTTAGCAGTCAGGAGCTTGTGGCCAGACCTGCAAAAGATTTTTGTGTTTGCTTTGGCTGGATCATAATATGTTGTCGTCTGTGTACCACCCTTTGTTTGAAAGCAAGTATCATTACTCTGTCCAACACATCTGAGTATGTGATTCATGCTCCTTTACAAACAGCTGTAATATGTCACTGAATGCTGCAAGCTACGAAGGATTTTGAAGTCACATTCTAGAATCTGCAACATGTCAATTTAATGTTGCGCCAAGCATTAAACGCTTTTTGGAATCCAGCAGTCCTTGGTTGGCTTTAACAGTCAACTTGACAATGTTGTCCGTTAAGAGAGACTTGTATTCGGGGTGTAAACCAATTTGTATAATTATAAGCTAGCTTGTGACTGATCAGTGGCTGATTTAATAATGTGTTGTACACGAACCATGCTGTGTTCCAAAGACCTCAATCTAAAATACTGTCCTCAGACGTTTCTGAGTATAGATTTCTAGTATAGGAATGACGTTTCTGAATTCAGAAAGATGTTTCGGGATTGAGAAGAGCTCAGTGCATGCTGCGGCCCCCCCCCCCCCTCCAGCGTGCTCCTACTCCCCGGGGTGATTCTGCAGACTGAGTAATAGTGCATGCTCACGTCGATATGTGTTCAGCGATGACGCCGCGTCTGACTCAAATGTCGTCACAGTTGCAGCTCATTTACACAGGCAGGTAGACAACAAAGGCATTGTCGAATCGCGACAGGCAAGACAAGGGGACCTCCTTGTTACATGTCTTATTTCGGCCTGCTATATGCGGTGGCAGCCTGTGTCTGGGAGGCGATCAAGAAATGCCTTGTCGCCATCTTACGAGCCGGGCCAATTCCAAAGCATCTTGCCTTCATCATGGATGGCAACAGACGATTTGCAACAAAGCAAGGCTTGCAGACCATCACAGGCCACCAGCAAGGTTATCTCAAGGTGCCACCGGCTGTCGCTCCCCTGCATGAATCCTAGCTGGTTGTCTATATGTCAGGCCAGACCCATGTCGCGTTTTGCAGCTGTTGGACGCTCTGCAGTGGTGCCTAGACTTGGGTGTTGAGGCAATCACAGTGTATGCTTTCAGCATAGACAACTTTCGCCGGGACCCGCATGAGGTTGCGGCTCTGATGTGTTTGGCAGAAGAAAAGCTACTCGACCTTCTCTGTGTACGTTTCAAACATTTGCTGTTGTGGCCAAGTTTGCTGAAGCTATACAGTGACTAACACCTGCCTCAAAACCTGCTATGATATCTGCAGCATAAAGACATTATTGATACAAACAAGGTCCAAGTCCGTGTCATTGGCAATCTGAGGCTGCTGCCTGCAAGAGTGCAACAGGCAGCCAAACAAGTCATGGCAGCAACCTCCCATCATCAGCAATGTCGCCTCAACATATGCATGGCATACACGTAAGGATGGATGCTCAGCTGCTTTGATAGAAAGCCTTCACAAGTAACATTGCCACGGCCTTGTCATGTGCCTGTCTTGCTGCACCATTGCATAGTGCATGCTACTTATGCTGCACTCTTGACATCTGTGTGTTACCAGGCACATTGGCCAGGACTTGTGTGATGTATACAACATGTTGCAGGTCCAGACAAGAAATGGCACAGGCTGTACATTCTGTCCATCAGCAGGTGGCTGAAGGTAGCATTGCAGCAGCAGTCGTGACAGCAGACACGATTGAGCAGGAGCTGTACACACAGGTATGGCTGTTCATGCCGACCTGCTTCACCTCAGACTTGCTTAGTCTTCCAAACGAGACTATCTGCGTTTAGCCCTGCTTGCACAACTGCATTGGATCAGGAGTTTGACCAGACACATTTTTGCAGGGATGCCCGCCTGTGGATCTGCTGATTCGCACCTCTGGGGAGCATCGCCTCAGTGACTTCATGCTATGGCAGAGCCGCTATGCTCAGCTGGTCTTCAGCAATACATTGTGGCCAGATTACTCCTTCTGGGATCTGCTGCAAGCCTTGGTGCAGTATCAGCGCAGCTACCCTGACTTGGAAAAGATTCAGCAAATGGCCAAAGCATCTCAAGCAAGAATGCCTGAGGATGTCATGACAACGTCAAGCACAGTGTTGCAAAACAGTAAAGCCTTACATGGGCTCATTGACAGTAAAGCCCTTTCAGGCAGTGCTGATGCTGAATTGGAGGCTGAAAATGGCAAAGCAAGCAGTGACAGAATGTCGGTGGCCAGCACAACAGATGTGACTGATGTTGACACATCCGACAGCTCAGCAAGCTCAGAATCTAGGCCAGCGTCGCCTGTCTGTGTCTCAAGGGGCAGCAGTCCACCAAGACTGGTGCCCAGTACAACACTGCGACAACACAGGGAAGGTGATAAGCTAGACTGCCTCAAGAAGCGCCAAGAGGCTGCAGACTGTTGGCATGGCATCGAGCATCAGCAGTCACAGGCCTATGCTGCTAAGGCTGGTGACGAAGGTGACCAATTAAGTAGGGACACACGCCAGGAGCCAGAAATCAATGGGCAATCAGGGGAGCAAGGCTCATCACAACACACTACAAGTGCTGTGGTCATGACCAGGGATGGCCAAAGTGTGCTGCACTCAAGAAAGCTGCATGCAGGGGCAGGATGTGAACATGCCCTGCCCACACGTCTGAATAGGCGGAAACCTTGTTGCGCACAAATTGACAGTGCGGACTGATGGTTTTCTGCCTGGAAATGGTTAGTGGGGTCTTGCCTCGTTGTTTTGTTGCTCCCCATTAGTCTTCTATCAGGGACCTTTATTTTCTATTCCATTTTCCTTAGGAATTGAACACCACACAAACACAGAAAGCAATGAATGGCATTCAAGTAAAAAGAGATATGGGAAAATTGGCCTATCTCATTGCCCGTTCACTTGAAAACAGCACACAAAACTGCTAAAAATTACAGCAGCCACAACCACCACTCCAGCAGAAGAATACATGAGGACAGGGAAGTCTTGTGGGCTCCAAAAGACTAATCCTGCTACAAACGAAAGGCTCTGGAAAAAGTTCTGTAGGCTGCTCTGCACTCCGTTCACAACCCCTGCACAGGGTTGCACAAATGAGTCGCATGCATGCAAGCAAGCTTGTTCTATCTTGACAGCAGTGCTTGTCAGTAAGACTGTATGTTGATAGCAGGTGCAGCATGTCTCATTATATGTCAAGCAGGAAATTAAGCTTTGCTGACTTGCAAAGGCATCGTGGACCATGTGCATGAAGTACCATCACTCCGATTGCAAGGTGCACTGCTTAATCACATGTGGTAGTGCCAGTCATATCACTGCTGCAGTAAGCTTACCTATGTCTTCAGCAGGCACCCACTCCTGAAGCATCTGTGAAACACTCAGATCGAACAGCCACAAGCCGAAACGCGAGACGACCAGGCCACCTAGCAGCACATGTGAGGTTGTAGAGGCTGGCAGGCGGGCCCCAAGCTGAGTCAGCCACACCGGCACAACAGCAATCACCAATGAGATATAAGGCAACAGCTTACCAGAGTTCAGCTTTGCAAGCACCGCTGAGTCTCCTTTGCATAAAACAACTGTCCATTCCTTCTCTACTGACAGAGATGAGCCTTGTGCTCCCACACTGCTGATGCTGCCAATGCCTATTGTACAGATTGCGCCTGCCCAAAACCAGGCTGATCCCTCTGCTGAGTGAAGGCTGATCAAAGCACACAAAGCTGATAGGGCCACAGCGGTGTTCTGCAAAACGTACATGCTGCAGGCTGCCTTCAGTCGCCCAGTCCTGTGATTAGCAAGTCGTTGATAAACAGGGAACCAAGGCTCCGGCAAATAGTCGCCTTGCAGGAGTGTCAGATCACTTGGGGTTGAAAGTCGTGTCCTGCACACCTGTCGATGTAGCTTCCCACTAGTGATCCGGAAAAAACCTTCGCCAATCCGTCAACAAGTCCAAAGGCGGAGACCAGCGCCAGTGACGACGGGTACATTTCCAGCATTATTAGACCGATGGCGAACTCCCACATCCGTTGGCCCCAAGTCGACATCAGATGCGATGAATACAACGACATCTTTGCCATGACAGGACGCTCTGGACTCAACAATTCAGGCGACGCCAGCTGCAAAGAAGTGGCTTCTGAGGACTCAGTGGTCGTTCTGGTCCTCGCCCCTGCTCCTCCGTCATCTGTCAGCAAAGCCTGCTCTTCTGTTGCCTCCATGCCGTCCACTAGGAAAGCAACGTCTCATCGAAATGTTGTGGCACGCGTCATGAACTTGTGCTGCTCAAAGAGTATGGAAAAGTGCCTGTGAGTAAGAAGATCAATGCCCAGTCTTCAAGCAATTGTTGTAACATGTTGCAGCAATCAATCAATCAATCAATGATTTTACAGTCGTTGGGGGCCAGCTTGCCCATTTGACTAATTGCGGTCTTTTATCAGAAATCAAAATAGACAAAATATGATAAACAAACGAAGCATCGTCAGAAAGTAGTCTAGAAGTTGTCACAGTGCAAAGTAAACTGAAATAAACTGAAAGCAACGAATTGCAAAAACCAGGAGCTTGACTCAGCATGTGGATGCTACTGTCGTGATGCATCGTGTCGACACGAAAGCCGTAATATATCAGTGTGCTAAAGTTCAGACAAGTCAAAGAAGAACTCTGGCGAACGTCTGCAACACATGCGTACAAGGTTCATGATTGATCCAATGTCCATCAGAGCATCATCAGACAACTGATGGTGCCCTGTTTGCCCTCCCCTTCTCGCAAGTGTGCATCTTGTCGGCAAAGTAGTACTTCAACTCTGAGCCTCTGAAGAACGGTTTGTGTCCCTTTCTTTTCAGAGCTGAAAAGTCATCAGACAAGTTTTCTCTCTCCTGTTGTTGTGCTCTAGTAAGGTCATCATCTACTCTGATGCCTCAATAGAAACTTGTAAAATCCTTCTTCTTCTATGGTGACATGCCACAAGCGTGGCAAGTACCGAGGCTTATGCACGTTATGTCAAGTCAGCTGTAGCAGCCATAGAGCCTGCCAGTATCAAAATGTCACTTTTGACAGCCATCAGCAATTCTGTCTAGGTATTGCTTGGGGAGATGGCACAGTACTGATGGCAACAAGTTTGCATGCATATATGTCTGTTTCACCTCAACTATATATCACACGACAGGCCAAGCTCTGTATGATTAGTGTCAATGACTGTATGCCCTAGAATTCAGGCGAGACTGAGTTGTACATACCAAGGGAGACCAACATCAGCTTCCTTCTTAACTAATCTAGTCCAGAAAATCAGGTACAAGGACCTCTTTCACTTCTGCATGTATGCAAGCTGTTTATTATGCAGGTATTCATCACTGCAAGCTTTGTTCAATCTTGGACAACCTTCTTCCCAAACCAACCCCTCTTAGCCTTGCCCATTTTTGATGGCCGGACAATCTGCTACCCAACAGATGCAGTTGTGCGGGACTACCCGTCCTGGCGGCAAACTGACACTCACATCAACAATCAGGTGTGCTGTTGTGAGGGCTCTGACAGTAGCTGCAGACTTGAGCGCTTTTGATGGCCCAAGGCTTTTGATAACATGCAACATCTTCCCTGAGCAACTCTGTTGTCTGTTCAGTATAACACATGCTTCTGGATGTTGGTCAAGCAGGAGGGCATGACAGCAGCTGAGGCATACAAACATCTGCAGGTTTGCACCCTGCTCAGACTGCCCAACTACATTTTGTCTCAGTCATACCGCCCTTGCTAGTGCTGTCACACCTGTCTGACAGCAAAGCTGTTCCCCTGTGAAATCTGCTGCACAGCATGCAGCTGCAAAGATGACCTGAGCCATTGTTCAATTGGCATTGTTCATCCTCCTATTGCCTAAGTCTTGGGCATTGTTGTCTTTGTGTGGCTCGCAATTTGAAAACACCTTGCGGTAAAAGTGCTGAGTGTGCATGCAGGGAACTACAACTGCTGACAAGAATGAACTCCTGTGGAAACACAATGTCAACTATCAGTCCCTCCCAGAACAAATGAAAAAGGTGTGTCAAGTGATGTATTGAAGTTTGTAGCAGGTTGCATGCATGTGGTGCAAAGCTTATGGGTTGCATTCTATTGAAGGGCACTATCATCATCAGAGGAAAGGAGGTCAATACTGTGAAGTACCAGGCAGACGGCACACTTGTCAATCACCAGGTTGTGGTACCTGTGATGCTCCACGAGGACCTTATTGCTGACAAGTTTTGGGAGGGAAACCCCCATGTCCTTGCTTGACTTCACATATACATACCAGACTGTGTACACCGCCCCATCTTGATTTGACAGGAACAAACAGGCTGTGCTGTTTTTGTGTTTCTATTTCGTTGAATGACCACTGAGCAGAGGTTTGATGCAATCAATGCCATTTGCTTTGCCGTTCATGTTGTATATGATGGTACCACTGCTGTTTATTGTGGACAATTCACTGACTTTCATGGTCCACAGCAGCTCCAGTCAAGCATGCACAATGATCCAGTCACTGCAGACGGCTTTCAAGTGCTGCTGTGACACTGTTTGACTTTCCTGCAAACTCTCTGTCCACCCCCACAACCTCATCACAGTAGCAAAGGTGATGGAGTCTCACAGAAAGATCACGCTATCCTGTAAGATATATTGCATGCTTGATTGACACACCTTGATGTTATTAACCCCAGACTGTCCAATTTCAAGGTGGCGTGACACAGCTTATTGGTATGCAGGGTGGCCTGTGCAACTGATACACATACATATACATCGTCTGATGTCTGAACATGACCTGTTCATGTCTTACGTCAATCACACAAGTGGAACACTAGATATAGACACCTCTGAAGCTTCATCTGGCTTGACACTGCTGAATGGCGAGCAAGGCGTCCAATGCCATCTCAGTGTTTGTGCTGGAATCTCCTGGCACGAACATGGTGCAAATCTGGACACAGCTTGAAACTACGCATGACATAGCGTACTACACAAGAATGCATTCTAGTGTCAACTTCAAGGTGGCTTGACACAGGTTGATGGCGTGCAGGACAGACTATGCCATTGCAGTGTTTGTACTGGGCCTCCTGGTGACACACATGTTGCAGATTTGAATGCAGTTTGATACAGCTTGATGGGCAGACCATGCCATGGCAGTGCTTGTACTGAGATCCTTAGTCGAAATGACTTGACAAAGCTTGATGGCGTGCAGACCAAATGACATCATTCCAGTGTTTGTGCTGGGGTTTCTGGTGACCCCCGACTTGACAACTTGATTGTGTGCAGGGCGGACGACGCCATTTTGATGTTCACCTTGGGATTCCTAGGGACCTACATTGACACAGCTAGATTATGTGCAGGGCGGATTGCGCTTTCAGTGCTTGTGCTGGTGACACGTACTTTGCACACTTACACGTGATCTGGTACAGCGCAGCTACGCCATTCCAGTGTTTGTGCTGAGGCTCATGGTGACACATATTTTGCAAAGTTTGAATGTGGCTTGATGCAGCTTGATGGACGGACTATGCCATTGCAGTGCTTCTACTGAGATCCGTAGTCGATATGACTTCACACAGCTTGATGTTGTGTAGGGCGGGTTACGCAGTTTCAGTCTTCGTGCTGGGATTCCTTGTCACCCGGACTTGACAAAGCTTGATGGTGTGCAGGGCGGACTATGCCATTTCTGGTGTCCTGGTGACCCTGACTTGACACAGCTTGATGGTGTGCAGGGTGGACTATGCCATTTTACTGTTTGTGCTGGTATTCCCTAAGTTGACACAGCTTGATTTGTGTGCAGGGCAGAGTATGCCATTTCAGTGTTTGTACTGGGCTTCCTGGTGACCCTGGCAGGGCAGGGGTCCATCTACTGGCTCATGAGCCGCCTGCAGCGAAGAAGTATTGTCATCATTGCCATGGCGGGCCTCATGCTGCTGGCCACCGTCATGATGTATTACAAGAGCATTGTCTCCTTCCTTTGGGCCCTGCATCATCACACACTCACAAAGAGAGGCTACATCTGCAGCCACAGGTATGTGCTGCGCCCTCTGGCTGTATCATTGTGCGTGCTCTACCATATCCTCAGAAGGAGAGGCTACGTCTGCAGCCCAAGGTATGTGCTGGGCCATCTGGCTGCATCATTGTGCATGCTCCAGTACGTGCTCACAAAGACAGCCAGAGGCACGTCTTTGCCCTGTCTGTGCTTCTGGCTGTGTCAACGTATATGCTGCACCATACAGTTACCAAGAGGGTGCATTTGCACTTGGAGGTATGTGTTGTGCCCTATTTGTGCTTCTGGCTGTGCTGTGTATATGTGTATGTAATTGATGTACTATGCGCTCAACAAGAGGGGCTACATCTGCAGCGAGACGCATCTGCTGTGGCTTGACTGTGCTTCTGAGTGTGCTGTGTTTACAGGAGTGCCAGTCTTTCATCAGAAGCACCAGTGTAAGCGGCCCACTCTAAGGCTGTAGCTAGGGCATGCTTGCTTGCAGCAGCCCTGCAGTCATGGAAAAGCATGTGTATGCCTTTGGGTGCATCCTCCCTGGAGCTTACAACTGTGTTACAGGCTGACCTGTTTGATGCAGCACTCAGAGGTCCTGTGCAACACAGACCTTGTGTGCAACCAAAAAAACTCTTGCTCACAACACATACAGCAACTGTTGCATCATCAAACCACTGTAGACACTGAAAGCCTGTTTGCCTGCAGCTCATAAGTCTTAGGAGGTTGCCGCTGATGGTTTATGAGCAAAACAAGTCCAGATGCTCAGAAGCTTGTCTCTAATCTTGGAGTATGTCAAGACGCATCAAGCTGGGTGCAGCCAATGGGTAGCTCATCACAGTGCAGCTCCCTGGCAGCTCAACGTTGTGATTCAAGTCAGTGCAGATTCTCACAGAGCACATCTGCTCAAAGTGGGTTGGGTTGATGCAAAGCATGAAGAGTACCATGCTCAAAGCTATCTGACCAATACATGCACAGAGGGGGATGAGCGTCACTGCTTATGCTGCTTGAAGTCAACACCCTTGAACTTGGGCTTGTCCAATGGCATATGGTTCGCCCTGCTGTTGCTGCATCTCATCCACTCAAGATGTGCTCAAGCACAGCTGCTGTTTGGTTGATCCTGTGACTCGTGTGTTGCATCCGCTTAAAGCATCACTTGGCCTGCTTTCAGCTGTCTCAAACTGTTCGCACTGTATAACTTTATACAGTGACCAATTTTGCAGTAATGCCATCCTCCAGGCTGGGATGTGCATGATGGCACCTGATTCCTTTGCCATTTTGACCTACTTGTGCAGCAGCACATGCGATCACTGATGCGCTCATTTCATGTCCAGGCTTTATGTGTTAGGTCTTCCGAGAACGCGTTCAGCATGCAAAAGATCATAACTGAGTGGCCAATCAGGGACTGACTATGCACAGATGTCATGCTAGTCTAGCTTGCCATAGCCCATGCAGGCTGAGAAGAGCCCAGCAGAGCTTGGGCTGCGCCCTTTGTTCAAACCGTCGATCTGTGGCTTACTCTTAAGGTATAGCAGAGCTTTAATGTGGCCCACAAACAGAGGTGTGGAGTGCAAGCAAGCAAACATGGGCGTAACAAATCAGCAGTGTAGTGCAGCGCAATGTACTAGATGGAGCAAGTGATTGGGCTGGACTGTAGGCTGTGCGCCCTAGGGCCCCAAGGCCTTTGTTTCTCGACGAATTTTAGGGAGGGAGCGCAAAGGCGCAAGATGGCAGAAGTGGAAAGGGAAGCGCCACCAGGTGTTACTGCAGGTACTGTACTACTGTGGTTGATATGAGCTTTGCAGCAGCTGCATTGTTTTACGAACTCGCTTGATTTAGGTGGGCAAAGCGACCCATTTTAAATCCGCGGCGGAGTAAGTGTTATACACTGCACATGCTGGACATCAGCTTTCTGCATCCAGCATGTGCATTGTTCACTGTTGTCAGTTGTGCTTTGCAAGCAAGGGCATGCATAGTCTGCTCATGTTGCTGCTTGTGTTTCAGAGGTCACAGCAGCAGGAACGTCAGCAAAATATGAAGTGACAGAGGCAGACATAGCAGCAGAAGCAGCTGCACTGACAGCATCTGGTGTATCACCGAGCGCGGCTGCAGAACGGGCTCCAATTGAGGCAGCCCACAGCGCACCATGCATTGCAAACAAATGGTGACATGTGTCAGTCACATGTATGTGTTAATGCTTGCATGATTTGAATCTACAGCTTGGACTATGGTGTTGGTTTTCAGACATACTCAAGTTGCAACTAGCAACCAGCAAACTGTAGCAGAGAGGGTATAGCATATGTTGATCAGTTATCAACACTTGGTTATCTGTCATAGTTTCATATTTCTGCCGGGCTGTGAAATCTTGGTTGTTGCTGATTTGTTGTGTGCAGTCTTGGTCGCAACCCAGGTTTATACACTGCTTGACATCACTCTTTAATGAATGCAACTGAATATTTTAGTGTTTGCCACTCAGTTGTGCATAGATTACTATGACTTTCTTTTCTCTCTTATTTTGTCCCCTTACTGCTCTGCTATCAGATCTGCACCTAACTCAATAGCGTTATCTGAACGCCACCCGACAAAGGAAACACGCAAACGGGACAATTTCACAGTTGGCACTTCACTAAACATTTCTTAATCTTGCTATTCGGCACCTTCATCTGCTCTGTTGTTTGCACGTTTTGATCACTTGTGTGTCAATCAAGGACTTGCATGCAGCTGCAGCTTGGAAATGTGAGACAGCTGATTCTGTTCAATGATGATAGCTATGGTCACTACAGGTCACTCATTGAACTCTGCGACGCCTGGTGCCTTTACGTGGCAATGCTGACTTTAGTTTTTGTAGCATATGACTGGGTTGCGAGGGCTGTCTTTGCCTGCTCATGTAAGCTGATAGGATAGGTGTCTATTCGACCACATCTCTGAGGAAAAAGCTAGTAGGTTGTTACACAAGGGGCACTCAACATCCAATAATCTTGCAAATGACAGAAGTAGTCAAATTGTCACCTTGTGATGGTCTACAGCTTTGCAGTACGTCTCACACGCAAGGCCAGGCATAAGTTTCAAGTTTGAATACCAGAATTCTATTGGTGCCATGACTAGACAGCCTAGACAGTTGTTGACACATTGCCAAAAGGCTTCTAGTGCAGTGATTCACAACCACTCACTGACAAGAGGCCATATCCTACACTTTATTATGGTCTATGATACACAATGGCAAAATCAGACTGCTTCTAGGGTTGCATACAAACAATATATCATTTCTCAAAAGGACGTCTAGAAACCAATCGAACACTCTCACCGCACAACCAAACCTCATGACTGTCCGCATGGACACCACAATCTAGAGCGCAAAGGTGAAGGTGTTGCTGATTGAAATGTGACTCTGTGCTTGCCAGATCTCACTTGTTGCTCTCTGGCTGCTGGGAAGCCTGCTTGGGCAAGTGTCCTCCAGACACCAGAGACCGGAAGTTCTCCCTGCTGTCGAAGCCGTTGCTGTCAACCTGCTTCTGTATTAAGTTCAGCTTTGTCGCTGTGCCTTCGAGCAACGCTGTGATCAGATACACTGCGCTACTGGCAACCACAAGCATGGAACCGGAGACTGTGATAAAGTTGGCCGTTTCGCGACTCAGGCCGAAATGTTCTAGACCTCTCTTCTGCTGAACATCTTTCGCACCAGAGGATGAGGCGTGCTGTCAGCGCACTTGTCAAGAACTCACAGCCTCCACTCAGGAGAAGCATGAGCACAGAAAAGTGGAAGGAAGAACTTCTTTTGAAACAAGAACACGAACTCAAACTCAAGAACATAGATGTTCAGCTCAAGAACATAGATGTTCAGATGTTCAACATCTATGTTCTTGAGTTTGAGTTCGTGTTCTTGTTTCGAAAGAAGTTCTTCCTTCCACTTTTCTGTGCTCATGCCCCTCCTGAGTGGAGGCTGTGAGTTCTTGACAAGTGCGCTGACAGCACGCCTCATCCTCTGGTGCGAAGCGCCCGCTGACACTGGCTGTGTCCTTTGATCTAAAGATAAAGGCTTGCAGGACTTGAGACCTGCGACGTGTCCTCATAGATAAGAACAGATGCCAGATAGCGCTAGTGTTCTTGGAGAGTGCGAAGGGTTCGTGTGCAGAACAAATTTTAGTTTCCTGTTGCGCCTAGTCGGGCGGATGGGATGACGAAAATTGACAGGGAGACAGTGTTGTGCCGCGGTATGACTTGGGCATACCGTTTGCCGCTATAGCGATACCGCGTGGTACTGCGGTACTCCCAGACATCGCGAGCCAGGGATTTTGGCCGTTGTAGCTGAAAGTGGTGTCATTTGACTCGTCTCACTGAGTACATTCCAGATCCGGAGTCAGATTGATAAAAGCACAAACTTGCATGAAGTGATGTCCTGATGAAGTACTTTTGAGTGTAGAAGCTTGAATACAACTCCGGAAGCCCTCTCTCCTATTGGCTAAACAGCCCTGTTTTGTCTGCACATCTGTAGCATTGCAGATCTAAAGTGAAACACAAAACCCCAATGTTGAAGATGAAATCTGAGAAACCAGTGTATCAGCAGCACACAAAGTGGTTACTGAGCAAATGCACATGCTGAACCTAAGGCTTTCAACCCTGAAACACAAGTTCATTGTAACTCACAGAAAATGATATATTTGCACAATCACTATGCCTAAGATGCCTTGGGCTGCTCCTCCTCAAGGTCATTCTCACACAGAAGAGTCATGTCAAAGGGAGGCATGTCAACAGCCCTGCAACCTTGCAGCAATCTGCACCTTGCTGTTCAGCATAGTCATGATCATCACCTTCATCCTGTTTCACCTCATCCTCATACTCCTGCACCACCTCTGTAACTTGCTCAGCATCCAGCAGCAGATCCTGTGGTCCATCCAAGTACTGCTCCTGCGTCTTCTCTGTGGCCGCTGCGAGGGCTTTCTGCTTTGCCTCCTCGCTTTGCTGTGCAGCTCTGGTCAGTGTGTTGGAGCCCAGGTTGCCTGCCTGCTTCTCAAACACAGTGCCGCTTCTACTTCTGTGATGTTCTCGCTGGTCTCTAGGGCTATCCTGCTGAGATCCTCTGACAAGTCTTTGAGATTGCTCACGACCCACCTGTAGCTGGTATTCGGGACGATGTTGGGCATTCACTTGGTAGGTGGGAGTGAAGAGGCAGATATTAATGATGTCTGGCAAGCTGCAAATCACTACTTTATCATCTACAGAAAGGGTATTCAAGCTCGTCGTATTCACTATTCCCTTTAAGGCCGCAACGATCTCTAATCCCTTCATTATGTCTAAGATCCCTAAGCTGTCAGCTCCAGAACTAGTGACGTGATTGGTCTGCAAGGTCAATCAACTGATCCTCGTCCACACTAGATTCCACTTTTGTTGATTGTTCCAGCTGTTGGATGGCCAATTTGAGGTGTTTGACCAGATTTATGTACGCCGTAGCCATTGATTGCAGTAGAAATAGAGTTATGCCAGGGTCTTGCTGAGCCATAGTACTCTGTGTGCAGAGAAATCTAGGCTTCTGTTAGAATCCTTCGATTGTGACGTGTCGCAGATTATGACTAAGAAGTTTTCTGTAGAGTCTAGCCTAGATCGTCTGTGCATGAGGCTCAGAGCGGCTGCAACTCTAGTACAGACGCTGTACAACTCTGACTCTGAGTCAGACCACTAGGGAATTCTGCACACAGAAGAAGAGATATCTACGTGCAGAGTTTTGTAGGTCTGAAGCTACAGAAGAAGGTTCTAGAATATTGTAGATTTTGATAGACTTGACTATTTTCTTTTAGATTTCCAAGCATAACTTGGGAAGACCCCAAGTTACCCTTGAAAATAAGGGCAAGCATGGTGTGTGTGTGAGTGCAGGACCAAAACCACCTTAAGTTCATAATTATTACAATGTTTTTGAAACCCCTTTTCAAAAGCTGGTTTACTAAGACTTCTGTGTCCTTTCTACCTTTTTCGAAAAAGTGTAATTAAGTAATTAAGGGTATAAGTACAGCACTAAGTACTGGAAAGTGAATTGGACCTGATACCCCAGTTACAAGCTGTGATTTAGGATGATTTAGGATGATTTGGGACCTAATTAGGCACACAGATAATGGTTGTTTTTTATATCTTTAAATCAGAGTATTAGTAATGAGGCTATTATGTAAGAGTATTACACACACCCAAACCCTATGCTTGATGACAAATTCTGACATAATGCATGATAAACCCTATGGTCAGTGGTCAGTTAGGCAAATATATATATGTCTCTATCATCCCAACTTTCTATTACACGACAGGCAAAGCTCTGTACATTTAGTGTCAATACTTGTTTGCCCTAGAAATCAGGCAAGATTGACAGGGCGTACATACCAAGGGAGACATTGTTTCGCAACATCAGCTTCCTTCATGACTAGTGTAGTCCAGAAAAACAGGTACAAAGCAAAGCACCTCTTCCACTTCGGCATATATGCAGGCTGTTTATTGTGCAGGGAAGGCTTGCGCAGCAATGTTCAAAGATGTAACCAATGGATACTTGAAAAGACAAATTGCATCCCAGCAAGGTTGAGCAGCAGCACTCCCATATCTAGTAGAACTTCTAAAGAAATTCCCTGCACATGCTTACCGTCAACCTGCATGGCCTACCACTCAAAGTTGAGGCAACAATCTGCATGACTTGCCCTGTGATAGCTAGTAAGACTTCAAACTTAATTTGCAAAGCGCTCAAGCTAGCAACGTAGTTACTATGACACAGAGATACTTATTGGTTGACACATGTCATGGCATGGAATGCAATGGCAGTTTGCATGGACTGCCATCCCATTCCATGCCATACCAACCTGATCTAGCAAGCTTCTATACTTCGTTTCCATTCATCTTGTGCTGTTCAATCTCCAGCACTGCGTCACACGTCCAGTGCCACCCCAATCTCAAACAGGCTGCCATGGGGGATGCACCAGTCCTCCCAGCTCTTGCGAGCAAACCTGCCCATGTTGGCATACACATACTCCAAGAAGAAGCGCCGGGCTGCACCCCTCATGCCTGCGCCCGGGCTCTTTGCAAACAGCTTGATGAAGGAGACGATGTAGGAGGTGTTGACTGTGTTGGCCTGCTCCACAATGGGGGCTGCACTTGGGTCTACCTCAATCACCTACGACCAGCATTCATTTCTTAGTCACTGCTTCCAGAATCCCTCTGTACTGTGACATACAATGAGTGGCAGAAATAAGCACATTGACTCCAGCAAGACTTCCATGTCTAAACTTCTGCTACAAAGCAGAACTACATGCATCTTGTTCCCTGTCTCAACAGCTATGTGGGCATTACTTCTGATACATGATTGCAGTCTGAAGGCAGTATGGTAGCAGAACAGGCAGCCATGTCTACTGTCGACTTGCCTTGTCCAGCAGCTTGATGACAAACTTGGTGTCCATGTGCACACGGTCACCGTAGCCGTAGCGGGCGACACAGCGGTAGATGCCCGGGTAGTGCAGCTTGCGAAACAGCAGTCTCTCTGACTCTGTCACAGTGCTCACAGCCACCTGCACACACGCACAGACAGATGCCTTCAGTCACTTGAGCAGTCTCTCTGACTCTTGTCACGGTGCTCACAGCCACCTGCACCCGCACACAGACAGACATCTGCACTCACTTGAGCAGTCGATCTGGATAGCCTGGTGCAATCAACAAATCCCTATGCAGATGTATCAGCGGCATGCTGCTCACTTTGTTGACGCAGAGGTCAAACAGCTTGGTGTTCCCATGGCTGCAGCATTCATGTTCAAGGCCAGAGCAGCTGTTGTGCATTTTTGTCACAGGGCCAGGAGCCCATAACGCTCAGCCAGCATAAGGTCCAGAACAGCTTAAGTGATTGAAACACTGCAAAAACCCTAGCAGGACCATGGGATGATTCACTCAATATCATAATAAGCACCAACAACAATGCCCAGCAACAAGCAGCATTGCTCACCCAAGGCAAGCTGACATCAGGGAGCAATAAATGGCAGGCAGGAAAGCCTCACCAGCACAACAACCGCTCAGCGGCATGTGAAACGCACTACCATATATCTGCCAGACAAAATATAAATGGTTTTGTGATTGCTATTGCAAAATGCACATTGCAGTCGCAATCTGAAAGATCTGCAAGATTGTGAAAGCATCAAAGATGATGTCAGGCAACAGTGACGGGCGGGGGTACCTGGCGGATGGTGATGATGATAAGGATCTTGTGCACAGCCCCCCACCGATTCACTAACTCTGGCAGCAGAGTAGGGGCTCCATACAGGGTGTCAGCAAACATCAGACCCACAGCGGGGATTCGCAGAAGAGGCTGCCCAGTGCTTGCCAGCAACAGCTGCTCAACAGGGGCAGGGCAGTTGGCAGGAGCTGCAGGGGCAGGGCCCTTGGCAGCAGTTGCAGTGCTACTGTCCACCACCAAGGGGCTGATGACACCATCGTCGTCTTTAACTGCTGGGGGTCCGCTGGATGCTGAGGGGCCAGTCAGGGGCTCAGCTGCATCATCATCATCATCAGGTGACACGGCATCGTCCTTCTTGGAGCTGTAGATGTGATCTGTCTTCAGCAGGTCCTGCATCTTCACCTGCAGGTACAATGCTCCAGTCAATTCAATCATAGCATTGTAAACAAGTGCAAAGCTGTCTTGATATGGCAAGCATGTGTCATCTGTAGGTACAATGCTTTAGTCAACTCAAGCACAGGGTACTCTTGTAAACAAGTATACAGCTATCTTGACACATCAAGCATGTGTGTCCTGCAGCAAAGTCTGCATGTACCACCATTCCAATTGATTCAAGCCCATGACACTCTTTTCGGAAAAGCTCCCTACAGCTATATGTACATGGCAAGCATGGCTAAGCATGGCAAGTGTGAAGCTTCAAGGCACATTAGCATGCAGTGCAATGCATGGAATCATGCCAGGAAGCAGACGCTGCCATGCCACCTTACAAGTCATGTGCAGCATGTATACAAAGTGACATGCCGGCTGGCTCAAGAAAGGCGCAAACAACATACAAGCCCTTACCTGTGTGGCTACAATCCCTCTGTGCTTGGTGTTGGTGCCCCACCACCAGAGGTAACTCAGCCCAAATACAGCACCAGCTATGGCCAGAGCAAACCATCCACCGTGAGGCACCTTGTTCAGATTGGCTGCATACCAAAACATGCTGATGACATCTTGCTTACTGCGCTCTAGAATGTCCAGAAACACAGAAGCAAATTGGTCCAGACTGCAAGATGACTACAGTCTATCTGAGCTGAGAGCTCATCAGCTGCTTCACAGATGAGTTGCCAACTCAGATGAGCACATGATGTGTCATTGAGCTCCGAACAGTGTTTCACTGAGTGCCGTGGATGTAACTGGGATGGCTGGTAAGGCAATAGGCCACGGGCTTCACAAGCTGACAGGTTTTCAAACAGGCCCCAGGCAGACCAACAAGGGTAAGGAGTGGTGATGCAGACCTGTGGTGAAGACCATGTCAATGAAGCCAAAGCCAATGAGGAAAGCAGTGGCCAGGAAGAAGTTGGTCTCCCAGATCATCAGCATCACCATGTACATCAGCACAGTTGTGCCAAACATCATGCTGCTCACCGCCACACCTGCCACCAGCACACATACACACACCTCAATGTTGTCTTGTTCAAAGTCAGGTGCTGAAAACAGGTCTGCTGTGTCTGCTTGTCTTAGCTGTTCACAGAAGAGGTTGCCAGTCCTTGAAGACATGTTGTGAGGAGCAATTTTGCTGAGCGAGACACTGTTAACGAAGAAAAGAAAGGATGAAAACCTTTCAGCTGTGACTAAAGGCAAGCACGAGATTAACGTGTATCTGGCTTCCCTATGGGGCATAACCTAATGGCATGTTGTCATCTCAAGCGCCATTCGTTTTGACAACGATGTCACCAAGACAGGTCCAAGTTACTTTTGCAGATGTTATGCTTTGAGTGGTCACATTGGCACAGGCGACACTGGAAAGCTTACCGTAAGCGTTTCCCAGCTGCACAGTAGTTTTGAAGATGGCAATGACCACAACTGTCAACACCATCATGATGTAGTTCACCTCAGGAATGTAAACTGACCCCAGCACCTGCAGGACCAGCCAAAAAGTTTGTGATTAGGTATCCCTTCCGCGACACCAAAAAAAGGAATGTTTAAACCTGTCCCTATAACACCTCAGGAATGTACACTGACCCCAGCACCTGCAGGACCAGCCAAAAAGTTTGTGAGTCAACCACAAGAACATTTGTTATGAGAACATCATTCACAGAGCAAAGCATGTCATCATCACATACCACATGGTATAGTAAGCAAGGTGCGCACACCTGCTGGTTGGAGACTTACTGCCTCCCTGCGCAGCTGCACACGCAAAGCATGCCCACATGCATACTTGAGACACAATGCATGCGCATATGCATGCCAATGCTACCAACATATTGTGAGGTCCTCAAGGACCACTTGGCAAAGCTCCAGTAGTAGAAACGCGTTTTAGTGTCGCCAGACGGTTCTGAGTTTAGATTTCCAGGGATGACGGTTTTGAACTAAATTAGACTTGTTTGGGATTGAGAAGAGCATCAACGTCTTGCTACATGCGCATTCACAGTCACACATGCACAGACAGAGTGACAGTCAAGTCAGGTCTGTTCGCAGGGTAAATTGTCAATCACACATGCACGGACAGACTGACATTCGAGTCAGGTCTGTTCTCAAGGTACCTTGTCTGAGACATGTTGACAGTCACATGAGATCACACATGCACAGACACACTGACACTCAAGTCAGGTCTGTTCTCAGGGTACCTTGTTGGAGACATGTTGCACTGTGAGCTGAGGGAAGCATCCCAGGGCAATGGACTGCTTGATGATGGAGAAGGCTGCACTGATCATGGCCTGACTGGCCACACAGGCTGCAGCAGTAGCAAAGACAAACACAAACTGCAAGCAGACACAAAGGCTCATTACATCAACATCACTACATGAAGGCTCATTACATCAGCACCATTCCATTCAGGCTCATTACATCAGCACCATTCCATTAAGGCTGTATGTCACCATCATTGTATCATTATGTCGACACCATCATATTAGCATCACTACATTAGCATGATCACACTAACATGGTCAATTTTGTTGCTTGTCACCGTGGTGCATGCTGTCTCTTGGTGCTATCATGCAGCAATATCAACTCACAGGACTAAATCTGTCTGCACTGTTTTGTGCATCATTAGCAACACCTGACTCCTGACGCCAGCAGGCCTCCGTGATTAGCTACTAGTGCTCAGCTCTGCACACACTTCACACAGACGGATTTGAGCTGTACAGACTGCTGAAGGCTCAGCGAAACAAGGTTGTTCAAATATAGTCCTTCCTTTTCTTGACCTGACAATAAAAAAGCTTTTTAAGAAAATGAGTGAACAACACTAGGCATTAGTAAAGGGACTCACCCAGTAGAAGCCATCACCAAAGGGAATGGAGGCATAGAAGGTGGACCCAACCTGGTCTGGAAAGGCTGTCAACCAAGCGGTCTGTCCGAGGTATGTGAGTATCAGAACTGGGTAGCAGATGGCCAGAAAGCTGATCTGCAAAACCACTCCTGTCCTGAGTAATGACCACAGTGACAACACACGGAACAAGCGTCAAGGCACATGTGTGACCACAAACTGCTATGTCTGCAAGCTGCAGATCAGTTCTGATAGCACATGACGTGTGAAAGGCAAACAGCACACATGTGGATGCAGAATTGCAGAATTGCGCTCACCCGGATTGCTGGTCGAGAGAAGTGACCCAAGTCAGCATAAGCCGCCTCGGTTCCTGTGGATGACACCCACTGAGACCAGTAGCAGCCTCTGCGCATATGACACGCAAGCAGCACGCAGGGGAGCTCTGGAGAGAAGAGCACAGGAGACTGGAGGTAAGCAATGAAAGCGATTGGCAAGTACCTGTGATAGCCAGAAACAATCCAGAGCATTGCACCCAACCCAAGTGGTGATTGTTGCGGAAGTAGTAGTAACCGTAGTGAGGAGAAAGAGCCTGCAAGCAAGGCAGCACTTTGCAATCGTGGCACGCGTCAGCGATAGATTGAAACATCTGTTGTCTTACTCACGCATGCTGCACAGATTGAAACATGGTCATGTGTGAGAGTGATGGTCGCACAGGACAGGCTGGCATGAAATGCAGCATCCTGACATTTAAAAAGCATTGGTATGCTGAACAGCACATACACAGCAGCAGATCAGAGCAAATGCGTGGTCAGCCTTTGTGTCATGATGGAGGGAACGTTACCTTGAACACACTGGGCTTGTAGCGAGTGATGTTCGTGACTGCAATGATCACATTACACAGAAAGTAGATCAGAATGATAGGAGCAAATACAACACCCACTCGACCTGTTCCAAAACGCTGAACCATGAACAGCCCAACGACGATGGCACATGAGATTCCAACAATGGCACCTGCAATCAAACAGTTGTTCTACTTAGCTCAGCTGCTGCACTATTCCAGAAGGCTTATCAAAATGACTCTAACTACAAGCAGTGATGCATGATGACCTCCTACTGGCTTACCTTGTTCAATCAGTTGCAGGTATCTTCAGCTTGTCAGTATGCCTGTTAGCAGCATTCACCACCAGCAGGTGGCGGTGCATAACACAACACAACAGCAGACAACCTCAGCAGTGTTGTTGAGACTGACCTTGAGACACTGAAGTCTTGACTTGCAAGCCATAGATGGCTCCCAGCACCGACTGTGCCGGTGTCAGCACTCCATCTCCCAGCACCATGCTTGTCATCAGCAGCACCAGGCACAGCAAGCTGGCCTGAGCACCAGCTCTGCTTGCTAGGTATTGCTTCAGTTTGAAGCTGATACGGCGTGACAGACTCTTGCTGTTCTTGTCTCCAGAGTGACGGCTGCATGAACATGGGCAATGAGTTATAAACACCAAACTGTGCTGATGTTGTTTCCCAGAGCAATGACTGTATGAACACGGACTTGATTCCTTGTTTGTGAGCTGTGCCATGCAAGCAGGTAGGTATGGGCATTGAGCAGAAAACCCATGCTGCGAGCTGCATGCTGTCCTGGCTATGTGCAAATTAAAATTAGGAGATCAGCTGTGTCGTGGTCAAAGGTGGAAGTGAGCAATGTGACTTGGGTCAGCAGCTGGCAGCTGTGCATCACATGAATGTGGTGTAGCAACTGGATTACTGAGGCAAACATTGTAATCAGACGAAGCTGGGCAGACCTGTAGTGGGATAGGGTGACATCAGAAGCGTCAGGGACTCCATTGTTGGCAGGCCGCATCCCAGCAAAACGGCAGATGAGAGAGTACAAGGCAAAGGTGCCACCTGCACTTGCAATTAATTGCCATAAGAAGTGTTGTCGTTTGCTTGCATTACAAGTGTTGTCGTTTGCTTCCATTGAAAGTGTTGTTGTTTGCTTAAAATGCAGGAAGCAGACTTATGCTGCTGCAGACCCACTGAGTGCTCAGCGGCCCATGGGACAGCGCTTGTCTGCAAACATGCAGCAGTCAGTCCAGCTAGGCACATGCATCCTGACCTTCTCCATTGTCATCCGCCAAAAGCACAATCAGCATGTACTTGACCACTACAATTAAAGTGATGGTCCAGAAGATGATGCTCATGGCCCCCAGCACGTCAGTCTCACTGGGGGTGTTTTCAGTGAAGGTTGAAGAAAACACATACAGAGGACTGGTCCCCACATCTCCATACACCACTCCTATGGCACTGTAGGTGAGCGCCAAGGTGCTACGCCATCCCTTTTTCTGCAGCAAGCACAAGCAAACGTTGCATTGGCAGTTGGCAAACACAGCAAGCAACAAGGTTAGCAAGCATGGAAGTGCTAAACAGGGTAGTGCAGTGGTCTGATCGAGGTTCAGGATATGGTTGCCCAGAGGATTCAGGCTGGCTTGACATTACAATGCAATGCTATTGCTTTAGAGGTTTAAGGATGGCGCGGCAACTAGGTGACTGCTTTGGCACAAGGAACCGGTCTTAGCAACTGAGATAGCATGCGCACTGTTTGACTGGAATGTGTTTCGACAAAAAAATTGATGAGGGGTCACATACTGACTCACGGTCCACAAGGACTGTATCAGCATGAGAGAATGCATATCGTACGCTTTATCAGCGAGCAAACGCCGCCAACAGGATCCGGTCAAGATTAGGCATGCCACTCGAACAGGTACGTGACGCGCGCCAAGAATGCTTTGCATCCTGAGAATTATTTTGAGGTGCGACATTGGGTTCTGACTTTGCCTCAACTAACCTTGAAGTTTTGTTCCTCTTTCTGGCCTTCTAGATCAGCGTCAAGCACCCACCGATCACTGGAGATTTTTGCTTCGGCCATCTCACAGCCGCGAGGTTCACGGCAAGCTTCAAGTGCCCGGCCGAGCAATACAGGACCCAAGCTGATGAGAAGCCACTACTGACGAGCCGCTCAACATTGCAATGAATTTGTGGCAAAACGTGCCGGTAGGCCAATCCCGGAAGTTTTTGCTGCGATTCAGTAATTTGAATCCGGTAGAAGGCATGGAAGCTTTCGGAGGCGAGATCAGGGCCAGTGCTAGAGCCACATGGTACCCACGCTATTGTCATATGTTGTGTTACGTAAACACGTGCAGCCTAAAGGACAGCACAAAAGGAACCTTTTATGACATCAATGGGGTGCTGACGTCTTCAAAGCGCCTATCTCTCGTGCGAGGTGCCTATCCCCATATTTTACCTGATGCCCTTGCTTTGTAGAGCACATTTTGATTAATTACGTGGATAATCTGGAAATGAGAATCAATATGTGAAAATCAATA
>JAABUP010001015.1_pt1 | contig 60267 bp, 81 predicted proteins | sample 5559201 | NCBI WGS metagenome assembly JAABUP01 (sample SAMN10711887, study PRJNA513373) | rock metagenome | isolation source: Antarctica rocks | place: Antarctica | reverse complement strand
AAGCTGCTTTGTACGAGAGGGTTGCATCAGGCTGCACACAGCTCAGTCATTAATCTGCCCCCTGCACACTGATGCTATGGTCAAATGGGGTGTGCTCTTTGGGTGCTAATAGCAACAGATGTGAATCACCACAGGCCGCACAGTCTAGCATGACATGTCATGTTGGCCTGAACATGCCCAAGTCTCATATTCTGATTGCATGCACTTCATCACCAGCAATGATACGGCAATTTTGTGATAAAATAGCTTTACTCATGCGCGTTTGGTGTGACACAGAGGCTTGAGGAGAACCTGCTGGCAAGCAACAAGGTCTACAGCAGACCTGCTAGCAGCAGCCATCTGTATGGTGCAGGTGCTTTCACACAGGATGGGCAGCGGCAGCGCTCACAGGTATACAGTGCCACTGGCACTGCATCATTGCTTGCTTTCCAGCAGCAAAGTGTGTGTGCTATTGATCAAAGGCAGTCTTCAGATTGTGTGCCAGTGCTCTGTCATAAGCCTCTGGGCATGCAATGCAAACCTGTGCAAGAATGGCCAATGATGTACCCTGGCTGTGACCGCAACTGAAGACCTGCTGTTCAGGAAGAGCAGCGCAAGGTGAGTAACATGAATGACTGCAGAGATGCCTGGGCGAGACTGATGAGGACAGCTGCTGATCAGCAAGCTCAGCCTCTGCAAGTGCCCGCTGCCACTCAGAGCAAGGCCAGGCTGCAGCTGGAACCAATGTCAGGTACTGATCAGCAACACAGCATAATTATTATTCACAAAAGCTGCTATAATGACGGGAATGACTCCAATGTGCATCTTGACCTCTTCTGATGTACAGAGTAGCATCAGACACTGTGCAAGCTGCTGCAATCTGAGAAGCTGGACTAGGGGTTAGGGTTTATGTATTTAGTATATAGCATACAACTGATCCATTTGCAATCTGGGCCTGTGCCACGCAGATGCCAATGCTGGTGTGTTGCTCTATATGCAGCAGAATGTGCGGAAGCCACTGCGTGCGCTGCGCCCAGACAACTATGCAACCTTTGCTGAGCTGTTTACCACAGCGCTGTTGCAAGCTGCAGCCACTGGGGAGACCCTGCTGGACGAAAGTGAATCTACACAGAAGCTGCAGCAGCTAGCTGACAAGGACACTGCCAAATTCTACCGCCTGAATCAGAGAATGCAGGTGTGGTCGAAACACCATAATCCCGAGCATAAGACCTGAGTTTCCTGCCCTGATTAGAGTGTGCACCATTGCAGTGAACATGTCATGCTGCCTATGATGAATGAAGTACACACTGAACACCCTCCAACCATGCAAGGCCCTTTTCATTCCTGCCTGATTTTGTGCTTTACTTGCAGGGTCAGGCTCCTGGGCATCGACCCTCCCACCAAGGCAGGTACTCAACTAACTCTGGTGGAGGTGTCAGGTCCGGTGGCAGCAGCCCTTTCCAGTCCCCTGGCCTTACCAATCGGCCCGCCCTGCATTCACAGCCCCATTTTGGCTTCCAGCAGCAGCGCAGCTGGGCCACCGGCACCCAAGCATCTCATCAGAGCCTGTTGACTGAGGCAGATTTGCAGGATATAGCTTTGGCAATGCAGTTTCCTCAAGCGCAAAGGTTGTTCGTCATGTTCTTACAAGCTGCTGACAGTCACAGGCTGAACACAAGCTTGATCAGGCAAGTCTTCATTCTGATGGTGGGTTTTGGGATGGCCTGCCTGCCTCAAGCAGGCCTGCCATTCAATTAGGACAACAGCAGATGTGCGCAAGGCTTAAATCATTTTCAATTTCTTTTTTGTTTGGTTCCTGATCATCCAGTTGTGTTCACACACAACTTCACCTACATCTTGGCGATGTGCCGCGAGCTACACAAACTGCTTTGCGGTCTGAAGTGGTTATGTGCATGCCAATCTGTAGGTGCATGGGCGCTCGATTGCAGCAGATGCAGCAGTCAGCTCTCACTGAGGCCACTGCTTCACACAGAGCCAAGAGTGAAAGGCTTGTGTCGCAATGCTGTTTGGCCTCCTTCCTTAGCTTTCTGACCTTTGCAGTCAGCGCCAGCTCCAGTCAGCATGATAGCGGCATGATGATTGGTGAAAGCCAATATCGGCCAGCTGTAGACCTGAATGCTGTGCTGCATGCAGCATTGCTGAGCAACAGCTTAGAATGGGGGCTCCCATGGGTTGCGCAGTATTTGCGCTTCCTTAGTCATGATCCCCATGCATACAGCTCAGAGCATGTTCAGCAGGTCCTTCACAAGCTGCAATGTTTGCACAGATGCACGGTCCTGCTGCCGCAGTCAGCTGCTTTTGGGCCTGTTGCACTGTGTCTACGGAGTGTGCTGGATGACCACCTGGAGCAGATTGCTGATATTGAGGTCACAGAGGCAGGCTCTAACGATGCTTGGCAGACTTTGGTCAAAACCTGGAGTGAAGCAGTAGATCTGAGGCAGCCAGTGGTGGACCCTCGCTACATGCAGCTATGCTGCCCCTTGCTCGAACATGCAAGACAAGCAGTTCAGGTGAACACAGATGCAGCTTGTAAACTGCAACAATTCTGTCAATCAACACCAAGATGTGTTGTCTGAGGGTTGTTGGCTGTATGCAGTCAAATGTGTACAGGCGTTGAGGACAACCACTATTATTCATATGCCTGCAGTCTCTGTTGCAATCAAATACTGTCACCATTGTACTGCCAATGCTGTGCAGGCCAGCGTTTCTGCTGAGACTGCTCCCTGGGATGGCAAGAGATCGAAGCTGAAAGGCGTCAGGAAGATACATCCTTCACAGCCCCCAGGTGCTAGCCTCAACATCCAGGCATGCATACCTCCTGCTGTTGCAGCAGCTGCTTATATGCCAAGCCATGACAGCAGCAGCCAAGACTCTGTGAAGGAAAAGCTGCAGGAGGCGTTCCTTGAGCAGTACAGTGGTGCAGAACACAAGGCAAGGCACCACCATGGCTGACAGTGTCACCACACTGACTTCTCCACTGCGCTCCTTGCACCACTGTCATGTCTACAGCTGGGGACAGGTTCTCTGCTCAGCACGGATATCTTCAAGGCACATAAGTTCTTGAAGCGCTAAGTGCAGCTTCGGGTCGTCAATTTGACTGCATCATGCAAGCCTCTGTTTTTGCATGGTCTGTGCAGCATGATGTACTTGGCCATCTGCAGCAACAGGCTCTCCCACCTGGCCTCTCACCCCTCTTGATGCTGACCATCAAGATTTTTGCAGGTGCGCCTTAGAGATGTTTTGGATTATGTCACGAACATCATAGCTGAGAATGCTGTCAGCAGCAGTATTGAGCGCTGTGCGCCGCAAATTGTGAAGTCTGCAGCAGCTGACATGATAGCCCAGGGCGAGAGCGCTCACCAGGAAGCGGCTGTACAGACTGGACAGTCCCACTTAGGGCCCAGTAGCCCCAGCGCCCTCCAGTCACAGCATGCCAACATTTGTCTGGACAACATTGCCAGTGACATAGTCAACTCCAGCGTGACACAGGTAGGCTTTAATATCTGCTTCATGCGGCAAATACCACAACACTGGTTCAGTTTTGGCACAGGAACATCCTGCTGAGCTAACCAGCACAGTTGAGCATGCAGGCAGCTGTCATTGAGCCTTGTGTGCTTGCAGCCCATGGGCAACCCTGGGCCCATGGTCACCAACCCTAACCATGAATATTTGATTGGGTACAGGCCATGGAGGTATGCTTTGCTGCAGCGGAGGAGGCTGTTAAGAAGCAGGCTGTGCGTGCTCTGACTGCCCTGGCGGCCCCTCATTGGACACCCAGTGTCATTGGCACTGCTGCAGCTATGGTTGCAGAGACTGCCAGGCACCTCATTGCTCAGCAAATTATTGCTCAAGTGCGCTGCCTTGTACTGTGCATGCAGTCACTTGTTTTGCTGTTTACAGATGGTAGCTGTATTCATGTGTTTGTTATGTCTGCATCTTGCATTTGTGCAGGTTTGAGTCTATCACTGTGCAGCTCAACTCAGCTGTCAATTTTTCCAAATTTTCTCTCTCTTTGAGTTCGCCTGGTAGAGGTTGCGCTTAATGGCACTTTGTGCAGATACAGTCTGATGTTCATTAAGGTCTCACACCTCGAGCATGCATGCAGGTCTCCTCTGCAGTGCGCAAGCAGATTCAGCAACAAGTGGACAATGCAAATCGCGCGGTAGTCAAGGCGATTGCTGCCAGCAAAAAAAGCAAATAACACCGGTGTAAGATTACGACTCGGCTTTGCTAGACCGTAATACTAGCTGTCACAACCAAGTTTGGCCTGACCAGGGTCAAAGGTGTTGAGCAGAAAAGCGAATGCAGCATTGCAAGGCGGCTAGTACTGTTGTTCTGCATGTCAGAGGTTGCCTTCCAACACAGAGAATTTTTGACAATTGATAAGCTCGGCCTCGGACAGCTGCAGCTGGTGGTTGATGCATCCAAGCATGCAGCCTTGGCAATACAAGTCAATTCGACAGTACACACAACAACAACGCGCTGACAAGCAGCTCAATAAGCGTATGCTGGGAGGCGTGTCCTGGCCATGCATGAATGTGCTTGCAACTGGCACCAGCCAGGGACATGCAGCGCATTAGGCAACAAAGCAGGATGGAAGATTGGTCTGCACTTGAGAGACTTGAAAGGGATGCCAGAACACGCATATGGTAGTCAAGCCAAAAGCTGTATCATGCACATCAGGATGGTTTCATACTAGTCTTAAAAATCATGCAGCTGCTGAGAGCATATGCATATGCTAGCATGCAAATCTGCCGGCAAATGAAACCTCACAGTTCAGTGAGCTCAGCTCACTACAGCAGACGCGTACAATCAAGCAGATGCAATACACCTATGCAAGCAGGGTTCCTTGTGCACTGCTGGCTAGGGAAAGCTGCATGCAAAATCTAGGAGCCTTTTCATTTTAGAGATGTCTACCGTTCGTGGTAAGGCTTGTTATGTCCCAAAAGAACTGACATGAAACAACAGCATTTACAAAGCCTGAGACACCGAGCTCAGTGCATAAGGAAACTTTGTTACGGTGTCTACTCCTCTCCTCCTTCTGCATCTGGGCAGTGCATTTCAAACAAGCCGCAAGGACCCCAAGGAAAATCTTTGCTCCTGATACGCATGTAAGGGTAGTCTGGCACTTCCTCATGATGTTCATGCTGGTGTGAAAGGTCCCATGCAGCCACTGCAATGCATGTGGGGACAGCTGCATATGTGACAGTTCTCCTGCAGGTGAAGGCACAACTCAGAGGCCTGAGCTCTGCAGTTACCGATGCGTTTGCTCGCCTACATTGCAGTAGACTTGTGAATCGACATACCATTTGCTCATCTCCTTCATGGCTTCGTCCAGATGGGCCTTTTCAGAGCTAGCATCTGAAGCCATGCCTCTAGAGCCCTTCACATGCTGGGCACCGCGTCGTGCTACCTGCTGGAGTGCCTGACGCGCCGCCTGCATTACGCCAAGTCTGTAAGAGGCTGAGGCCCGGCAATTGCGAGTGCTGTGGCTTTGGCTCTGTGACACAAAATATGTATATGCAAGGCATACCGTCAACCGTAAATGGACTTGTAAAGGACGCCGTGTGAGTCACACCATATGACTAAGAGTCCACTCATCCAGTGTTGTGCATGTGCGCAAAATTCTGCTTGAAGTACCAAAGAGGAATAGGACGTTCTCATACCTCACGTGCAGCCTCGTGCCATGCTCTTACACGTGCGGGAGTGTGCATTTATGTAACGTGCTCGTTCATGTTGCAACTGGTTGCGCGAGCGCCGTGAGCAAGCATATTGGCAGCGCTGATGTCACATGGAAGATCGGAACCCAGCGCGGTAATTCAAGGCCAGGCCGAAGCGGTTACACAGCAAGATCCGAGAGCGGTTGAACAGATCTTGTCTCAGGTGCGCGCGAAGTCTGGCTTTCTGGCTCTCGCATGGCCAGGCGGTCGCACTTTCATTTTTTTGTGGTTCCGTGTATGTGCAAGCTAGACATGCGTGCGACTGGAAATGCAGGACCGCATGTGTTGTTGTGAACTATTGTCCTTCACGTCGCGGCCCATGCCAAGGAAGCAAGAACCCATGTCTGAGCTAAAGTCAGACACTTTGCGAGGCTCTTGCTTTCGGTTATATGGATGCCATTCCCTGCAGGTACTATTCGCTGACGCTTCAAGACCAGCTTCTAATGCCCCTCAGCTTTGAGCAGCCTTCCAGATCCAAGACACCCAACAGCTATGCATGTTTGTATTCGGCTGTAAGACTGCCTTTGTTTCCTGTTGGCCAAGCTTCTCGACGAGTTCATGCTCTTGTACCAGCCTCAGCTGCAGCTGTTCGTCCCTGGCCTTGGCGCAGCATGACTGGAGAACAAAGAAATAGCAATTTGGGAAAAGAAGCCAACCAGCTGTTGGCGCCCATTGCTGGTCATCACTCCTTGGAAAGACAACAGAAAGCACAGACTGTGTGGCATGGCATTGAATTAAAGGATGGCAGTGTCACCTGCCAGTCTTCAGCGCCAACTGAAGCTGTTGAAGCTGCTGTCGCTGCCTTCAGGGTTCACAGCTCAGATCTTTTGCAGGTAACATTTCTGTCACTACATGATGCATGTTGTTGACCACGAGTATTGGAGTGGTGTTCCTTGATGCAATTTGTCCTGCCTCACATGCCCATTGCCTGTGTTTGGCATTTCTGACAATACTTGCCCAAGAGAGCACATGCAGGCAATACCCTGTTGAACTTCGACACCTGTTTGTGCAGGATGTGTTCAACTGCCTTGTGCTGGCAGAGACTGTGTACAAGGTCCAGGCGGGGAACCATGCAGAGGTGGCAAGCACAGTGTCTGCTTTGCGACAGGATTTCCCGGCCCCTTTGATTTCCTTGCAGAGGCTGCAATGGTCCCTCCCACATGTGCTTCACAGGTAGCGTCTGCGACTGAGTGCATGCCCTTTCAGGCACTGCTTCCTCAATGGGTATTGAGACATGTAACGTTGCAGCAATAGTTTCACACATGACTGCATAAGGCATGTAACTATGCATTCGTCCTTAACTGTGATAATTCTGCTGGGCATGCTGTGATTTTATTTGTAGGCCTCACTTCTGTAGTAAGCAGCAACTTATGACAGCAGTTCGTGCCAGACTTTATGTGTTACCTCATGACGCTCTTGGTTTGTGCTTGCCAGGTACTTGCTGGCAGAGGACAATGATGCCTTGTATGTGTCCTTCATTGGAACCAAGCAGCGGCGTGACATCATGACCAATGCCAACATCATGCAAGAGAGCCTCTGGCCTGGCGTACCCACTGCTGCTGACTCACAGGTAGGCCTACCTGTTGCAAAAGCTGTGTTGCAAGCTCACTGTGCAGCTTGAACCTGAGCTGCCTTCTGTGCTTCAATGGTGCATGAGCCTTTTCACATACAATGTACAAGCTTTCATTTCTCTCAGTGAGAAGCATCTTCCCTTGGCTGCTCCTTGCTGGAGTGTATGAAGATTTTGCATCATGCTGGTTGCTAGCAAGACAGATCATGGCAAGATGCGCCTAATTTGTGATGTGGTGGATGCAGGACGTGCCTGCAGCTCACACAGGCTTCTTGAATAGAGCGCGTGGGGTGCCCATCCAGGAGCTGTACAAGCTCGCCAAGAAGTTGAAAAAGCGCCTGGTTCTCACAGGTGCGTCCCTTGTTTTGTTGCAATGAATGGTCGTGGCATTGTATGTGTTGTCAGACCTGTGCTCTGAAGGCCTGCATGTGTCCTTGTGAGTGGTGCAGCAATTGTGTTGTACAGCACCACTCTTACCATGTTTCTGGCAATTGTTTTTTGCCTTTCTACACCAAGTGCAATCTGCTCAACTAGCTAATATATGTATCTGTGCCACTATCTACCGGTATATATCTGACTAGGCAGCTTAGCAGGAAAGCTCGGTGGCAATGTTGCGTTGCCAAGCAAAGACAATGACAATATATATGGAGTTCATGTTGCAGCATGTGTTGCTGACCTGCTTGTGCATTGCAGGCCACTCGCTTGGAGGAGCCATTGCTTTGTTATGCACCCTGGACCTGCTGCACAGCCTTGGGGATGAGCCAAATCCCAACGTGACCTGTGTGGGTTTTGCCACCCCAGCTGTGGGCAATGCCGCCCTGGCCGAGTATGTCAAGAATAAGGGGTGGCAGAAATACATCACCAACTATCTTGTGCCAGGTCAGTCCTTGATCGTATTATGTGCAGTTCCCCAGCACATCATTCACAATTCAGCATCTGAGTATAGCTTGAAAACGTGTATAGAGACTGTGGCGGCTACATTGCATTTGCATGATGTCACCTCTCACCTTGAAGAACATTTCTAAGCTGTGGCCAAAAGTGCATTTGCAAAGCATTGTAGCTGCCTGAGACATCTAGGATCTTAGATACAAGCCCTGATCAATCAAGTGGTGTGAGTGAAGTAGCTGGTGGCTGCAGAGGATGTGATCACCCGCCTGCTACCACCACAGCCGGCCACCTCTGCCCAGTCAGCAGATCAATCTGCTGATCAGGCAGCTGGCCCTACTCATCCAGCCCTCTGGGCTTCCCTGGCTGACCGCTCTTCCTCTTCATCTGAAGCTGGTGCGGCCTTGGCGTCTCCGCCCTCCTCTCCTTCCTCCTGCTCATCCTCTTCTTCTGAGGAGAACCCTTTAGGGCTCTTTCCTGCTGTGAACCCTGGCAGCAGCCCTCACCTGCCACCACGATTCAGGCAGTCTTCCCACACTCAGCCAAGGAGTGGCCTCCAGAAGAAGAGTCATGGCAGCCTTGTGCTTTCCACAGCTACAGCTGCAGTGAGTCCACAGCTGTCAGCTGCGACATCTATTGCGCCCTTTCCAAAGGCATTCAACAACATCGTACCCTTGCAAGCCTCAGCTCAACGCAGCAGCGGCAGCAAACTTTTGTACAACCACAATGTATACAGTAGCAGCACAGTGGCTGTGAGTAGTGCCAGTAGCACTGATAGGAGCCAACCGAGCAATACTGCTTGTACCAACAGTGACCAGCCTGTACTTGAGACTGACAGCAACACTGCTGTATCTAGTTCTGCACAGCAACCTCAGCAGCAGCAGTTTCCCGCCAATGTGCCTGGCAGAGGAATCTGGACCGCTCAGCTTGCCAGGTTAGTCAGCTTCCCTGTGAGGGCCACCAGGGCGTACTATAGTTATGTCCCCTTGGGTGAGCAGCTGTACCTGAAGCCCCAGATGGTGGCCACCTCATTGGACCCTCACGCACCACCTGCTCACCCCACCTCAGATGCTAACTTGCCACCGCTGCCAGCTGATGAAGGAGCACTATCATCTGGTGCTTCTGCAGACAGTGTGCTGGACAGGAGGCCTGATGGGGGAGTAGCTCAGCCTGATGACTCCCCTTTAGAGAAAGCAGCAGCGGTGATGGAGGTGATAGACAGTGTGGTGCAGCAGCGCAGGGAGCAGCTGGGCCGCCTCTGGATGCACCGCATGCCCACCTACCGAGCCAGATTCCACCAGATCTTCTATGCTGCTCTCAGCCTGCCTCTTCCTCACTTAGCACCTGCTACAGATGATGCTTCCCATCAGGAGGGGTCTCAACACGATGTGGTCAAGCTAAGCCAGCCCATTGCGCCTGAGGTGCATGTGATCAAGGCTGACACATCTGCCAGCTTGCTGAAACCTCACCACCTCAAGGACCTGCTGCAGGTGGTGCCTTTGCATATGCCTTTGCCTTTGCATATGCACCTTGTCTATGTCTTGCTCAAAGCAGTTACTCCTACTGACCCCTGTGTTGTCGTTGTCACTTGGCATGCATCTGTCTTGGCACAACTGGAGTTAGGCGTCTGTCATGAACAGCTGGCAAGAAAGTGTTGCATTGTGAAATTGCAATTGCAGCAGTGGTGTTTGACGGCTGCAGCAGGTTTTTGCAGACTCTCAGCTGCTTACAATATGCTGTTGCTGACATATTAACGCTGACACATTAACACTGATGCAGGATGGCGTGACTGCTGTAGCTGAGCAGCCAAGCTTTCGCTGGTTCTGGATCTGGTCTGGTGCCTGGCCTGCCATCCGTCACAGCCTGCGTCGCCGGCAGCAGGACACCAGCATGCAGATAACCATCCATGGTCATGGCTTACAGCATGCCACCAGCACACAAGTCACTTTTGGAACAGAGGCGCTGACTTCACGAGTAGTGCAGCAGCCACGACCTGTGAGTCCAAACATGTCATGGCCAAGCCTGGACGGGTTCAGCATCCTGCAGGCTGCTTTTGCCATGTTGCTGGTCAGCAAGCCAGCCAAGGAAATGATACTGGAGGTTGTGGTGCCTGCACGACTCATGCACAGGGCACATTCACAGCTGGTGTCAACAGGCAGTCCAGGCTTGGAAGTCGTTGTTCAGTCTGACTTTTGCTCTACTAGCATGCCAGTCTCGGTCCACAATGATGCACAGGCATTGCAGGACAGCTTCGCTGGCATGCTTGCAGTGTGCAGGCTGGTTTCTGCTCTGCTCCTCAAGAAAGCCAAAAATAGTGACGTAGCTGCTGAGTGCTAGCTATACATGCAAGGCATTATGTAGAACAGAGTGAGTGTCAATAGGAGCATAGCTTTTCAGTTTCTTACGGTATTGAGTGTGTACCATGTATCATTTCTGACATTTAAGCTGTTTACCATGGTTTCTGCTTGCAGTGCCAAGACAGCATGTGAATTGACAGAGCTGTCACAATGGTGATCAAGAAGTGTATAGTGTGTTGTTTCAGCTAGGTATCTTACTACTCTGAGTGGGTTTTGCTGATCAGGACAGTTGCTCAAGCTTGTGAATTATAACAAGCTGCCAATCTGTTGCTGCTTCTTTGATGCATATCACTTCAAGGACATGCAAGGGATGAAGACGTAACAGGGCAACTAGCATAAGATGGCACTATAATCGAGCTGTGCAAGAGCACTTTATGCTGCCTAAACGCACTTGTCAGTAGTGAAGGGACAACCAGCTTGTTCTGCGCACCAGTAGCACAAAGACAGCGATATCTACTATGCCACAACTGGATTTGATCCAATTTGGCTAAGATGTGCCACAACATATCTGATCAGCCAGCCAGACATGAGCGCAAGTGCCCATTATACACTGGGCACAGCACCATCAGCCTCCTCAGCCTGCTCTTTAGCAGCCTCATCTATTGCTACCTGTGCCCCAGCACAGACCAACAGTCATTCATGCACTTTGAAAAGCAAACTGTGCATAATGAACATTCAGAGGATCGCTCACAAGCCACCAGATCAGCATGACACAAGCAGAAAAAGGTCGGACTGCTTTTTCACAAACCTTGAGGTCAGAGAAGTCTTTAGCCAGTTCATCAGCATCGCTCTGTTTCCTGAGCAACTTCTGGCCATGCTGCAGAGCTTCTGCTGCAGCTTCAGTCTGGCCTCCCCCCAGCAAGCACATTGCCAGCATGTACCACACATTGGGCATGCTGTCGTCTTCCTCTATGAGGCTGTCCAGAATCTGCAGCAGGCAGCATGTATCAAGGAGATGCCACAACTCTAGTCAGCTATACTCAGATTTGGCACAGAAAGCCAGCCTGTCAACAATACTTTGCACGCTGAGCATTCAGCACGTCTTCTGGGAGCGTGCGCAATGTGGTGGTCCACAGTGTCCATGCACAGAAAACATCGCAACCAGACATCCAGACACAGCAGCATATAGACAGGCTAGCTTCAGAAGAGGTGCAGTCACAACCAATGTTCCTGCACTTGCTGGACTGATTTCCAATACAGCTCTTCTCACAAATGGCAAGTGCAAAGTTGAAGATGTTGTGGGCACCAATGACTGACAGAGCTACTGACCAGTACAGCCTTCTCCGTTGTCTCGTCTAGCTCTATCAGCAGCTTGGCAGTTTCAAATCTGAATTCAAAGCTAGGCAGCTGGGCATCTAGATCTTGATCATCTTCCTCCATGTCCTTTTCCTCCTCTTCTTCATCTTTGTCAGAGTCTGAGTCCGCCAGCATACGCTGCAGCGAGGGGAACCACTTCTGCATGGACTCCCTCAGATGCTGCAGAGCTTCATCCGGCTTTTGTTGCTCGACCTTGAGGCTTGCCAGCACCTGTGGTACGCTTAAACGCTATAGTCTCGGCTAAGCAATATCATGATGAGGTTGATGCACAGATGCAATGATCTTGGCATAAAGCACCTGCGTTCTCAGAGATTAGATTTTGCCCCAAGACCTGAAACCCAAGCTGCATGCAGTCCTGTCTTGCAAGAGGCAGTAACAAGGTGGAAATGTGACCTGCAAGGGTTCTGGACTGTCTGGGAATATGTGGCCAGCTCTGTCTAGCAGCTGCTGGCACTCTGCTGCCACACTGTCCAGCTCCTCACCAGTTCCCAGCAACCGCTCTGCAAGTGCACATAGTGCTCCAGCCAGCTGCTCATTGGCTTCCTCCTGTTCATCTCCTCCCTACATTGACAATGTCCAACACCATATGTAATCACACCAGATGCATATGGAATGAGATACACTTGAGCATGATGACTGTGGCAAGCAGTGTGCAGGTGAGCAGGCAAGCATTGCATTGCTGAAGGCTTTACCAACGTGTCAACCTGCCGCTGCAGAACCTGAATGCCTTTCCTGATGCTGGCAACTGCATCTTCACCATCCAGTAGCTGCCCGAGATACCTGCATTGGCACAGAAGCTCAGCTGCAGCCCCCTGCGTGTGCACAGCAGTAGCCATTCATTGTAATGCAACTTGTTGTGCAGATGTGAAACAGTGGGCGTGCACAACATACGCTTACATGTATTTCTCAAAGCCTTCATTGGGTTGTTGTCTCACAGCTTCCTGCAGTATGGTAATGCCATCTCTTTGAGGGCCAGCTTCTGCTAAAAAGGCCCCATATGCATCCAAGATCATCATGTCCTGCATTGGCAACCTCCCCACTGTCTATGCACTTGTAGTCTGATAGGTAGGTGACCTCAGCCAAGTTGCTGCAGTCATTCCTGCCGGATGCAAAATCACCTGTGGCGCCATCTGGTGCGCTTGGTGAAGTTTTCGACGAGCGACCTCGATATTGTCTTGAGCCATAGCCTGCTGCGCTTCGTAATACACTGCTACTGCTTCCTGGTTCTGCACAGCAGACGTAGCGACCTTAGCGGACAAAGATGCCACTACGACCATGTGAATTTATGTGTGTCACGTTTGGACGTACCCATTCAATCCGATGCATCAAGACGCAACAAGAGTAACCGCACAATCGACAAAGACTGCAGTACCACACCTGCTGTGCGCCTCCGTCCGCCAACTCAATGACGTCAGCGACCGCCATGCTTTGGGAAGCAAGCCTGTGTCCCTGTGGCGCTCGGATATTTTAAACGACTCAACGTAACAAAGATACTACCGAACGCGACAGGCTGCAACAGCCTTACTCAGCTTTCCGTCAGCTTGTTCCGAAACGAGACTTCTGGCATGACTAAAGTGGATCCAATTGCTCTGTTACTGACTTTGTTAGGTCAGCCTCTGAATCGACGTGACATTTGACGGCATTCCTTATTCAAAAAGCCACTGTTCCACGCCGCATTCAATTTGAAGTATGGTTTACTTCTGCCAAAGAAAGCTTTGAGACCTTCTAAAGCCCAGATCTTGATCAGGGCGTGTCAGCTGCACCAAGCAGCGTCTGTTTACGATGGTCTTCCCGTAGATGGAACCACAGGCTGCGATAGTCGTGGCTGCCTGGACCAGCTTTGCTGACTCCGTGCAACAGCAGGCAAGAAACGGCTTCTGTAGACCGTCGCCAGTCCCAAGGCAGCTTGATGATGAAATAGCTCAACAGCTGTTTTGCCCTGGCAGGTTGGCAATAACAACAGTACTCGAACTGGAGGCTCTGCAGCGGGCTTTGATGGGGTGCAAGACCTCTGTTCAGGCGGTCTAGCATCCCTCACCGCCAACTTCTTTCTGGAAAAGCTGCTGGTCAGTATCATGTTGCGTTGTGAAGACAGTTCGCTAGTATGCAGCGCCCTGAGGAGCATCTTGTTGTATGCAGGCAGTTCTGAAGAAAGTACATATCAAGCAGTTCTGGAAGCAGTATGTGTCAGGCTTGGGTGAGGATGTCGCAGAAGCAGAGAAGCTGCTGTCCTCATCTCTGCAGGTGATGCAGACTACGCATTATTTTGCTTAGTGCACTTGCTGCTGGCTGCCTGTGACACACTCTGTGCTGTTTCCAGCACATCCTTGCTGTTTGCCAACAATGCTGTTATGCAGCTTTATGAGTGCAGTTGGTTGTCACATTAGCTTGCAGGTCACTCCTACTTTCCTGTTAATGTTGGCATTGATTTCTTTGCAGACACTCTGTACAGTGGTACAGCACCACATGCAGCTGATAAGGCAACTGCAGCAGCAGATGTGGGCTTGCTTGGGCAGTGCTGCTCAGGCTTCAAGCACTGCTGTACTTGTGGGCTTGCAGCAGCAGTACATGAGGACAGCAGGGGCCATGCTATCCAATGCAGCACCTTGCAGTATCACAGGTAGGCAGGCTACCGTCCTCCAAACATCCATACCATGCAAATTGATGCGGCCTGCTTGTTTGTCTGCCAATGGTGGCCAGCAATGACGCCAAATCAGTCACACATGGTGTACAGTTGTCACCGAGCTGAATCTGGCCTACTCATTATCTTTTCACCCAGCTGCAAAAAAGATTCTTGCTTGTGGGTACACCCCATATGGCAGGCAGCAGTAGCCTCTGTCAGCAGCCATAGCAGGTATGATGTATGGCAACTGCTTTGAGTAAGCAGGGCAGTGGTTGGCTTGCTGCAGACCTGCTGAGTCAGTACTTTGGCGCCAAGCTAACAGAGTTTAGTCAAGCTAACAATACGTCCGGCAAGAGTGACAGCAGCGATGAGGGTGAAGATGAGTCAGATGCCATGGACGTCACCACAAGCCCGCAACCTGCTGTAACTGTGATGGGAGAGGCCTGGGTCCAACGCCTGCGCCAAATTCTGACGCATGTGCAACAGCTTGGCCTTGAAGTAAGCTCACCAGACATTGATGGTCTGCCTGCTGCTGTCACTCATCGCGACTGCTGACTGCATGCATACTGTTCCCTCTGCTGTAGACAATCTGTCAGCAGGCATGAGTTCATTGCGCTACGCAGCATCCTGTAAATCTTGTGCCTTGGGTTCTAGCACGCATCGGACTGTTTTGGAATGCCTGACCTGAAGCTGATGCTCTATTGAGCCAGCAACCTTTTTGTGATGGTGCAAGTACAGGGTGTGAGTGAGGAGGCATACACAGCAGTGGTATGCCAGCAGGTGCAAGACCACCTGGCTAGTCACACCAAGAGGGTCTTTGACTCACCATTCCTGCCAGCAGCCCAGGCCTATGTGGCCGCAGTGCCCCTGCAGTTTCTGCGCCTGCTCTTGTCTCAGGTACAGTTTCCAAGCTCAAACGCATGTTATTATGTGAACACACCTGGTGGCAAGGCAGCAAACTTGTGTCATTTCCATACTGCCAGGATGAATGATGCCAATCATGCTGACTGAGATGGTGAGTGAGCTAGCAGTCAGAATGACTTGCAAGCTGAATCTTGACTGGGTTGTGCCATATTGCATTGTATGCCTTGTTGTCAACTCCCTGGGAAACCACACAAATTAACACCGCCAAGACATGAATGATCAATTTCTGCGTCATGCAGTGGAGCTCACTGCCCATTGTTATGAGCAACGACACCAGCTCATGAGACATGCTGTTAGGCAGAGCTTCAAACAATGCCTAGGCAGTATAATGATGTGCTGCATGCTTTGTGCAGGAACAGGGACAGTGCAGCCTGCAGCAGTGGCAGAGCCGGCTGGACTACTATGTGTACGAGACGGTGGGGCAGCTGCGCATGACAGAGATGTTTGACATTGTGGTGGAGTACCCTGACAGCCGCCCTGCTGTGCAAGATGTCAAAGACTGCTTGGCCCACACCAACCTGCACCGCAAGTTTGTAGCTGGCTTCAAGCAAGCCATTGGGGAGCGCTTACTGCATGCAGGTAACAGCTCACTGACTTCACCACATGGCCACACAGAACATGCACTCTCACGTACAGCTAAGCCACTGCAAGCTTCTCCTGCTCAAGGCTGCTTTTCAATGCTGTATCAACAGCATGCTCACTGCTCACTGCCTGCATGTGCAGGTTTTGTCTCATTTTTCAGGTCAGGATGATGAACATGTGCCCTGACTAAAGGATGCCAAAGGTGTCTGCCTTTACTTGCCCCCTTTTGTGATACATTCAGACAGCTGCAGCCAAGTCGGGCATTGGAAGCATTGTCTGCGGTTGCAGGTGCTGCAACCAGTGACATCATTGAGCAGTATGTCTCCACAATCAAGACTCTGCGCGAGGTGGATCCAACAGGTTGGTTGCCACCTTCATTCTGTGCAAGTCTGCAACATAGTACGTCTAACATGACTAAAACAGAGATCATCATCTCAAGGGATGTGCATCAGCTTCATTCTTGCTCTTCTCATTTTTGCAGTGCTTGGTGAAGCTGGCATACATGACCTGCTGCTCGTTTGCAAAACTGGTTCAGTGGTGCTGCAGCTGTGCTACTAGAGGCTGTGGCTGAAGACATTCGTGAATACCTGCGTAGCCGGAGGGACACCATCAGGTGTATTGTGACCATGCTGACTGATGACTCAGCAGGCGCAAACTCTGGGGGGGAGGGAGAATCTCTTTTTGAAGAGCTCAAGCGCACTGTTGCGGACGAGGTACACTGCTCAGGCAATCTCATGCCGCATGTTCTTTGCATGACTCACAGGCTTGGGACAAGCGGTCACATGCCTGTGCTGTCATGGCACCGTCATGTGTATCATATTGTGCGTCTCTGCTTTCACGAAAGCGAGACCTTGGAGTGTTGTTGATGATTGAAGCAAATGGTCTGAGGCATCTGCCAAGCAGCACAGCCTTGGCAATGCAGCACATGAGGCTTACATGCGTGACCAAGCACCATCAAAGCTACAAGCACAGCAGCGCTGCCCTCTCGTTGCGTCAAAGTCTGTCTGTGTGCAGGGTGAGGACAGCGATGATGAGGCAGAAACAGACGAAGCAGCGTTGGCTTCTGCAGAGAAGTGGGAGCCGGACCCTGTTGATGCTGACCCCAGCCGTAGTGCCCGTAGCAGGCGCATGCACGACATCATCAGCATGCTTGTGGGCATCTACGGCAGCAAGGAGCTCTTCATCACAGAGTACAGGTGCGCCACCACACCTGCTACACCTATCGCTGCTTGCATAACGCAATCTGCAGCAGTTTGAAACATGCACTGCATGAGCTTGTGCTCAAAAGGGCCTGAGTCTGTGAGCACGTGCAGGTATGTTTAACAGTCAGCACAGCACAAGACGCTGGGTGACAGGGTGAGCATGGCTGTACCTCTCCTCATGTTGAGGCTGTGTCAGCCTGCAGGACTCTGCTTGGTGTTTAGAGTCAGCATGTAGAGTGTAGTGTAATTGCCATCAAGTAGACGAGTGCTGACATGATGAAGCATCAGCATGATAGTTTGCAACATGGCATCTGCTTCCAGACAGCACTTGCTGCAGGGACGAAAGTGCACATCCCAGTCATGCTTCATCACAGATGCAGTGGTACGCACAGTGTTGACCAATATGATTGTGTCATTGCATTGCAGGGCCATGTTATCTGACAAGCTGCTGAGCAAGACAGACTACAACTGTGACCGGGAGATCCGCACTCTGGAGCTGCTGAAGCTGCGCTTTGGTGATGCCAACCTGCACAATTGTGAGGTGAGAAATAGAGCACTGCCACCATAGACTGTGACTACTCTGTCATGCCTTTCTGGCCATCTTTACATGACATACGTCGATGGGCTGCACACAGCACAGCCCAGATTGGCAGGTAGAAGGCTGCTTTGCCACTTGTAAAGGCCACACCTGGCGCAAGAACAGTCACTCTGCTGATAGGGGATGGTACTTTGTTGCTCTGCTCAACCCTTCTTACGACAATGACGTGCGACTGACAGCCTTGAAGGGCTCCTGAAGGTTAGTCATGCCTGGCATGCCAACAACATGTCTGCAACAAACCTCCTTGCAGCTGTCTCTGTACTCATATCTGCTCAATCCACCACATGTCTTGCATGCCTGCCATAATCAGGGCAGCAAGCAGACAGTACAGGGAGGGCCTGTCAGTGTTGCTGGCAGACATCTCACACACTGTTCATGACCAGGGCAGCTTCCTGGGGTGTAATGCCAGCAAGTGGCTACTGGTCTACACAAACACTGGTACACACATCCCATGTGTATATGTTCTTCAGGTGATGCTGAAGGACATTGCAGACAGCAAGCGCATGAACAGCAACATCAAGGCGCTGCCCACAGTGGTGACCAGCCCTGTGAGGGGCAGGCGGCAAGATGCAGCCAGCATCAGCCCCCTCACCTCCACTGTCACCTCAGCCCTCTTCTGGCCCCCCCACCACCAAGACACCCTCAAGCTTCCTTCTCAGGTAAAGAACGTCATGATCCATCACCAAGGTCTATCATGCACCATGCCCCACACACAACTTGCATGCTGCTGTGTGCAAACTTGCAATCTGGCTGTACATAACAAGGCAGTCCTCGGTGTTGTGATTCGTGCTTGTTCTGACCTCACAAAATATAGGCAGTCATTGGTGATCAAGCCTGCCCAATTGTGGCCATCAGGAAGGCCAGACTCATGGCATTCAGTGCAACTTGTGCAGAGAAACACGTGGCCTCAAGGCTACATTTGAGCAAAAACAATTGTGATGGTTTTCAGTCTCAAGCATGATGTCCACTCCTTGTGGCGGCTGCTTGTACTGTGGGTTGCGATGGGCTGCTGTTGTGTACAGATTCAAGCAATGCTAGACACCTATGCAAGCAAGTACCATGACCTGAAGGCTCCTAGGAAGCTAAAATGGAAGCCTGCCCTAGGCAGTGTCAGCCTGACCATCAAAGTTGGAGGGGACAACCTGGACTTGAACGTCACCCCATTGCATGCCACCATCATCATGCACTTTCAGGTGAACTCCTTCTGCTTCTCTTCTTGCTCTTGCTGTCACACGCTCTGACAGCATCATACCTATGATGTCAAGTATATTGTGAGTATGTGTGTACACACACTGATTTGCTGTGCACTTTCATGAAGCCTGGCTCCAAGAGAGAATTTGGCTATAGCTTTGCAACTCATCATGCGTTACAGGCAGCAGATGCAGTTTGGAGGCGACCAGCAATGCACAACACCTGTTGAAATAGGAGAAAGACATGACCAGCTAGCTCAGCAGATGAAAGCCAACAAGGGCAGCAATGAAGCTTTTGGGCCATGGAGGGATGTTTTAAGGGCATGAGACTAGTAACTGTGTGCAGGAGCAATCAAGCTGGAAAGCAAGTGAGCTGGCCAAGCTGATGGAACTGGCTGTGCCAAAGCTTCGCATGGGAGCCATCTTCTGGATCAACCAAGGTATGTCATTGCTATATTGCAAGCATATGCACTTTTTGTAAGCTCGTGACTGCTGATGATGGGAAAGATACACATGTCTGCATCTGGCTGTATCTTTGACCTGTTCAACAGACAGGATGCGCTTGCTCGATACCTATGCTGCAGGGAGCCATGTCCAACTTATTTTGCTAAGTGCACAGACCAGCCCTACATAAATCAGAGTTGTGTGCCTGGCAAAGCGGTGACACTTGTTTTGACACGTGATCACATATGCAGCATGCAGTGCACTTCTCTTAGGTCCTGGTTACTCATGCCTGCAGGGGTGTTGACAGAATCTAGAGGGACAGCAGGAGATGCTGTGTACACGCGGGTCGAGCGCTTGATTGAGGGTGGCGCCAACCGAGCAGGAAGGGAGGCTGGCAGCTCCTTGGCGCCAGAGAATGAACCCCCTTTGGCATCTGTGCAGGACATGGTTCGTCAGGTAAGTTGTCAAGATGCACAGCCTGTCCAGCCTTAGCAAAGCTGTCATCTGCAAGCATGTGTCATCTGATGCATTCAGAAACCCTCATGCAGCATGTCACAAACCTGCTAAGGGCATTGTGAGCAAAGTCTGCAATGCCGTCAATGGTGTGCCAGCACGCACACACTGCACCTGCTGTTGTGGCCTCTATGACTGGCTTTGCCCAAAGCTCCAGCCTACATCAGCTGCGTTTCCGTGCTGGGAGTTCTGCTCAATGCACGCCGTAGCTGTATTGCCCAATTACCAAAGTTAGGATGACGTTCCAAGACATAAAGTCGACTGACTGCAGGACATGGCAGTATATGAGACATACATTATGGGCATGCTCACCAACTTTGATGCGGGAATGCCGTTGGATCGAATCCACAACATGCTAAAGATGTTTGTGGTAGACCCTCCCTATGACAAGTCAGCAGATCAACTAGCAGCTTTTCTGGGCCGCCTTGTTGCTGATGAGAAGCTAGTTATGCAAGGAGACCTCTTCAGGAAGCGCAGCTCAGCGCAATAGGCTGACAATGTGGCTCACTGATGGCTAAAGAACATGCAGCTGTTTAGCTCGTTCTTCATGCAAGAGCCAGTATTTTCTGGCCGTATGATGTCACGGTGTGAGAATGAGCTCCATGACGTTGTGTGAGAGCCGTGTTGGATGGCAGACAGCTGTGGGCAGATGTGAACATGGCAAGTCGCATCCACCGCTTATGTCGTGTGACCGTCATGTGAGTTGTCACTCGAATTCACGACATACAGGTAAGAAGCTCATTCTTTATTCATACATGCTGTTTTACAGTCTGAGCCGTGACTTAGCAGTTGTTGCAGTTTAAGTCTGGCTTGTTGCAGCATAGGTCCTCAGTGCATCTTTGGGAACAATATGATTGCAGCATTGCAAGCCACAACAGCTGTAGAAGTATATTATTCTGAAGAGCTACCCTTTAGGTCGTGACAATCAGCTGTGAATAGTCAGCGCTGTAGCCTAGCATTGCACTTCTCTGATGCAAGAAGGGGGCGAAAACGCTGACTTACTGTTTCTGAGCTGTGCAGGACTAAATGAGGTGAAGTCAAGCAAACGCCCTGGCACTGTGGTCGCGTTCATGCATTACTTTCAACCGCCCTTGGCCTTGACCACCAGGGCATGCGCAGCATAGGCGCTGGCACCAATGACGTTGCGTTTTGAGGGTCCCTTAGTCCGGTGACGGAAGCGAAGTTGCCGTGCCTCCTTGTTGAATTCCACAGGCATGTCACCAGAGCTACGCGTGGGAGCAATAATTCTCAGTTCTGACTGTTCCTGCGTAGCGCTGGTCAAGCGATCTGCGTCGAATCTGTGGGGCTTTCCCAGAGGTAGTCAGAATGGTCACAAGCTGCAACAAGCCGCCAAGCAGGCAGTCCGGACAGAGACCGGCATAGTCCTATCTGATCTTCTGAGCACGGTCACCTTCGAGGTATGGTGGCTGAACTTGTTGTGTACATGCTTTGTGGCTCATTGCTGAGCATACTGCAGATCTGAAAGGCAGAATAGCTAGTCGACTGTCTACTCTTTCAGGCCGAGGAGCAGACAGGTATCACAGCCAGGCTGTACATTGCAACAGGCGTTGAGGTTGAAGAGCTGGCTCCTGAAAAGGATTGCGTCACAGATGCGGTTCAAGCTGCTTGGTTCCCCCTCAGACAAGTCTTTGACAGTGACCCAGAGGGAGCTGGCGCTCTGGTCGCCCCTTTCCTGACTGCCTTGCACCGCTGGCTTGACAGGTGAAGATAAAAAACCAGTCAAAACATGCATGTTGCACTCTTCACACGTTTCATCAATTGGCACTCAGCGCATGCCATGCTAAAGATTTCGACCGCACTGGGTGTCAGTTGCACTGAGATCTTGACGCATTTATGCTGCAGCAATCTGGCAGTGTTTGGTGAAGCATTGGGGTCAGCTGAGGCCTTTTCTGGTGAGGACTTAGCTGAATGCATGATCTACAGAAGACGCAGCTGGAAGGGCATTTTGCCTGTGAGCCACCTGGCACAGTGGGCTTTGGATAGACAGGTCAGTCACCGACAAGCTCTGACTGCCTCAGCTTTTGCTGCTTGCATTGAGATGTTGGGCATATTTATCTCAGCCACACAGTACACTGCAATGTCAGCTGCATTTACAACACGGAGTCTTGTTTCAGTAGCTTTCTTGCCACCTGTGTCTACCCAGCCTTGTCTTCTCACTTATTCCTGTTTCACTACTTGTCTTCTACAATATTAGGTAGAATCTGCAGCTGTGTGCCTTGGGGAATGATAGCAGAAGGGGTGCTGCAACTTCTAAATAACTGGTCTAGTTAGGCTGCCTTGCCTGCTTGCTTCTACCATTTTGTTATCGATGTCTGCTCCTCCCAACATGCACTTCTGGCCCTTGCGGCGTCAAGCAGAAACTGCAGCTGGACACTCCAATTAGCACTGAAGTGTTCTTGGTGTGTTCCGCTGCAGTTGCCAAGTCCCTGCTATGACTCAGTGCACAATCCACGCGTGCTACACATGCAGTGTGTCACATGCATTTTGCCACACCTCGGACTGCAAATCACTCCAGGTAACGTTGCATCTCAACAGACATGTGTACTGCTGGGTTACAACTTTAAGCCTGAGCTTGCTTCCCTCTTACTGTCTGGACGTGTTATGTCTTGCCAATGTTGGCAGAGTTGTTGAGAGGCAGCACAGGTTGCTCGGATCTTCATGGTCTGCAAGTCGCAACAGCCTGTCTGCTGATGCTCAAGCAGTTATTTCAGTTCTGCTGCCTCATATTGCATGACATGCAAGACAAGCAAGTGTATCCCCCCCCCTGAACACTGGCCCGTCTGGTTGCAATCATGTTTGGAAAACCACATTATATGTGAGATGCAGGAGGCCACCATGTTGCTGTCCAAGTAGACCATGTCATAAGTGTTGTCTTGTTACTGCAGATTGGGGCTCAGTGACGACCGAAGATGCGACACAGAATGCAGCTTTGGCGGCAATCATGTTCTTGGCAGGAGGGGTAGGCAAGGACAGTGCGCACTGCATCATCACCCTTGTGGGCAGTGATCCCACTGTACGACCTCTGCTGCTGAACTGCAAGCAAGCTCTGGACATGGTGGATCGACGAGCTCGGCATGTTTTGCGTGAGCAGGTAAGCAGCTGCAGCTTGCAAGTCCACAATGATCAAGCATAGTCCCCTTCGTGGTCAGTGTGCCACAATTTTGAAGCCTACTCAGCCTCAGCAAGTGCATGCCACAGATATCTATACATGCCTTGCAGCCTAGAGACCTCTCAGGTACACTGCTTGACGTTGCACTGCCATGGCTGCAGGAGCTGGCCAGGAAAGCATTTGAAGCACAGCAGGAAGGGTGGGATAAGGAGAGCAGCACACTGCAGCAGCAGAAGGCGGCCTTGGCCAGGGGAGGCTCACAAGCTGCTGCTGTGGTCAAGCAGATAGCCACATGGCAGGCCAGCTTGCCACAAGCTGAGCAGTCTTTAGTACAGGCTCCCAAAGGCATGCTGAACTTCCCAGTCATGAAAACTAGGGGGGCGCATGCGATGAATGGCATTGTAGACAGAGGAGCAAACAAGAAGAGGCTAAAGGAGGATGGCCCACAGGCTGATCTGCAGCGCACACAGATCAAGAACCCTGTCCAGGTAAGTTGTGGTGATGCAATTTCAGCAGAATTCCATGATATCCATAAAATATTTGCGCATTACCATGCTGTGTGTCTCCTGTGGTCCAAAGCGTTATTTGTACCATGTGATACACACATTCGAGTTGCAGCTGAGTTTGATGGGCTTGTGTGCTTTGCAGGAGCTGAAGGAACTGCTTGATAAGCACAAGTGGGCGCAAGCTGAGTACAGTTTTCAGGGACAGCAGGATGATGGCGGCCACATCTGTCACATCGCAGTCAGGGATGCAGGCATCACTGGAATGGTGTCTCAGCCCTGTCAAAATCAGCGCTCGGCCAAGTCAAGTGCAGCCAGCCAAGCCTTGAGCATACTTTTCCAAAAGAATTTGACGTAGTTTTGACTATTGGAATTGGGGATAATTGCAACTTAAGTTGGCCAATGACCCTGGCCTGGCTGTTGTGCACTTTCTCGTTTGTGCATTTCGCATAGCTGCGTGTGTTCCATTTATGTCCTATTCTGATATGTAGGCATGATATCTTCAAAGTGCAGTAATTTGGCCTTTTTGTTTTTGTCTTGCTGCTGCAAGGGCCTGCTGTGACTTTGCCTATGATTGCCCTGCGACAAAGTTGTTTTTGTTCAGTCATTCAGTTGCACTCTTGTGTGAAGCTTTGTCAGTGTGTCACGCCTAAACCTGTTATGCAGGCCAGTGCGGGTGTGAAAGCGTTTATCATTTAGCAGGCCTGTTTATTGGTAAACTGTGTTTATCAGTCTGATTGACTTCTACCTCCTACACGCAAGCAAGTGCACACAGTGGCTCACAAAGTGACCATGGGAAACCATTGCATTCAACACAGTAAACGCCTATACGATCTTTGCTTTATGAGTTGCTTACGCCTGCATCTACACCTGAAGATAGCTACTGCTGTAAAAACACCCAATAAATGACCCAATAACGCATAGCAAACTGATGGTGTCAGTGTAGTCGTTCATTCCAGGTACTTCTACCCAAAGCAGTGTCACAGCCTGTTGTACAAAGGTGACCCCCAGCATGGGAATTACCAAAGTGCTACATGAGCTTGCACAAGGCCAAGTCACAGCACAATCAGCAAGCAGCATGGCGAAGCTGCAGTTAGCTCTGCTTATACTGTGCCATGCTTGAACAGGTCTCCACGCCTGGCAGCTTCCACAACTGCATAGTATCCCTTTGTAACATCTGGGGTCTTTAGAAGTCGTAGGGCATACTCCCGGGTCCCCAGCACTCCCAGCCGCTCATGTGTCACAGCGTACAATGGAATGGTCTGCAATTGCACACAACACAAATGCAGCAGATTGTCCTGACAAGTGTTTAAATTATGCTCAAAGCAGACTTTGCAGGGCTTTCGCAGCATTATGGGGAGTCACAGCCCTTCAGAATGCCAAGCAGCAAATTGCTCAGGTACACCGTGCCTTTGCTGGTGCAAACATCAGTTGTGCATGAGGAGCCCAGGAGGGATGTATTACCTTGAGCAGGGAATGAAATCGGCTCTCCTGAAACAGGAACGCCTTCAGCAGACCTCCAGTCTTCTGTATTCTTTCCAGAAACTTGGGAGTTATTCCACCTGTGTGTTTCAGAACTCCTTTGCTCACAGTCAAGTCATGTCAGGCTGTCCCACTCGGTGGCATGGTGACAGTATCGGCAAGTCACAGCTACCAATCTGCCAGTATTCTGTCTATTGGTTTTGAATCATATGCAAGTAAGAATGATATAGATAAATGAGCAGTGGTTTTCAACTCAATCTGCTGAGCAGTGACCTGTGAGGTAGACGCCGCCAGTTGACAGCAAGCGCATGCCCATGTGACTGGCCTCAGCCCCTAGGATTTGTAGCATCAGGTCTGCTGCCTCTAGACACAGTTCGTCGCCTTCCTGCACCACCACACATTGTCAAGCTCGCCGCTGTTCACGTTGAACACTGATGAGTGCTTGAGCTGAATCAGCATGCTGACACAATCAGCTGCCTCCATGGTCACTTCCTTCATGCGTCACTCTGCTGTCAAGTATTCATGTGTAACCGTCAGCCATGGCCTAAGCGGCATCACCACCATAAGGCAAGCTGAGAGCAAACACTGCAGTATACTAGTAAGTGCATCAATCCAGACTTGACAGCACATGCTGCTTGCAAGACGATAGGAAAGCAGGGTGGGTATGCAAACAGTAATCAGAGCAGAGAGGCTCAGGTGGAAGCCAAAATTCTATGGTAGGGCAAGGAAAAGGTGGGACAGATGGGCAGAATGGCGTGATCTGGTATGGATGTTTATTGACAGAGGAAGCACTCACTAGCATGGCACCTTTGCCGACAGAAGGGGGGTCTCTCTCTTGCTGCAGCTGGCTTTGGGGCCGCCCACTGGGGTTCATGACCCGTAGGAAGTCGTAGATGTTGACCAGCCCTGCTCCACATGCCAGGTGCTCCACTGCATTCCACACTCTGAGCTCATTGCAACAGCTACAGCAGCAAACTCACAGGCTAGATATGATCACGAGCTGATACTATCAGCCATGGGCAGATTGTGAGAGTCAGCCTGCTCAAGGAACTATAACATGCAGCTGTCTCTGCACCTGCATCAAACGTTGCAACGCACAATATGCTGAAGGGCGCAGATGCTGTTACAGCACTGCTTGCAAAGACACGCTGTGTATCCCCAGCACCTGACCCCAAGAGAAGACACATAGTGAATGAACAAATGAACAAATGAATGGATGAGTGAATGAGTGGGTGGGTGAATGAAAGAATGAATGAATGAACGAACGAACGAATGAATGAATGCTGTGCATACCCAGATATTGCTAGATGTTGGCCAATCAGGCAAAGCATGCTTGGCAAAGGGGCTTTCCGTTTCTGTTGACACTGGTGTGAGCTCAGAAAATGCACCTTCACAGTAGCCAAACTTCTCCTCAATGTAGGCTTGAATCTGCCTTTGCAGATCTCCCCTTGGGGCAAAGGAGGAGTGTGCTCCCTCACTGGCGTACACCTTGTACCCTGCAACCGCAGTCAGTCAGTGCATCCATGTCATATGGCTCACGATACCACTCTGTATTGTTATGTGATGTATGTCATTATGTGGTAAAGCAGTTCATCAGGATATGCTGTGCTGGCTCATTCCAGCAGCAGTGTGCACAGAATGCATCCGGCTGCATGCACAAGTCAGAAGTCCACAGGACACATTTCTCTGTGTGCTCCGTAGAAAGCTTCAGAGGTGAGGTTCCCAGCAGCCCTCAAACAGACAGAGCCAGGGCAGGAACAGGACAGGTGCAGAGGATGTGTACCTTCAAAGCGGTCATCCCATATAAGCTGGGCTTCTCCCAGTCCTGTGCCCGGCCCCAGAACTGCTCTTGGCCCCTGTACCAACACCCACTTGCTTGCATACAGAGTAAACAGTGCTTAGAGCAGTGCCAAAGCAGAGGATACCACAGGTTGTGGCAAGTTAGGCATATCTGCCGGCACCCTTGACAGCCAGTTCAGTGTGTCTGCAAGCTATTATTGACCAGCTGGGGTTAACAGAGAGTGATCCAGCCCTGCTGTGTGTTCTGTCCAATCTGCCATATTCACGGTTTCAGCATATTTGCAGAATACCAACATACATAAAAGTCCAGTCAATTTGGTTTGTGACCTGGGTTGCACACGCCTGCAGTCGCACTTGGTCACTGGTCTAGGTTAGGTTAGGACCTAACCGTTAGGTAGGGTTAGCTTTGGCTAGGTCAGGTCCAAGCATGTCAGGTCCAAGCGTGTCAAAGGTTACGCTAAGCACTGCAGGTACAGACCCTCTACTTGCTGGCAATTAATTTGGCAGGAAGGCACGGAGCAAATGGGCTTCAGGACTTAGGATGTGGAATCTGCATGTTGGGCATGAAGAAGAGCTTGCCTGTGGAGCTGCTGGCACATTATTCAAAACAACATAGTCCTTCTCAGAGATGATAGTGATACCATAGCCCGCAGCTTCAAAGTCGTTCAGAACTGCAACACGCAACCCATACTTCCTGCATGTGCCAGACGGCCTTGATCAGCAGAGGCGATATTCGTACAGCATGTTACTTGACATAAGGTGCTATATGATGATGCACAAGCCACAGCTCTCAACATCACTGCAGCCACATTGGGATGGACTGTCTCAAACCAATGTGACGGATTTGTTCTTGCCACTCACAGACTGACTGTGAGCAGCCAATCTCAACGCTGAGATGCCAAAAGACACGGTGATGCAGTATAGCACAAACTAGCCTCTTGACAAGCATGAAAGTAGTCTCCTAAACTGTTGAAGGACACAGCATGCAGACAGTCTGTTTATAAGCTCTGCTAGGGTGGCTTACTCAGTGAGGGCATCCCCGTCAATCTTCCAGCTCAGGTTGGTCATGTCACATGTGTTATCCTGCACAAAGCCTACATCACAAAGCGAGTCATCCCTCATTTTCCTGAAAAGCCATGACACTGATGCAGAAAGATACAGTAAGCAGTTTGCATCATTTTAAACATGATGAGCAGAGAAGCCTACAGGACATGCAGCACATGCACAGCAACTTTGAAATGGCAAATGGGAGTCTATGCAGAGGGTCACAAAGGTATCAAGTCCATACTCCAGGCAGGCCTGGCGTTTCTAAATAGTGTAATGCAACAATGACGTACTAATGTTTCCCCATGGTTTATGAAACAACTTTGCTTTGGCGGCAAATAGGTGTGTCTGTACATACATCTGTGTCTGTACAGATAGACAAAGTTGTGAGCAAGGGCTCACCAGCACAGGCAAGAGCTGCACTTTCAGGTGGGCTCTCCCTATAGATGGGCTCAGCCATCAGAGCCTCAAAGGCATCTTCAAAGGTTTTGTAGTCACTAGTTGGGTATGTCTGCCACAAACAGAAAATTGTGTTGAGCATATGTTGCGCTGGAGACAAGGATGCCTCAGGTTGTGCTAAACATGGGATTGCAGTTCAATGGACACATACAGGGGAAGAAGATTGGTATGCAGCTGCTGCTGCAAGCAACATTGACTTACTTGCATCATAATGGGAATGCAACACAGAAACAAGCCCACCATACAGTGATTCATGGTAAGACCATGAGCACTTCATCAGCGTGTACCTTGGTGAATATTTCATCATACACCACGTCAACCTTGATGTTTGCTTGCCATAGGGAGAAACGGCAGTTTGTGCCTCCAATGTCTGCTGTCAGGAGAACATCTTTTTGCTCCTGTGCCAAGCAGTTGCTGTAGCTTGATTTGGTCTTGTCAGGACCGTTTACAAATTGCTTGGGACCTGGATGTATGTTACCTCTGATTGATGTTTCTCTACAACTGCGTCAGCGGCTGCGTTGAAGTCATCAGCACTGATCTGAAGAGAGCTGGCAACCTCCAACAAGGTTTCCTTATAGAGGTTGCTCTTTTTGTGATGCCACGATCCCATACTTGGTCGTGACAGTGTGAAGGACCCTGATCCGTGAAACTCAGACATGATTCAGTGTAGTATGCGGCACTCAATGGAAGGCTCTCAGACTCAAAGGCCCTGCAGTAGGTATCAGTGTTGCACCGAGCCAATCAAACAGGGTACTGCTGCTCAGGTTGTGACGTGAAATATGAAGGAGGATTGCATTACATATGGCGAACATCTGAAGGCTCAAAGACAATGGGAATGCATCGATTGCTAAAACATGGAGGCGCTTTATATTGCATGCGAGCACCTGGCTTAAGGGCGGCAAGTTACACAAATGAGCATCCGAAACGCAGCGGACGCTACACAACCGAAGATAGCTGATGTAAGCAAAGTGCTCTGCGGCGATTTAGTGCAAGGGTGCGGTCTTGTCGCTGGCAGCTCATCGCATGTTTGACCGTGAGTCAGCTGACACTGATATCGCAAGATTGAAATCCGAAGATAGCTTTTGATTCACTGCCAGCTACATGTGAGTCGTCAAGGTGGATCATTACGCCGATGTAGCGCATTTCTAGTGCTAGCGAGGCTAGTGAATGTGACTTGATGACAGGTGTTGAATTGGATGAAGGAGGTGCTTCTCAAGGTTGCCATGGGACAGTGTATACTGCTGCCAGCATGGACCATCATCGAAGTCATGCTGCATCACACAGCAAACTGTGCCTCGAAACATAGCAGTCACTCGGAAACCACCATGAGCTGCGCTGAGCGCTCCAAGGCATAGCCCATACCGACACAAATGCACATCTGGTTCACCATGTTAGCTTGTGCCATAAGCCTTATGCTAACATCAAACGTTCTCCCTGCGGGAGTACTGAAAATCTATCCCTGGAACTTGCTTCATCATTGCCCCAGGACTTGGGCACTGTTTGCAACTTGCTGGCACCCTTGCTTGCCTGCTTGCTGTTCATCATCGGGATGCGCCTGGTGGAGCTTTCACAGCTGAGGGGATCATGCAGTGGTGTGCTTGGCCAGCTGCAAAGTCCATCCTCGCTGTGCATGCTCCAGTCAGTCAACCTGCAATGACAGTACTGTCTGCTGCAAAGCTGCCATACAGCATGTCATGACACCATTGGTGATGATTTGGCATGCTGGGCATCAATCTGCAGCATTACCCAGCCAACATCAAAACAAAGGTAATCAACTTTTATTTACCTGACATGGGTTCATGACTTTTTGAAGTGACTCAAAGCAGCAGTCATTATTCATGTGCTCTCTCAAGTTGTTGTATGGCAATACTCTCTGATGCTGTCAACAGCTGAGAAGCATGGTGTGAATAGGTGAGAGACACCTGTGAGACGTCACTTGCTGGTCAGGTGAAGCTGCAGCAGCTGCTGTGCCCTTCTGATTAGGCCGGGTAGTCGATTCTTTCTCCCCTACATGGCTGCTGGAGTCTGCACCATGCAGAAACAGCATCAGTGTCATGTGGGCAGATAGCAAGCTTCACAACACAATGCCAAGGCCTGCAATGCACACGCCCCATACATCTCACGCTGAACACTGTGAAGAGCATAGCTTGGCACAACATACTAAATAGCACTGTGGCTCTATAGGAGTACAAGGATGCATCAGGTCACGGCACTTTGGCCCACGATCATGTACCTGGACCATCTTCTGATTCTTGTTTTGATGGGTAATCAAAACTCAGCCCTAGGTCGTTATGCCGGCCAGTGGCGTCTTGCCAGCGGAAAAATTGTGGTGGCAGCCAGTGAGTCTGCTCCACACTCACCTCAGCTGCTGCTGCATCTGACTCACCTTCTGAGTCACTGTCTGAGCAACTCCCAGAACTGGTGTGAGAGTCGGCTGCTGAAACGCTGCCTGACCATGCTGTCTGTGGGTGTGTCAGCTGCTCATGTCTTGAAGATGTTGACTGGATGTCTTCAGCATTATGAGCTGCTGCAGACAGCTGCACAGCCTCGTCTGCTTGTAACTCTGAGTCACACTGGCACTGTGGCTTACCCCAGTCCTCATTTGCATCCTGGCTGCCATGTATACAGTGTCCCGGTAAGTTTGCAAGCTGATCAAGCTGAGCAACTGATGACGCAACAGGACGTACTGACAGAGATGCTGCGGCAGGTAAGCTATTGACAACCTGCAGACTGTGCTGTGCCGGAGACAGCAGCAAAGAGTCCACAGCATCATACTGAGCACCAGCCTGATTGCTGGACCGCACTGTGCCAATGCCACTGTGATCATTGATCAAGCATTCCCTGTCCTCCACAGTCTGTGCCTTGGCAAGTTCAGCCCTTGAGAACAAGTCAGCAGCTGCAGCTGCACATGGCTGTGCTGGCGCTGTGTCTCTTTGTGATGCTGCAGTTGGACGCATATGCTGCAGCAAAGCTGCAGCCTGGTCACGCCTCATGCATGGTGCTGCATGGGGGCTGTCTGCTTGCGGCCAGGGCTGCTGCAGCACATCAGCTTGCTGTTTGTCCCGCTGCTGGCGCTGTGCAGGCTGAGCAGTAGCGCCCTCAACCGATGCTGAGCTGATTTGTGGCTGGGCCAGGCTTGAGTTCTTTGCTGACTGCGCAGGAGCAACCCATGATGAAGCCCTTGCAACGTTGTCTTGCAGAGACAGATAAAAGGTTCTGCCATGGGTGCGCAAAGTATGTCATGGAAATGTAATGTAATGCACTCATGGTTGCACAGGAACAAAACAGGATACCAGCTTCCGAAATGAGGCAAAGCAACGGCCCTGTGACCAGTCAGCAGCCAAGCTGTGCACATAGCAATGCAGCTATAACTGTGGCAGACCACATGCAGCAGCATTTGTGGATGACTTGTCAAGTGTTGTGAAGTACAAACAAAAGCAAAGATACATCGCAAGCAGATCTCACCATGCGCAAAGGACCCAATGTCAAGCTGGCTTTCATGTCTGGCTTTGGCCATGATGAGTGTGCCTTTGCAAAGCCCCAGCCTGCTTGTGCTCCAGCTTTCCTGGCCTGCAGCAAAGCACGTGCTTGCTCACAGACATGTTGGATGTGTATATGCTGCACAATGCCCCAGTGCTTGAGAATGATGTTGCAGCAAGGTTGTGTGCATTTGTTTCACCATTCCAGTACACAACTTCTGCCATGGGCATGCATGACTGGCAGCATGAACACCATTGTCCAGTTTGAGCCATGCATACCTTCCAGAGCTTCCTCTTTTCCTGCTTGTAAGCTGCTATGGCTGCCTCCAGCACTGAGGGACCAGCAGCCTGAGAACTGTGGTCAGCAAAGCTGCTGATGTCGGCCTGTTCATGGTTTGACAAACAGGGAGCAGTAGCTGGAGCTGTAGTTGACGCTGAAGGGGCCTTGTATGCTGTGTCAGTTGACACAGACAAAGAGACGGCCAGGTCGGTGCATTTGTTGAGGTGCTGAAAGCTGTCATTCAGCAGACCATGTGAAGGTCGGAGGTAGCTACTGCTGAAGCAGCTCAAAAGATCAGCAGTTTGCGCTGTTTCAGGAGAAGCAAGGGCTGCGTGTGCAGCTTTGTCTTCGGTGACAGCAGCTGGCAATACAGCTTTGGAGGGTGGGACTTCCACTGTAAGGCCGTCCAACAACAAATTCAGGTGACCTCTTTCAGCCAACTCTTGCTCAATCAGGGTCGAAAGCCTTGCAAGCCTGTTGTCAACACACAAAGTCTGCTGAGCTTTCAAGCTGAGCAACAGCTTTTATGCTTGCGCATTGCAAGCGCCAAGAAAGCTGCGATAAAGACCGTCAGCCATGTTGCTTGTTTCTTTTCACAAGCAACAACAGCACTAGGTCACACCTTGACACCTCACGGACGTCCTCGGAACGTATTCTGTTTAACTCTGACAGGAGCTCAGGTGTGGAGGCATCGTACACTTGCCATGGCTCCATTTGGCAACAGCTGAGCGCGGTCGGAGCACTCCAGCAGCAAATGCGAATCGCGTGCACCTTCCGGCAAGCTTTATCTGGTAAGCATTGACATTGAGTGAAATCATTAGTCCAATGACCTGTCACTTTCTCCACAGGTGTGAAGCAAAGCCATTCATGCTTTGCATGAGACACAACCTCAGGCTGTTGCCATCAGCTTGTGTGCCGTCGGCTTGAAGATAGCAATGCTGACCTTCCATTGCTGCTATGTACACTAACATACACCACCGTGCTTTCAGTCTGGCTTTTACGTGCTGATTTTGAAATCCTGCATAACCAGATCCTGCTGCTCGAATGCCCCAAGAACAGTAACTTGGTGTCTTCAACACACGTATGCTCAAGCTGGTCTCCACCATTTCACTGGTGTCCATCATGATGTGTTGGAATAAGGAAGCAATTGTACAGAGCATCATAGTCAGCCTATCCTGCTCATGAGATGGTGATCACCATCTCCATACTTTCTGGTTATATTCTGTGAGTGAGTCACAGTGCCAGCTCTGCTTGAACACCAGCTCAGTACACACATGCATGCAGTCCAACAGCAGGTTGTGGCCACCGATACAGCTATAACCTATGCTATTGACCAGACACAAGATGAATGAGCTGCAATAAGCATGTGTCCAGGTATCTTGAACCAACAGAGCATGGACAATTGTATCTTTCCGTCGTCAACGACTTTCGAAAATGAAAACAGTCTGTTTAGGACAAAAAGCACAGATGGACATGACACGACGTTGACTCTAGCAAATATTTGTTTTACTTTAGGTCTTCAACTGTCGTCTTCTTTATCCCACAAAACCAATAGCAGAGCCTTGTGAGAGCAGGGGTGTGCAGCAGCAAGCATATGTCACCAAGGTAGTATGCATGCATAATAGTCTACATCAGTCCGATGCAACACCCACATTGTCATTTTCGCCTGGTGATTGCAGGGAAGATCTGCAGGGTGATGCAGTGATCTAGAGAGTCAAGTCGAGGCTTAACATGGTCATATATGCAAACATACATCAAGGCTGACATGGGTGTTGCCGATAATTGCGCGCAAGGATGAACAAGCTAAATCACAGTGGCTTTGTGCTGCTGACATGGATGCAGAGGATGAGCTTCACCATCAACAACCTGTTGCCACCTTGACAACTGATGCGCACCCTAAAGCATAACCACTGATCACTGTTGCGCAGATGAACTCCATATTAAAGCGTGTGGCGGATGACTGGTTCAGGGTACACCAGGCAACACAGTCATGAGCACGGACGCAATGAGCTTTATCAGGCAATTGCAGCACTGGAGACCCCACAAAACAGCAGCACAGATCAAGCAAGTCAAAACCTCAAAATGATACAGCAGCAGCAGTTGCTGAATGTCAAAATTTAGGCAACAGCATGTGGCAACTTCTGTTGCCACAGATGTCCCACCCAGCTGACAATGAGCCTCATACTGGCACAGGTGCAGCTGCTTTGTTCTGCTGCCGCCGCTGCTGTGCGCGAGGGGTGTACATTTCCCTGTGGCGTGACTTACGGCTGCCTTCCTTCAGCTGGTTGCCCTCAGGCACCTGATACGCCTCCACATCCAAGACAGACACCTGCAAAGGTAGAATGGACGCACAAGCTTGCACAAGAACAAAGTGAGCTACAAGAACAAAAAGCTTGATGGGGTGAGTATGCACCAGGAAACAACAGAAGACCAGCTTTGTAGTTGCACAGATTGCTTGGATGAACTATAGGTAAGATGGCAGGAGCTTACCGAGTTGATGTACTTTGACTGCTTGAATGAGACTATACCCTCCTTCAATGCATACAGTGTGTAATCATGGCCAAGGCCAACTCCAACACCAGGGTGAAACTGCAAAAGAGGAAAGCAATCAATTGGTGACTGGCAAGTGACCAGTGGTAGAGCTTCTTTACATTTGCCCGAAGCTGCAGTTAGCACCCAGGCAAACTGCTACACACCTTAGTACCGAGCTGTCTGACTATGATGCCTCCTGCTCTAATAGGCTGTCCAACATACACCTTGACCCCTCTCCTTTTTGAGTTCGAGTCTCTGCCGTTCTTTGTTGATCCACCTCCTTTTTTGTGGGCCGCTTCAATTGTAAACGGCACAGGCGATACAACGCGCAGAGGTTTTCTCTGCTGCAGTTTGTGTCCGCAAGCAAAGCTTCCCTGAGCGCTGCTGTGCAAGCCCGAGCTTGCAAACGCTGATGCCAGCATGGCAAGTGTTTTCTAGATCTGTGCTTCTTCAGCAGCCGTCCTGTCGACGTGACGCAGACCAAGTGCTAACCACATGCGGCGACAAGATCACTTCTTGCCTTCCGTGTCTCCGTACACGTTTCGTTGATCTACGCAAATTGTCCCACGCACTCACCTCCGTGTTCTGCAGTCCCAGTTCACCTTGAAAGCAGTCCCCAAATTTCGAACGAGTCGTCAAGAGTTGCTATTCGCAAAACTCATCGCCATTGTCAGGCAGCCATTCTGTCCGTTATGATCATCTGCGAGTGTTTGTGTCAATTGATCGTTAAGCCAAATGTGTTGTTCGAAGTATCGATCGAGGTGCATACCGTGAGAAAGACTTGATCACAGGTTTCCGCTGTGCAAGAAGTCGCGAACCCCTGCCACTTGCAGCGATGGGAATTCTGCAGGAGAGAAACTCAACTGACAATGCTCTCGCTGGACTCACACCGCGCAGCACTGCTTTCAAGTCCAAGGCTCCCAGCATAGCAGGCGCAGAAGACCAGGTAGGCACAGCTTGCCTCAGCTGAGGTCTCAGAAGACAGGCAGCCCTACAACTCCATTTGTTTGCAGGTCAATCAGGACTCTCCTGCCTTAAGCCTCTCTGCCAGCAGGTTGAAGATGTGTTAAAATTTGCTGTCATAGCTATGGCCATACTACTATGTGCTGAATGCTTCGCTGTGTCTGCTTTGCAAGTGCAGCCATTTGCTTTTCGTTGTGGGTGATGATGCCTGCAAAATCAGCAGCAGTTGAAGCTTGAGCGGTCTCTATGCAGGCCTGACCAGTCAGCAGTTATCCAACAACTGCCCTCCGGCACCAATTCCCATACAGCTCAAACACAAATAACAGCCCATTCCATGACTCAGGCTGCACCAACCTTTGGCCTACAGCAGGTTGTTGAGTTGTACCGCAACACGCTCAAGCTAGCATCTGAAAACAAAATCACCAAGGACAACACATGGGCACTTGGGCTGATTGACCACATGAGTGATCTGGTGAAGCCATCAGATGAAGAGAGGGGTCAGACCAACTTCCAGAGGGCAAGCTGTACTCTTGACGCTGGTGTCAAGATCTACTCATACAGAGTTGACAGCGTGCACAACAGCATCTACAAGACCCTGGGAGGTCTTAGTCGCACAGCAGGCCCAAGTCAACAAGACGATGCTGGTAATGCTTGCCGCTTGAACATGGTGCATGATAGCAGAGACTTGGACTCATGCATGCTTGTTAGTAGCTCGTGGTCATGTATACTGTATGTCATGTTATGCTGCTGCACCAATTGCTTGCCAGCATGCTTTGCCCCCGCAGGCAGTCATTGCAATGACAGGCAATGACTAGCACCTTGACTGGCTTCAACGCACCACTTCAAGTCGGAGGTAATGTTGTCTTGTATAGTATTGCTGATGTGAGGTTCAAGGTGCTAGGGTCTGAAGTTTCCTCGAACTGATGCATCAAACCAGGGGTGAGATTATTAGTGTCATTAGCGCCAGACCGTCTCAACATGGAGGCTGCCTTGCTCCAAATACAGGTGTTGCGTAAGTCAGGCAGCAGAGGAGATGATCTGCTACCTTTGAGACAAGCATACAAACATATGCTTTGGATGAGGCTGTGCATGACTCACTCTGGTGCAAATGCTGTAGGGGAGACAGAAGGTGGTGAGAAAATGGACTCAGAATCTGGCTCCAAACGAAGAAGAGGGATAGGAGCTGACCAGGCAGCAGACCCTTCAGCTACCCTGGAGGCCAACGTGGAGAATCTGAATGTCAAGAAGTTTGACCTGACCTTTGCTGTGGATCCTTTGTTCCACAAGACCTCTGCCCAGTTTGATGAAGGAGGGGCAAAAGGTTGGACCGCAGAGCCGTTTGTGACTGGTCTGAGTATTCAAGAAACATTGTGCAGTGCACATTATGCAGGACAATGTCTGACTGTCTACCTGCAATTAGTCACTGCTGCTGTACATGTTATGCTTGAGCTTGAAGACAGCTGTCAGGCTTGATTCCCACAGCACATGTCCTGTCAGCTGCAGCTTCATGCTAGCTGGTCGGCACGGCAGTCCTGGCTACCTATGATTCTGAGGTTCACTCAGGAACGGCAACCACTGACAGATGCTGTCCGCCGCCTGTACACCTGAGCATTGTTTTTCCAGCATCAGTATAGGGGCAATCTGCTGCTGCCACGATGAGACTGTAGGCTGTCATACGAGCACAAGTCATCAGGCACTGCAGATGCCAACATGTGGGCAATCATCAGAGCCACATAAGCTCTAGGGGTCCACACAGGACAGTCATCAACATGCTGATGTGTCAAAGCTGCAGTCATACTGTGTCCTAATTTGCAGGGCTGCTACTCAACAATCTGAGTGTGTACCGTGGGTGTGAGATAGTCTTTGACTCCTCCGAGGTTCCTGACCAGGCAATGGCAGCAGCCACACAAGTTCCTGATGTCCAGGTATACACTCATGTCACACCTGCTGTGGCACCCCTTAGGGTTTTGCTGCCATGAGCCAGTGCTTTTACTGTGCAGAGCTCCTTTCTTAGAAAAGTTTCACCATTATGAGCCAGAGTTTTTACAGTGCAGATCTCTCTTTATGGAGAAGACTTGCAGCCAGACTTTGTCAAGCCTGCTTCTCTGTAGGCTTGACAACCACAGACAAGGCAATGCACAGGGCAGTTGACAGTTGACTTGCATCCATTGTGTTTGTAGTAAGTATTACTGGTGCAATGAGCTAGGAACACGCAGTGAGCATGCAAAGATGCAGAAGGACTGCCATGCAAGGCAGGCACACAGCTCTGTAGTTGGGTGGGTATGCTTTCTTTGGGTTGGATCTCTGCTGTGCCACCTGCTGCAAAGCAGTAACAGTAGCAAATGATAGGGTGCAGCCACACTTGACAGCAGCAGACATTTGTAGACGCTGCGTCTCATTTTATTCAGATTGAGCCTTAGTAGCTGAAACCTCGCCAGACTGTCTAAGATGCTGAGCTACGAAAGCTGCCCAGCTCTGAATTTTAGCCAACGCAGCTCATGCTGAGAGTGCATGTCAAGCCGGGAGTGACAGTGCTTGTTGCTGGTGTATGTCCACAGCTGGACTGCTCAGCATGGCAAAGGCAGATAGCAGAAGCCCTGGGGGCATCCCCCAGTACTCCCATCACACCCTCATTGGCCCATCTGACGGCCTTGCTGGGGCCAAGGACTGCAGAGGAAGAGGAAGGGTATGCTAGGGAGGCCAACGAGTTGGCAGATCAGATACCAGTGGGTAAGTTGAACATAGCGCTACATGCACTCACATGCAGGATATGTCACTTGCCAAGCAAGCATGTTGAAAAAAGACAGCTTCCCGTCTTCAGATTTGCATGTGACTGAAAGATGGTCTCAATCTGAACAGGCTGCACAAGTCTCACACGCTGCTCAAGTCCTTCAGTGCAGAGCATCATAAAAAGCAACATAAGGGTTTCAAGGGCTATGCAGTTGTTATCTTTTCAAAATATGGAAAACCATGTCAGCAACCATGTGAGAACAGTAGAACAGCTCATTCCACTACTTTTCTGCGTTTGGACTCAATTCATTCACAGATGCATCGGATGAAACTTGGAACTGTTATTTTTTTCAGGAACTGCTTGGACAGGAGGCGCCCATCAAGAACCGGCCACTCAGAGCGCTGACATCACTGACGCTGCTGCTGATACGGCCAACTTGGGCGGTGATGATCACGATTTTGGAGCATTCGATGATTTTGATGAGAGCGCAGCCTCAGGTAAAATGTGAAACTCTTCACTGATTTTTGCTGACAGTATGCTCGTTTTTCCAAAACCAGTCAGTTAAGTCACTGACGACATACATGATTGGCTTTGGTACCTCTCAAGCCGGTGCTGTTCATCACCTGCTGTTGTGTGCAGTGATTTTGTTCAAGCTTAGCTTGTGATGCTTTGTGGCAAGTTTGCAAGCATTCTGTATGCAGCACCTTGTGCAATTAACCGTCATGGAGCGTTGTGCAAACCAGTGGCACCTCAACCTAGGTTGCACTGCAGCCTTTGACACTTTGTTTAGCAGCAATTTGTCTGAAGCCTGCACAGCCGGTATTACAAATGCTTTGTTGCACATGATCTTGAAGGTGGTCTTACTCTGGCAAGGCTGCTTCTGCACAGCAGCATTTCAGCATCAACCTCTTGTGTCTATGCTTGGCTGTGTGCACACAGACTGTGCTCAAATAAGTCTTTTTGTTACTGCACGTAATAGCAGAAGTGGGCAGCCCTTTGATGGTTGCAGCAATGACATGGGCAATGCCAGCAGCTGCAATAGCACTGCTGAGTTGAAAGTGTCTTGCAAGTTGATTCTGCTGTGTATAGGTTGACTGCTCTGTGTATACACAGAGCAGTCAACAGAAACGTCTGAGGTGGTGTGTGTATGACGCAGATGATGGCAGCAGGTGGCAAGACCACTGATGATGTTGATGAAGTGAATTCCGGGTGACATGGGCGACAACTGATGCAGATGCACCTCCATCAGGAAGTTGCATGCATCAATCCAAATGCATTGACCTGTGCTTTCTGTCATTCTCCTGCAGATGGCGTCGGCGGAGGTGGGGACGCTTTTGATGATGATGGTGGTGGTGATGCTGATCACACTGCAAGCTGGAATGACACAATCGGCTCTCCCCAGCAGTCTTTTCAAACCCAGGGCACCTCTGCCATGCAGGCCTCAGAAGCGTCACAGGTATTGTCTGCTATACAGCTTGCACAAACATTGCTTCAAGATGAACTGGAAAGACATTTGAAGAATGGGTACTCTGATTGGCTTGAAGTTTGTTTGTTTTATTGCCCAAAAGGACTGAAACCTGTCTCTTTGCTGTGATTAGGCTCTGTAGTACCCACTCAACAAAAGTAACAATTCTTATGTCTATACACAAAACAAAATAGTGCTGCTATGCCTGAAATGAGCATAGTCTGTGTACAGCGCATCATCAGTCTTGCCTACATGCTGCTATAGTACAAGCAAGAAAAGGACAGCTATTGGCATTCTGGGTGGGCTGTCTGCAGATGCCAGCAGCATATACAAATGTATAGATTGCAACATACATGAGTATGTCAGCGTCAGCCCATCAAAGCATGTACTGCTGCTCAGCACAAGCTGTATGCATCAACAGCACTCATCCAGGTCAACACGAGTTGTTCAAGTCAACAACAGTCACAAAGTGACTTGACGCAAATCATATGAGCGCAGGTTGGCAGGGACACCGATGATAATGTTCAAAATTATGAAGGTTGCTCTGTTGACTGGTTCTGTTTTTTGCTCACTGCTGTGCTAAAGCAACAGCTGCTGACGGTGGGAAAGCCAGCGGAGAAAGGACAGGACATTGAGGACCTCTGTAATGTGTTCGTGCTACCAGAAGCGCTGGCACTTTCAATGCTTAGTGTGGAGGTGAATGCTGAGCAATCGCGCCCCAGTCTGGCAGAATGCAGCTGTAATAGGAGTGTTTCTGGTAAAATCCGTGGGGAAGATCAACACATTGAAAATGAGATTTCACATGATCAATTCCCAATCTGCCTATGCAGGTCATTCATGGACCCCTTGATCTCGCATTCTCATCATGTTCTAATCCCTGAACATGTACACAGTTTAGTCACATGAGCAAGACCAAATCTGCCCATGCATCGCACAGTATTTCTCTATGAGTGTTGTTGCTTGTGTGCAGTTGCCGGAGGGGCTGCAGTTTATGCTGCAAAGCTCAGCAGACAGCCAGGAAGAGGGCTCGAGCGCTCTGTCACGTGGGTCCATGTGGGCTGGGGCCAGCCACTGGAGATACCAGCAACCTGCACAAAGAGCAGACTCAGATTCCCAAGCCGAGTCCAAGCCTGCACGCAGCAAAAGGTATATTGCATAGCCAGCCAGCATAAAAAAAGTTGAGCCGATGCAGAGATGAAGAGCACATGGCTTGGCCAAGCTTTCTTGCTCAAATATGAGGAATGCTGAGCCAGTATGCAGGTACAACAGCCAAGCCATGTTTGCGTTCCGAAACATCTGTTGCAAATTGTGATTTGGTGTACAGTGAGCTCCCTATGCATGTGCCTAGGTAGGCCTCAAAGCCTTACTAGAAAGCATGTAGTGATGGTGATGGTGATGATGACGCTTTGCATGCTGAGCCACGCTGCAGATTGGAAGCTTCCTCACCTGATTTGCAAGACACCAGACATGGTCTCCCTTGCAAATCAGGTTGTCCCAGAGCATCAGTTGCACAGCCTCTGCTGGATCTGCTGCACGGCTGCTCAGACCCGTACAAAAGCAGAAAGCAATTTGCATCACAATGCAAACAAGGCTTTTATGTACACAAAGTCATCTCAATACATGCAAGAGAACACCTTTTTGTGTTGTATCAGCTCTGCATCTGTGCTGCAGGCGTACCAAGGGACAGCATATTGTGGACTTTGAGAATCTGCCAGAGCTGCCAGACAATGCCTTTGAGCTAGCGCCTCACAAGGACATCAGTCTGAAGTCCATGCCAGCTGTCAACACCCTGCTGCCTCCAGACCATCACTACAAGGTCTGCCTGTCCTGCTGTTTGTCGGAATGTCAACAGCCAAGTGTCCAGCTGTCGGCTGCCAAGTGAAGTCTGTCTGCTAGCTGGTATGCATGTGTATCGCTACTGATTGTCTGTTTGCTGGGATGCCTGTTCCTGCTGTGTACTACAGGCTCAGCTCACTGGTCTTTGTCTCTTACCCTCATGCCTGCTGTCACTGCTTACTTGCCAGATCACCAGTGCTGGGTCTGTCTGTATCAAGTCTGTCCATACTGGGTGTGTCTGTGCTCAGTAACTTACATGTCTGTGCATGTGCACCAAACCCCCCTACTGACTTGTCTGTCAAGGGCCGTCGTCCAAGTGAATGTCTCCGTCGGTCTGTCAGCTTGTCTGTCTATCCCATTGTTTGCAATTTGACCTGCATGCACATGCAAGGTTCTTTCTTAGTGACCTTTTGGATTTAGCTGGGCCTTGATGCGGCTCTGCAGCTGGCCTGTGTTAGGCTGCGTCAGTTGTGCTTGACACAATCTGAATACGGCCTGTCTAGGCCTTTCTGTAGGATGAGTGGGCCCTGTCAGAAGAAGCATCAGCTTGTCGCTCTTCAAGGCTGGTTTGTGTAGCATGCAATGGCTGCCTTTAAACCCTTATAAAGGATCTTTCCCTCCTGCCTTTCAACCCCTGCAAAGTTATATTCCCTCATTTGCCTTCGGTCTCATGCTGAGTGGCTTGGTCTGGGAATCAGAATACTCCTTGTACCAGCTTGTAGTCTTTGACCTAAGAACTTGCTGGCCTTAATTGCTACTCCTGATGCTTTCAATGACTGTTAGCACAGTAGGCTAATAATTCCTGCTCAAGTCATGCTTGGAGCTACAAACAGGCAGTCTGTAGCAGTTTGTTGACATGAAGACAGACGTTTCCTGTGTGCTGTGCGCACAAAGCAATAAATCATCTAATGCTTTTGGCATGCAGCTCAGTATGCTCAGTCAGCTGTTCACAAAGCCAATGTCAGCCACTTTGGTTAGAAGCAATTCCAGGGATAACGCAGGCCCCAGCAGTCCTGGGCTGGACTTTGGTGGGGACAGTTTTGGGGCTGCAGGTAAAAGTTTTTCTGCTTTGTTTGCTTCTTCTTAGTGCTTCTTGTGACAGCTGGTGTCCGACTACATTGGCAGTCAAATGCAAAATATTGCCTGTGCAGCAATGGCTATTGATGCAACTGCAAGACCACATGTGCTGGCTTACAATTCATGCTTACCTTTGAGTCCATTACCTGCTTGACTAGCTTGTGACTAGGGTCTGGCCGATGAAGAAAGGAGTATAATCAGAGATGAATGCTACAAAAGGCGTTGATTTTCTCACGTTCAGTCACACGTCCAGTCTTGAACCAAAGTCTTGCAGAATGCACCTACATAACTAGTGCCTCGAGTACCTGCTCTTGGTAACAGCTTGGATGTAGTCATGCGCCGACTTTTGCAATGGCAGCCACCAACTCATGTGCTGTCTTCTTGAGCTATTAGACTCAAGCTTTACAGATGGTATTTGCAGATGACGGGGATGGAGGTGGTGGCTTTGAGGACTCAGGAGGCTGGGGGGATGCTGACTACGAAAAGGATGGCAGCCTAGGTGATGCTGGGGACATGCTTGAAGCCCCACGCAAAGTAGAGAAGATCAGTGTCACCTACTCCAAGGCTTCTAAACAGGTGTGTTGACGGCAACAGAGTCACAATGCGTTAACCCCAGGCCCAAACAGGTGGACATTAACAGTTCATCAGAAGCACCTTGTACAAGCAAACCGCAACAGCGTGGTGGCAATTGCATGCTTCACTGCCTGGCGATCTTACTGTTGCACTACAGCATCTGCAGATCACTCTGTGTTCCGTTGGGATCTTTGCCTGGAGAAGTTTGCCAGAGGTCACTGATGGCGGCTTCTGGCAGTATCAGTAAAAAAAGTCATGACGCCCTGCGGTATAAAGGATTTGGCACAACGGCGTTTCTGGTGCAGCCTTGGTGTAAGCCTGTTGACTTTATTGTGTCGTGACACATACCGCAGGTGGATGTCAGAGCACTAAAGGAGACTCTGTGGCACAGTATGATGCCCATTCAGGAGGCCAGCAATGCAAAAGACGTGTCCTTCCAAGACCTCATAGCTGATGTTCCACCTGTCAGCGCTGCAGGAAGATCAGAGGACCTTTCTGTGCATCTCTGTTTCATTTGTCTGTTACACCTTGCAAATGAGCATGGACTTGCAGTCAAAGGTTCTAAGGCACTGGACCATCTTGTTGTCAGCCACCCAGTTGTTTGAGCCGTAAAACTTTCCCTAGCAGGTGAGAGAGACATATTACAATATTGTAGCCAGCCAACAAGTTTGATCACATATAGAAGAAGACAAAGGTCAAATATCTTGTGCAAATAGGGACCTCATGGTGTTGGTGTTCGTGGAAAACAAAGGAGCATATTGCTGACTAAGTGCATGAAGAGCCGGACATTCAAAAATCATTTGCAACAGCCACACCACAACAATGTGTGCACATCCTACTGGCCCTGGTAACATGCTGGCCCCCAGCAAAACTGCCAAGTACAACTGGCAATCTATGAGAACCAAGTCTGAAGTACAGAAAGCGCTGCATGCGTCTACCAAAAACAGGTAGGTGACAGGGCCGCCTATGCTGGCTAAAAGCCTTAAACCAATAATGGTATGTGCGATGCCTGGTGATGCCAGCTCGAAGGACATCAGTGCATCGTTTTGAGCTTGGGTGCTGACTCACCTCTTGTACAAGTTGAGGATCTCACTTTCCAGCAGATGCAACAGCGCAAGGGCCTGTCCTCAGACTTCTTGGGCCTCAAGATCAGACTTCAAGCCTTTCTTCACCAGAAATACAGGGATGGTGGAGTGGTGCGCCAGTGTGCCAAAGGAGGGGCTAACAAGATCAGACTGCCAGTTCCTACAGTTCCTGGCCCTTGCCCAGCTCAGAGGCCTGAGCATACCAGTGTGGCAATGGATCCTACTGCAGGGCAATCAAACACAAAATGATGTTCATCCTCCGCTGAACCAGAAGCGCAGAAATCACAATGGCGTTGCTCCCTAGGCACCTGCTGTGCCAAGGGCAAAAGCCCACCAGTATCTACATGAAGACCATAACATATCAGACTTGTTGGCTGGCCAAAGCTTGTAATCTGCTTCTTCTTCCTCTTTTTCTTTTTGATTTGTAGGACGCACAGCATGGTGCCAAATGATTGCAACCTGTGTCACGTGCACATGGCCGTTGCATATGTAGCTACGGCCTTGTCTGCCAGAGCCGCTCTGGCCCCACGTTTCTCATCTTAGTCACAGCCAATTCGCTCCGAAACCAAGCTTCCAGGACTGACAGAGCTTTCATTTGAGTCTGACCAGAATGTCGTTGCCGCGCAGAGCCGTGCAACAATCTTGCTGTCTACGATACGCGCTTGTGCAGCGCACGTCAAGTGTAAATGTCAAGCTTTTGTGCCGTTCGTTCTGACGGATACACGCAGGTAAGGCAAGGGTAGACGTCAATAGTTCCGAGCTGATCGTCTACTCCATCTCACCTTATGTCTGTCCCACTACAGGATTTAAGCCCGGTCCATGCTGTCAGAGGCTTGATATGACATACGCCCACGCAGCCTTCTTGCAAGGTCAAGATCACAGTTGTAGGCGTTATGCCAGTCCATGGGACTTCTCGTCACTTCTTTGACACACTCGGCCCGGGGGCGTGTGTTACTTGCGCTCAGCGAACACCCCACCATCTGGATCAATGGCGTTCAAACCAGGTGAACATGCGGAAGGCCCCTGTCGGCGTTTGTTTCGTAGCGCAGCTTTCCTGCGCTATGGTCACTACTTATCGTTGTGCAGCCCGGTACCCAGACAGCTGCTCATGGTGCACTTGCATGCTCAACAGCATCACAACTGCGGACACGTAATTGCTTGCAGATTGCTCATTCTTCCTTTCTGTGGCACTGATTCCTCTGTTTTATTCTGACATAAGTAGCTATGCTGTATGCTTTTTGTACATGGCAAACTGTAGCTGTGCTGCACGAATGGGGACTAAAGCACGTCATGCATGCAGCAGTTCTTGTGTGCTGGCAGAACGCAGCTTCAGAAAAGGGGGCACTGGTAGCAGCTGGGTTGCACAGGCATGATATGATGTGCCTGGGACATGGTGTGCAATAGTGCCAGCAGTCCAGCAAAGACCATGCTGGAACAGCCTCATCCATTGACCAGACCCCTGAGAAGCAGGTACAAAAGCTGGACCATTAGCACAGTCACTTCACATGTCCATCTAGCCTTGCAGCATATGCATCGCATAGCGCTTACATGCACAGCTGTAGCATCAAATCAAAGATGGACACCTCCAAAATTTGTTCACACCCAAGGCTCGCACTTGTCATGAGTTGTATGCTGGGCAGGAACTTCTCCACCCGGTGCAAGCTTACACAAGCAGCATTATCTCAAGCTTTGAACACTGGGCCAAACATTAAAGGTCATGGAAAGCATGAACATGTAAGCTGCATTGCCTTTCAGTGATGACTTTGCACTAGACAGGCAGTACTTTTGCTGTTGCTGCTGTGTTGTAGCTCCAATGGTACGGTTGTGCTGTGCAAGGCTGGGAATTTGTCTTAGAGCACACTGTTAAAGCTTGATAGCATTGCTGATATCCGTTGCTGCTCAGACACAGTTTGATTTAATCTGTTGCATGCATGTTTGTCGCAGCTTTTTGCAGCCAGTGTACCAATGGGTCAGGCAGCTTGGCATGCATGGTGGCTGTCAAGCCTGCATTTTGCTTGCCACTTGTGATCACACTTGCACAAGCTATATTGTGTCAAACACGGCATCGCAATTATGGATGTCAAGCAATGATGGGGAAACATGGCTTTCTTGCATGCAACCATGGTAAAGACGCAGCCATCACACTTGGGCACGATGCAACCCAATCCTTCGGGCAAGCTCGTAATGTGGCCGTCCATGTGAAGACTGTCGTAATACTGACATGTTGTTATCTACCACTAACACCACCAACAACCGCGTCAACTTCCCGCCGGTGCTTGCAGTTGCATGTGGCGCGAATTTTGCCAGATTAGGTCAACGTTAGGCGCCATCTTGGACCAGGCAATCTCTTGCACATCAGCAAGTATCGCGAATTGCTAATTTTGTGCGTACTTGCGCTGCGACTTTGAGTGCGTCGGGCTGCCGCAACTGCCGCGTGTCAAGTCTGCAAGTTCCGGTGAGGTCCTCACAGGCTGTTTTCCTGATGTCATCAAGTGTGCCAGCCTGGTCCTGTCGGTCGCACTGCTAGCTGTGCAAAGCATAAAGTTCTGCACAAATCCATACCTCCTGGCATTCTGCTCATCGTTGTTTCTCGTGGCTGCGCTCCCACAGCTTGCATGCCAGAAACGCATCGATGTGAAACTGTCTTCCTGAGGCGTATCATCTTTGGGGCGTTGTCTGCCACGAGTGCGTGGCTTTTCTAGTGACCGGGACTAACGCAATGTGTTGATCCTGCAGGTCTCCAAGCTTTCCGTACCTTGCTGACCATCTGAGCATGTCTTCAGTGCTGCTCAGCAGGCAACGGCTGCAGAGCTCTGTGCTGCTCGGTCTGCTTTTGCCGATAGGTGCGAGCAGCTCTGATGCTACGTGCCTGTACTTCGCAAATGATATTTGCTTACTAAGTCGTGATTGGTGTTATTCGCACTGACGTCATCAACTGACATTGCGGGCATCAACACTGCATCAGCTGTTCGCACTGACGTTGTCAACTGACACTGCAGGCATCAACACTGCATCAGCGCAATTGTATCCCGTCACTGCACCATACTTTTACTCGGCCACACAAAATGCTCAAACCTGCCAAGAAGTGTGCACCTATGGAGGAGTCACCAACATGACCAACTACTTCTTCTCTGGCTTCTACAATTCCCAGCCCACAAGCTTGTGTGCCCTTGACATCGATGGCAGCTGGGTCCCCGGCTCACAGCCTGCTGGACAAACTGACTGCTCAGTGGTGGTAGAAAACAGTGGTGCAACTTCAAATGGAATGGCGTGTGCTTGCATCAACACCAACAATTCCCCAGGGCTTGCTTCACCTATCGGGTATTCAACATGCTCAGATGCATGTTATGACAGCTCTTATGGTCAAGGTGCTTCTATTCCAGGCAGTGGCTCTGACACCACAGATGCATATGCTTGCATAGCATCCAACAATGTTGGTATCAGCAATGCATTTGGAAATGTGGTGGTTGACCCAGTCAGCAAGAACGCAACATGTTTGACAGCCAGCCTTACTGGTGGGGCTGCAGTGCAATCATCATCGTACTCATGCGCCTGTGTCTTCCCTACATCGTTCCGGAGAAAGTTGAAGTTGCACAGGAAAGATATCACAGGTCTGGCATCAACTGCATAAGCTGTGCCAGGACCTTGTGGTAACAAATGACTGTGTTTTACCATGTACAAGTAGATTAGGTAACATCACTTCGTGACTGTTGTATGCCTTGTCCAGTAGCTAGGGATCTGTTAGCTTTTAGAAATGCTATGTTCAGGTACTGATAGGCAGTGGCTTCTTGCATTCTCTTGCAATAAACCAAGTTTGTTTTTGCTCATTCAGCATGTTACAGTTCATCAATTTTGACTCAAGCTTGCTTTCAACTGACCACCACATTTCTTCTCAAGTGACCTGTTCATTGCTGCTTGCGATGAAGGTTTGCGCCTGCACCTTACTGACTTGAGCTTCAGCACACGTTAAAAGAGTGAAGCTCACTATGTTGAATGACTTTAAGGTGACATCGCTTCTACATGCTGTAACACTCTAATGGTAATTAATGAGTTGGGCAATGCAACCTGTGTGTAAACTGGTTGGATAGCGTTCACTCTGTTATGCTTGTCATACTGCATGCAGTGCATCTCTCACAATAGTCAATTTACTTACTGAATAGTAGACAAGCAGACTCCCGTGCGCCCTGTGGTGCAACAGGCATCACCCAGAGAATGCCCTGTGTCGCCGCTAGGCATCCTCTGGGTGATGCGTGCTGCGGAGCCTGTGGATCCTGTACGTATGGCAACCCTTTGCATCCACCACACACAGTCAGCGTTTTCACAGTGACTGCAACGCGTTTTGCATGACCTACTACGCTCCCGTGAACTGTCTTGTCACAATTTACTGGGATTATGCCCAGAGTTTATCCACATCCTAAATGACTAACTATGTGAAGCTGCAAGTTCGCTGTCGAGATTGACGTCACAGAGTGAGCTCGAAAGCAAACAGCAAGGGGGCAGCGACAACAGGGCCTCATCAAATCAAAGTCTGTGGCCAGCACATTTATGGTGGTAGCCATGATTGTTCGTTAGGTGGAGCGACTGACATGGCAGTTGCCAATGCTGCGCTTCTGCTGCTCGCACCGGCACCAGCAATCACCTTTGACTGGTTCTGCCGCTCTTATAGCCTTAACAGCCTTAAAGGTCATGCAGAAGACGCAGACCCGTCATATTTGAGGGGGTTGCTGTCCTGCTCTGTCTGGCAAGATCAGCCACTGACCACTGTTAATTTTCTATTGATCTGGAACGTGTGCTTCCTTTTCTGGGTGCTGTCATTGGCACAGAAAAGTACATGGGTGAGCCTTCAGTGTTGCTGCAGCATTGACATCTAACTGCTGCTGGTAGATGCAACCGTACTCAACATTTCACAGCCTGCAGTTAATTGATCCCTACTGGACGATCATTCCTTGTCTGATAGAAGCCTATTATGCTTCTCACCCTGCAGCTGCTGGCACTCCTAGGTCAGCGGCTGCTGCGGCCTTGATTGCTGTCTGGAGTCTCCGCTTGAGTCACTCATACTTCAGGAGGTGACTACGTCAAACTCAGGCAGGTTGCATACTTGAAACACAATCTGCTGTGTGCATTCACTATGGCACAAACAGAGTGACAGGCCACCTTGGAAACACTTGACTGATTGAGCTGCTCGTACCAGCCCACACCACGCATCTTTGTTGCACTGTGCACGACTTGAAGCCAATATGACTGTCACAGTCAACCATCACACTGCAGCCAAACAGATCTGTATCTGTGTGGATGTTGTCAAAAGCTGTAATAGGCAGCTGTACTTATAACAGCAAGCACCTGTCAGAGTGCGCACACCTGTTCGACCAGGATACCTTCAGTCATGCACACTACTACAGACAGACTCACCATGAACGCCGGGGTGCAGAGAGGGTTGGCAGCTTGGTGTAAGGGAGGATTGGCGGTTTGCAGACATGAGGCAGAAGTATGGCAAGCACTGGTGGTGGATGTCCTTCTTCCTGGCTTATGTGTCTCAGTACATTATGCTGATGGGACTCACCCTGCCATTGCACCCAGCCAGCTTCTCCACAACCCCATGGCATTGGCTCTGGGATGACGCTGCTGTCGTGATGTGTATCACAGGTAAGAAGAAAGAAAAAGAAAACTCTATGCTTTAGCGATCATAACGGGAGTCTCCTGTGGTGGCAGCCCGGAGTGGATCACAGGTGTTGTAACTGTGAATTCTGAGCTTTGCACCATAGCTTTTGATTGGTACAATCAGTGACATCCTGCACTGTGTATGAGGCATTGGCTTTATTGCTGTTGCCCCAAATGTTCTGTGAGTTCACAGCTGAAATCTTGACAGTCAGCAGTGATAGGGACAGTCAGCAGTGATAGGCCAAGCTGGGAGCTTGATGCCTTACAAAGCCTGCGTAAGTATTTGTCGGTGTGTCAAGTCCAAGCAGGAAAGGGGTGTTGCACTCAGGTCTGGCACACAGTGCGGCATGGCCATCACCACACATATCAGACACCTGTCCCTCTGTCTACCACTGCAGCTGCCATACAGTCCCATTGTCTACCACTTCAGCTGCCACCCAGTGTCCACACCACGACTGATGTTGAGCTTACCACCCTTTGTGGTTGTTTTGCAGGCTTGGTAACTGGGTATGTATCAGACACCTCCCTGCATGAGTTTGTCACAGCCAACAAGGAAAGGCAAGCAGCAGGACAGCCTAAGCAGCAGCTGCTTCAGACTGGTCAGCACCCTTCAATGCTTTATGTTTGGCACCAGAAAGGCAGCACCTGTCTTTCTGTATAGTAGTCATGCAGCAAATGTCCTCTGGCAAAACTCTGTCAAAAGGCGGCACACTCATTTGATGAAGTGCCTGCGACACTGATGTGCCTTCACGCTTTCAAGACATTTATAACCACGTGCCACATCACAGATTCTGTACTGCACAGTGACGTACCTATGTCACAGGCCGTGCGTTGCAGAACTGCTTGGCTGCTGCTTTGTCTTTTTGCACACTATGCACCAGCAGCTGTGCTATATCTCTGCACAATGGTCACTGTCATCACGGCACCTGCAGCTGCACTGCCTGCTCTCATTGCACATCGACAGCAACTTCACATTTGAGTTTTGCTCTTCAATGGTGGTCTCTGTTACTGCTTCTGCCAGCAAGACAGTATAGCTGTCCTTGCGCCTGATACGGATGTGTAGCCCATGCAGACGCTTTTCATTAATGGCTAATCAGGGCAGTGCAAGCTTTGCTGGCAAGCCAAACTATCATCAGACCTGTTGTCAAGTGAGCTTGAAATCAACACTGCAGGTCTTTGGCGTTATTCTAGACATCCCAACCATGTTGGGGAGCAGCTGTTCTGGTGGGGCATCAGCCTCTTTGCAGTCAGCTCACATGCCTACTGGACTCTTCTGGGACCCCTGTTCAACACAATCTGCATGGTAAGGGCTGACATTGCCTGCCTAGCACCAGTTGCCTGTCATAACTGTTGGTGTCACTGTCATTGACCATCAGTTGTCATTTAGGCCGCTCTGCAACATGCTGGTTCAGAAGATATAATTGCATCAGTCTTTTACCAACTTGGTGTGAGGACCCTGGCACATGTTCTGAGCAAGTACAAATGGCGGTGCCACATGAAAGGCTGCGAAAAGTCAGGCAGTCTATGACTACATGAACCGGAGTTTCTGCTTTGTTCTGGTACAATGTGCATGTCCGGTGACACACGTCTTCAGTGCTACAGTGTGCCTCAACACTCAGTAAAAATTGCGAAAGGTGCGACCTCTTTCTTGCAGGTGCAGGTGACCAGATTGGTTGAGGCCAAAATGATTGAGCAGCCGCACAGAGCAGCAGCATACAGGCGCTACCAGCAAACGACAGCCATGTGGTTATCAGGAGTTGCAGCACTCATTAAGCAGTAAAAGTAGAAACACAGCGTACAAGATTGTATAGTCCTGGTTTTATCAAGACATGTGTGTGGACAGCTTGCCTGGCAAGTGAATTGTCACCAGTACCTGAGCAACTGAGTTGTCCAGAGACCTTGCTGTGTGCCAATGGCAAATAAGTTCCGAGACAGGGCAATGTGACACGTTTAAGGCAGCAGGGTTTGCAATGTTTTATGTCGTAGGTGATGCCTTACTGCTACTTCGAAATTGCAAGCAGTCAAGTATATCTGTTCAACCCTGAACCTGGGGACTTCAATTCCCGAATTACAGGCTGGCATACATTGAGGCAGACTTCAATATGTTGCTATACAGTAGCACAATTAGAACAGATTCATAAACAGAAACATTGGTGCTTAAAAGCTGAATACAGCCACTTTACACATGCATGCTTTATGTTTTTGCTTGAGTGCAAACACAAGAGGGTACAAGTGGCCTCAGAGTCCCAGACCATATCCAAGCTGATGATGATGTATGATCAGCTGCATTCAACCAGTGCAGAAAAGCCTCATCCTTGCGGCTTCATATTGTTTAGGTGTTCTCCCCCAATTTGCTCCAGAGGTCATGTGACAAGAAAGGTGAAGGCTCATGCAGCCTTTTGCCCCAGTGACCTGTGTCTGCTGCATTGGTGCCGACAGTGCCTCCTATATGACCTGTCAGCTGCTGTGCAAGACTTACAGTTGGACTGGTACTATCAAAATTGTTGGTGTCTGGTGATGCCTGCAGTGGCTTCCCCTGTTGCTGCTGCTGCTGCTGCCGCCTGGCTGCTTGAAGGAGCTCAGTCGGCAGATGAAAAATCTGCGGATTGCAAAAGCAGATGACAGTTCTGTTAAACGCCATTACATGCTGCTGCAGACAACATCTTGTGCCCGAAGCTGTAAAACATTTGTGCAGCATGTTGCTTTGTTGTGTTGCAGCAAGAGCCTGGCGTTAACAGCAAAGCAGGTCTCAGAGTGGTGCATCAACAGGCATGACAGAAAGATCCAGCGACCTACCTTTGCATCCTGCAAGCATGTGACATCGGTACCATCGGACTCAAAAGTCGCCGGAGCTTGCAGTACACAGGCAGCCCTGACTGCAAAGGAATGCTCCGTGTCATCTGAGACGTCACCAGAAGCATTGGGATGAGCTACTGACCCTGAAGCAGCTCCTTGCAGTGGCATGGCAGTCTTCTGAGGTGTGACCTGCTGCTGATGAGATATGGCTTGACTATTGTCTGGGGATGGCTCATTTGTGCCTGAACATGCAAGGATTGGTCCTGGGGATGCATCACCAGCTTTGGAAGAGTCGCTGGCTGTCTGCAGCTGACCAGAGAAGAGGAAGCATAGACCTTTTGGGCAGATCTTCTGGCCTTCCTGAACAATTTGCAGCTTTGCCTTCCTGCTTCATAAACAGAACCAACATGTCACCTTGCCAACAAACCCACTGACCTCATGCAGTATAAGCAGCATGTATTGACTGAACTGCTGAGTCCAAGGTAGGAGCATGAAATAGCCAATACTGGCGTTGCCCACATCAGCAAAACCCAGTCTCTACAGTCATGTCTGCCAAGCTTTGTATGTGTCATGCAACACCTGTCTAGGGCTTTGATCATGACTGATTGGGACAAGTTCTTTTTTCTTGTTTGTTCCTTTTTGTCTTTTGGTTTGAAACTGGTATCACGGTGCATTTCCTCGACCCTGTGTCAAGCCATATCAGAAGCAAGACTCTCAAAGACAGGTTTAGATTCCACATCACTCAATCAATCAGCAGGCTTTGCAAACAGACTCGAGACACAGTGCTGTTCAGCTCCAGTTGAGCACTCTCAGTATGGTTGCATGTACAATGGAGTCACACAAACACAACAACCAAGTATAGTGTGGGCATGGATGTGCCTCACACAAATTTGCATGCCTTTTCATGATAGCTAACCTGAAGGCGTTCTGCAGCTGCATCCAGGTTACTTGTTCCAATAGGGGACCACCACGCAGCAGAGCCACATGGGCTGCACATAGCTGCAGCACCCTCACCAGCATTGCCTGGCTTTGCTCTGTCAGGGACTGCAGTCACACAAGCAGCCCAACAATTGTCATTGTGTTGTTTACCTGTACATAATGACAGTCACAGAACAGACACAACAGCAGCCAAAATGCCACAGGCTTTGAAGCGCCTGATCAGCCACACACATGACATGCTTTGCTTCATGCAGGAGCTCTCCTGTGCAACAGTGGGTTCTGAGTGCACACTGAAGGTGGAGCACAAATCACCAGGCTGCTCTCACGTCTCTGGATTGCCTGAAGAGTTTAACATACCGACACTCAGCATGGCTCAATGTGACCAGAGATGCTCACATTTGATACAGACAGCACTTTCACATCAGTTCTATGTATTGCATGAATGAACTGACATGCAGGCACTCAGCGCTGCTGATTATAGCCAGAGATGCTCCCATTTGAGACAGAAAGCGCATTCAGATCAGTCCATTGCAGTGTGCAGTACCTGGAACAAGACCCAGGGTACTGCATAAGCCTCCACAACTGTCTTGGCAGCCACTCTTGTGTTCAGCGGTGCTCCCAGCATGAAGCCTGGAAGACCAAACGCACAGCCACGAGCATCCAAGACATCTTTGTGTGATGCCTGCTCATACTTGTCTGCCAGGGCATCTGAAATTGGTGCAGGCCTCTGCTCAGGAACCACGTCCTGCCTGCCTGACTGTCCACCAGCACTGTCTACCAAGCCTGACTGTCCATCAGCACTGTCTACCAAACCTGACTGCCCACCAGCACTGTCTACCAAGCCTGACTGTCCACCAGCACTGTCTACCAAGCATGATTGCTGACTGCTGGTAGACTGTCCCCTGACAGTGTCCACCAAACTTGATGTATGACTGCTGTTGGCTAGTTGTGAACCTGTGGTGCAATTGCCTGAGGCCTGTGATTGTCCAGCAGTCAAACTCAATACTTCCGACGTCCTGCTAGTGTTGTCAGGCATTATTGCCTGGGCACTGGCACTGTCCACTAGATTTGCCTTTCTACTGACGTTGTCTACTAACTCCCATTGTTTGGGTTGAGCTGCTTGGGAGTCTGACTCTGCTACCTGTGGGTTTATGCCTGCTTGTGCGTCTGGCAAATGCATTGCAGCAGCGGCAGAACCTGTAAACCCTACAGACTGATGATCGTCAACAGGATCTTGAAGCAAAAGAGGCGAAGGGCTTTGGTCAGGCGTCACATGGACTGCCCCAGGACTTGATGTGGTTTGCTGACTGTGCCTGAGCTGGGCAGAGGCTTGCTGGGCTGCAGCTGGGGTCTGCGGGGGGTCTGAGGGGGTTGCCTTTTGCAAGGCCACTGCCCCCCTCAGAATGAACAGCAGGCTGCCCTTGCTTGCTGGGTTGGGATAAACGGTGGTGCCAGCTGGAATAAGATGTAGGGTTGCAGCTGATGTCACCTGCAGGCAACCTAGCTTGTTATCAGTGACCCATACTTGGGTTGCACTGCAGAGCCTTGCCAGCTGATATATTTGCTGATCTTGAAGTTGCTTGGGCATGAGCTATTCTGACAAGATCACTGCATACTGCAGCTTGCCTTGCAACACGGTCATCTATGTATAGCCATCTGCACAATCCTCATTCACACAGTGCATCAACATCAGCAGGACAGTATTATATAGATCAGGGGGCTATGCTTGTTATGGGAAAGCAGAAAGATATAGCATATTGGCAAAAGAGTGCTTGTGTACCTTGGCAAGATCCTGGTCACTCAGGCCTTGGAAGAGAGGCATTTGGCGCAGCTCTTTGCAGGCAGGCTGTACGTGCATGAGGGACCCTGCAAAGTGCAACCGCTTCTTCTGCCTGTCGACCAGATGGATGACCTCCTCTACTTCTGCTTCATCCATCAAACCTGCATGAAGCAGGAAGCCTATGTTCAAGGCAATGCCGGCAGTTTTTGGCACAGGACTCCCTTTCGGGCTGTGTTAGCGTCACATGATTGTGATCAGCTTGTTTACTTGACCATATTTGTGATCCAGCAAAGGCTTGGATGCATTTGACCTCTCGGAAGTACAAGCTGCTTTGCATTTGCATTATATCAATACGACGAGAGAAAGATGTAAGTGCTGAAAAGCTGCTCAGGTGCATCGTTGATGCCAAAAGTCAACCCAAGAACACTTCTCTTTCAAGGCATACCTGTGGCTGCCTACGCGATGCTGCTTGTGTGTCGCCCATTTAGCATGCAAGATGCATCTTGCTGCTCAGAAATCAGAAGCAGACTGATCATGAGGTATCCGAAAATTGTTGACAGATCGATCAGAAGCAACCAACGTGGGACTCGAACCCACAACCTTCAGATTCGCACTACCCAATTGAGCCAGTTGGTCTAGTTGTATGAGTGCCCCTGGTGAGAGGCATTTGTTGGCCATTTGTGCATTTCTGGGCATTATGAGCCTCGTCACAGGCAGAGGGAATGAAGGGGAATCCTGAGTTGTACCACAACAGCTGTCCTCCACAGCTCTGGAGGAGAATCCTTTCATTGCAGCGCAGACACGCAGCAGACTTGTGAACATGTCAGAAAGCAAGTGAGAGAGAAAGTTGCTGAAGAACATGGTTACCTGATGCTTTGAGCTCATGCACGTAGGCTTCTTTCACCAGCAGCATCTCCTGAGCAACCTGCTTGGTTCGTATACTGGCCATCACCTCCGGATACGCCATGCGTAATGCATGCAAGTGCCGCTCTGCAGTCCTCAGCTGGTGCTTGCTTTCCTCTATGACCTGCATGAGATCATGACTGTTGCAGACACTCCTTGCCACCGAACTATTGTGGTCTGAATTTATATGCAGAGGCTCAGAACAAACGTGGGCCGTGAAAGGCGTCCTGTGCAGATCAGTTGCGCAATTCCTTCAGGGTCCTGAATCATGCTGCCAATGCAGCAAAAGCAGCACTGTAAGCAATGTGTTGCTCATTGGTTGCAACCCCTGTTTCATGGATTACAAATGTTGTCATTACTTGGCTGACTCACCTCCTGGATGATCTTGGCTTTTGCAGCTTCAGCAGTATCTATGGCATGCAAACCAGCAGCTGCTGCTTGCGCCCCTCTGTCATGATCCTGCGGTTGCAGGTTCTCTTGCAGTAGCACATCAAAGTGCAGCATGGACTGAGCAGCGTCTGTGTGTGCGTAGTGGAAGGCCACCATGACAGATGCGCTGTGCTCCAGGTAGCTGAAGAGCTGCTGGCGGCAGAAGGCAGTCATGAAGGGCAGGCCTTTCAGCCTGAAGGGCAAAGGGCACTCATGAAGGGTAGCATGGCCTGTTGAGGGGCAACTTGCCAATATGCACAGGCAATTTCAGATTGTTCAGCACTGATTAGACAGTCTAACAAAAAAGCATGGTCACAGTAAATCACTATCGACCCAAATATGGGTCAGGCTAGTAGTTGCGACATTGCTGAGTTTGCAGTACACGAAACCTGCAAAGGACTCAAGTAGTCATCAAACGCAAATGCGCTGATGCTTTCAATGGTGGTTCAACTCTCTACGCCAACACAGACATGCAGGCAAGCCTGCAGCCTTTTCTCAGATGTTTACAGGTATGCACATCACACGTACACATACTGAGTCTAAGTCACACCTCTGCAGCCATTGCAGCCAAGCAGGAAGCTGACAGCTTTCATCCAAGTACTTCCAGTCGCATACAGGCACATCAGTGTGGTCCAATGCCTGGTCAGCGCTCTTCTTCAGCCTGTACACGTGAGCTGGTGCAATCTGTGCCCGCTCAAACACGTCCTGGTACGTTTGCTGCACAGCACGCAGCAGCCGTGCGCGAGTCTCCTGACGCACCTGAGCTGTCTTGCGTTCTGCTGTGATGTGCCTGTGGGAAGCTTCTGCAACAAAAGCAACAACAGAACATAAATGATCATTAACATTGACAGAAAACAACTAGTGGTAAACTAAGAATATCAACTAAACGATCAAAAGCTGTGCCAGTGATAGCCAGGTAGGTGTGAGGCCATCCTTGCTTGTGAAGAAGTATCCTCTGCAGCGATAACACACGCAAACCCAGACGCTGACACAGCATACATATGAAAAAGCTTCAGTGCGTCACTTTCAGCATCAGGAGCAGCTCACTCTGCTTCCATTTCTTGGCACTGTGATGGTCATTCTGGGCCATGCTGCAACATAAGTGAGAACGCTGCATCAGCGTTTGGGAGGCCATCAGTTGCTGCACTGACCATGCTTAAACTGGTAATTTATCTTATTATTTGTCCTGTCCTTGATGATGATCTATCAGTTACATTGTATCCATTGTTTGTATTGCAAAGCAACACATTTCATCATATCTTGCATGCCTGCAGGACTTCAATAAGGGAGGGCCGCTTAGGGTGCCAGCACTGATGGCACGACATGTCAGCAGCTGCGCTGTCATGATTCGCTGACTTGAGACTCAATGCAAAACGCTACCGAAACTCAGCTTACCAAGTTCCACATCGTTTGCAGGGTCCCAGTAAGGGAAGGGGCGCTGCATGGTGTGCACTGAGGCATAGCGCGTCAGCAGCTGCTTGGCATTCAGGGAGGCCAGTGATGAGATGTCCTTCCAGTTTGGTGGTCCCAACACATCAGAGTGCTTCACCATCTGTGCAACAATGCTTTCAATTCACTACGTTCCAGATCTATACACAGCAAACGGTGTCCTTGGTGGACATCACAATCTTCACAGGAGTACTAGGGTTGTTTGGACACATCACTCTTTGTGATCTTGTTGGACTGGTCAAACATGCATGCAGGTGGTGCTCAGGTAGCAGCAAGATGACACAGTAAGAAGCTAGCAACAATCGATACTTGATAGCAGATCGCCACGGAAAATGCTGCTTTCACCGTGCTCAATCCAGCTTGTGGCCAGCAACAAATGCCTTTGCAGGCATGCAGGCAGGAACAGAGACACGGATGAAAGGGCAAACAGAGTTGGGCCTGACAAATGAATGGGCAAACAGATTCAGGCCCAAGTAGTTTAGTTGAGCAGACACACCTTTGCATGGGCATCGCCGTAGCGCTCAACTTGCTGCATGACGTTGTTGAGGAAGGTGCGCTTGGCAGATAGCCGACGCGTCAACCCCAGAGCCTACACTCACAGGTAGTGCCCACTGAATTCCTCCGCCACAGATGTCAGAAACAAAAGTGTGTATCGATACACTATGCGGTGTTGTCAAAACTAACTTGAGGATTTTGCAGGGGATTTGGTATCATGGTGTGGGATGGGGCATGTGCGTGTGAAGACAGCTTGCACCTTTGAGAGCCCAAGCCTCCAGACACGATACTCTGTGGTGGTCATGCCAACAATGCAATGTCTGACTCTGCACTAGAAGAGGAATCCGAGACAACAACCCCCTGAACCTGAGTGGTGATGCTCGTGGCCAAGCACACCAAAGACTGCAATATGTAATGCATCACAATGCAATGCAAGTGTACCAAGAAGATCAAAGTGCAAAGTTGAGACAAGTAACCCCAGCGCTGACCCGAAGATGACCGGTAGTGGTCCCTTGGACCAGAAGGGTGATGGCATTAGTCATAGCCACAAAGAACACAGCAGAAGAACCAGATGACTGGGGGCAATGCTCACCTGGAGGAGAAATCCAGTGGTAGTTCCCTGAGTCACGATTGTGATGGCAGCTATTAGGCCCATGAAGAAGAATGCCAGAAGCCTGAAGCTCTCGTCAGAGATCTGGCCATCAAACAGGACAAACAGGGACAGGGCTAAACCAACTGCCCCTCTGAGTCCAGCCCACACCATCACCAAGGCCTTACGGAAGGTAATGCCATAGCCAGTGTACTTGAGTACAGGAAAGCACACAGCAAAGATGACCGCCCTTACTGCCTGTACGACAATCGTCAGTGACAGCACAAACTTTGCGCTGTCATGCAAAGAAGGCATCAGCATGACAAGGTCACTCAGCAATCTGCTTGAGTGCATGCATTTTGACCAGCAACAAATGCATTGAAAAAGAGCAGGCATTGCACTGCATCAGTATGACCATGTAGAGGGTCGAGGAATCTGCATTGCACAGCATGTCCTTTGCAGGTCAGTATAGCAGTAGTTGCCTGCTGCATCAGCAGGCTACCCTCATGCTGGGCATGGTCATACACACTGCAACAGCCCATTGAACATAACTTACTATGAGCACAACCCAGAGCAGGAAGGCATAGCCATAATCACGGGCTTGAATTTGAATGGTGGCGCCAACGCTGTGCTCTGACTGGTAGATGTTGCCGGCGATGATGACTCCTGTCAAGATGAAGATCAGGGTGTTGGCAATGAACTCAAGTTCCTCCCTGTAAACGAAGGAAACTTTGACGGTGGGTGTGTGTGTGTGTGAGGGAGTGAGTGAGTGAGTGAGTGAGTGAGTGAGTGAGTGAGTGAGTGAGTGAGTGAGTGAGTGAGTGAGTGAGTGAGTGAGTGAGTGAGTGAGTGAGTGAGTGAGTGA